>PVMS01068177.1_pt1 | contig 11543 bp, 13 predicted proteins | sample 1853461 | NCBI WGS metagenome assembly PVMS01 (sample SAMN08582032, study PRJNA380276) | Marine sediment metagenome, whole genome shotgun sequencing project. | isolation source: ocean sediment barecode stripped | collected 2017
ACACACCGACGGAGGTGAACGAGACGCAGCAAAAACGGGTGCTGCAGCCGGCGAACGCATTGGCGAGCTGGCCGTCATAGTCCAGCGCTAGGTCGAAATAATCCATCGCCCGGGTCATGTAGAGATAGGAGTTGGCGTCGAACCGGTCGACAAAGGTCATGCCCTGGTGGCGCAGATAGGATTCGATCTGGAAATCGGCGTCGAATCCAAATGTCAACGCGTCCCGGTCCTGCAGCGAGCGGCCGAATTTGCGGTGCAGCGCCTCGTCGGACAGATAGGTGATATGGGCGGCCATGCGGGCGACGGCGAGGCCCTTGTGCGGGTTCTTTCCTTCTTCCAGATAGCCGCCGCCGCGCCAGTCCGGGTCGGCCATGACAGCCTGGCGGCCGACCTCGTGGAAGGCGATGTTCTGCGAGGAATGGCGCGAACCGGTGGCAATCGGGATCGCAGCGAACAGGCGGTCGGGAAAGCTCGCTGCCCATTGCAGCACCTGCATGCCGCCCATGGAACCGCCAATGGCGGCAAAAAGCGTCTCGATGCCGAGATGGTCGAGCAGCATGGCCTGGGCGCGCACCATGTCGCGGACGGTTATGACCGGCAGGTCCAGCGCATAGGGCTTGCCCGTCCGCGGATCAATCGAGGCCGGGCCGGTGGAGCCCATGCAGCCGCCGAGTACATTGGCGCAGATGACAAAATAGCGCCCGGTGTCGATCGGCCGGCCAGGTCCGACCATCAGCGACCACCAGCCCGGCTTGCCGGTCACAGGGTGGGTATTGGCGACATGCTGGTCGCCGGTCAAAGCGTGACAGACCAGAATGGCGTTGCTGCGCGCTGCATTCAGCGTGCCGTAGGTCTGATAGGCGATCTGGACCGGTGACAATGTGCCGCCGGAATCCAGGTCAAGCGGACTGTCGGCGCCAAACCGCACGACCTCGCTGGACGGATGCTCGACCTCGGCCTGGGCCGCCGCGCCGATCCGCTCGCCATTCGTGCCATTATCGGTTTGTGCCACCGTCATCTCGTCCGGTCTCCGCGTTGCCGCGATGAAATGCCTTGCATGAGCGCTCGGGCTTACGGAGACGGCTTTCATTCTGTCAATGTTTTCTTTGCCTTCCGCGCACGGCGCCGCTATTCAACCGCGCGGGTATTGGGCCCCGAATTGGAACGAAACCGATGAGCGACACAGGCAATAGCGCTCTTGACCGCATCCGCGCCGAAATCGATTCCATCGATCAGGCGATGCATGATCTCTTGATCCGGCGCAGCGCCGTTATCGACGAATTGATCGCGGTCAAGGGCACCCAAACGCCCGGCGCCGCCTTCCGTCCGGGGCGCGAGGCCGGCATGATGCGCCGCTTTGTCATGCGCCATGAGGGCGGCCTGCCGCTGACCACGGTTGAGCATATCTGGCGGGAGATCATTTCCACCTTCACCGCCATGCAGGCGCCCTATTCGGTAATTGCCGGGCCGGCCGCCGACGGGTTGGCGATGCGTGACGTCGTGCGCTTTTATTTCGGATTTTCGGTGCCGGTCAGCGCTGCCGCCAGCTGCGAAGCGGCGCTGCAGGCCCTTCGCGGCAGCGGCGCGCGGATCGCCGTCATCGCCGCCGAGAGCGAAGGCCCCTGGTGGCGGGGATTGTGCGGGCGGGACGCGCCGAAAGTCTTTGCCAGACTGCCGTTCATCGTCATGGAGGGCCGGCCGGCCGGTCTGCCCTGTTATGTCGTGGCGGCGCCGCTCAAGGACGATTCGGCCGCCGATATCAGGCTTTATGCGGTGCCGGCGGAAAACGGCCTTGCCGCTAGCGCCGGACGGCTAGGCGGCCGCGTCGTCGGTCGCGCCGGCCGTGAAGCCCTCATCGAATTGCCGAGCATGGTCGAACCGGCCGAATTTACCGCCGAACTCGCCGCTACAGGCGGCGCGCCCTTGTCGATGGAAGCCGTTGGCGGCTTTGCCGCGCCGATCGAGGTTTCGCAGGTTTGCGGACAGAGCGAGCCGGCGAAACGGGCCGGGCGAGCGGCGCAATGAGCAGGATTTCGCAACCAGTGGCGCCGCAGCCGCGCGCCGGCGTGCTGGACATCGCGCCATACGTGCCCGGCGATGACCGCAGTCCGGCGCGCCGGGTCTTCAAGCTTTCGTCGAACGAGACGCCGCTTGGCGCCAGCGCCGCGGCGATCGAGGCATACCGAAACAACGCCGACACGCTTCACACCTACCCCGACGGGTCGTCGGTGGCCCTGCGCGAGGCGATTGGCGCCGTCTATGGACTCAATCCGGAACGGATTGTGTGCGGTTGCGGATCGGACGAGATCCTGTCCCTGCTGGCGCAGACCTATCTGTCGGCGGGCGATGAGGCGATGTTCACCGAGCACGGGTTTTTGGTCTACAAGCTCGCCATACTGGCCGCCGGCGCGACGCCTGTCGTGGCGCCGGAAACCGACGAAACCGCCAATGTCGACGCCATCCTGGGGCGGGTGCGGGAACAGACGAAAATCGTCTTCCTTGCCAACCCCAACAATCCGACCGGCACGTATATCCCACACGACGAGGTCCGCCGGCTGCATGCGGGTCTGCCGTCATCGACGCTGTTGGTGCTCGATGCGGCCTATGCGGAATATGTCCGCCGCAACGATTATGAGAGCGGCGTGGAATTGGCCGGCCAGGCCGAGAATGTCGTCATGACCCGGACTTTCTCCAAGATTTACGGGCTGGCCAATCTGCGGCTCGGCTGGGCTTACGGGCCGGCGGCGCTCGTCGATGCGCTGAACCGCACGCGCGGACCTTTCAATGTCACCGGCCCGGCGCAGGCGGCCGGCGTCGCGGCCCTCGGCGACCGGGCGCATGTCGAGGCGGCGGTCGCGCATAATGAAAAATGGCTTTCCTGGCTGAGCGAGAAGCTGACCGGTCTCGGCCTTCGGGTAACGCCGAGCGCCGGCAATTTCGTGCTCATCCATTTTCCCGATCTTGCCGGCAAGGATGCCGTGGCGGCCGATATGATGCTGCGCGAAAAGGGCTTGGTGCTGCGGCGGGTCGGTGCCTATGGCTTTCCCAATGCGCTGCGGATGAGCGTTGGCACCGAGGAAGCCAACCGCGCCGTCGTCGCGGCGCTGGCGGCGTTCCTGGAAGGCGTCGATTGATCATGGCCGAGCGGTTTCACCGTATCGCGCTGATCGGCATCGGCCTGATCGGCTCGTCGATCGCGCTGGCGGTCCGCCGCGGCGGCCTTACCGGGCATATCGCCGTGCAGAGCCGGCGCCAGGTGACGGTCGATGCCGCACAACGTCTTGGCCTTGGCGACAGCTATACGATCGATCCGGTGCAAGCGGTGACGGACGCCGACCTCGTTATCGCCTGTGTTCCCGTCGGCGCTTTTGCGGCGGTCGCGCAAGCCATTGCACCGGCATTGGCGCCGGGGACGATCGTTACCGATGTCGGCTCGGTGAAGCGGTCGGTGATCAGCCAGATGCAGCCGCATCTGCCTGAAAACGTTCACTTCGTGCCCTCGCATCCGGTCGCGGGGACGGAACAATCCGGGCCGGAGGCTGGCCTGGCCGGGCTATTCGACAATCGCTGGTGCATTTTGACGCCGCCGGCCGGAACCGATCCGAAGGCGATTGAGCGCGTGCAGGAATTTTGGCAAGCGCTGGGCATGCATGTGGAAATCATGGATGCCGAGCACCATGATCTGGTACTGGCGATCACCAGCCATATTCCGCATCTGATCGCCTACAACATTGTCGGCACGGCAAACGATGTGGAGGCCGTAACGCGGTCGGAAGTGATGAAATACGCCGCCGGGGGGTTTCGCGATTTCACCCGTATCGCCGCCTCCGACCCGACCATGTGGCGCGATGTCTTCCTGCACAACAAGGATGCGGTTCTGGAGATGCTCGGCCGGTTTTCAGAAGACCTGACGGCATTGCAGCGGGCGATCCGCTGGGGCGATGGCGAGACCCTGTTCAATCTGTTTTCCCGCACCAGGGATATCCGGCGCGATATTATCGAGGCCGGCCAGGAAACGGACGTGCCGGATTTCGGCCGGCATTCCGGTGACGAAGAGGATGGTCTGCCGCGGCCCTATTCCTCGGACTGAGCGGTTGCCGGACTAGAGCAGTTTCGACCAATTCGGGGTCATTTGACCGGTTTGCCGAGTTTTCTGGACGTCGTTATGCTTGCCTTGTGGTCGCCCGGACCACGGCGGCAATCATGCCTAGCCAGAAAACGCGGCAAACCGGTCAAATGGCCCCGTATTGGTCGAAACTGCTCTAGCGGAGTCAAAACAGGGGCGGGATGCGGGCAAGGGCGACCGGCCCCATACGCACGACGCCGCCATCGATCCTGAGCACAAGCACCTTGGCGTCGCGGCCTTCAAGTGTTGCCGGCGTTCCCAGAGCGATGACGCCGCCGACAAACGTATTGGCGGCCGGCTGGGCGGCGGCCGGCAGCGAGCTGAAATACGCCGGCAAGTCCTGGGCGCCGACAACATGCACTTCCAGCCTGCCGCTCATCATGCCGCCAGCGTCGAACCTGACCGGTCCGGAGACCTGGATGAGGGCGCTGGCCGTTTCCAGGCGGATCGTCAGCTGCGGAATAGACAGGCCGCTTCGGCGCGGATCGAAGGCGCCGCGCATCACCGCCTCCGGCGGGGCGTCGATCCGCGCCTTGAGGGTGATGTCGGCGGCATTCGATTGCCGGCCTTGCCAGAGCAGCCTTGATCCCGCCGCGCTGAGGGCAAGGGTCGCGCCCAGACGGTCCGGCGTCGGCCGCGCCTCGGTTTGCGCGCTGGCGGCCGTCAGGGAGATCTCGCCGAATGCCGCCTGCAGATCACGGGCGCTGAACGTTATCCGGTCCGGCACCGGAACGGCGGCTTCCATGCTGGCTCCAGCATATGTCCAGGTGATATCCACAGGTGCTGGAAGCGGGCCGCCTGTAAGGCGCAGCGGCGAGGCAAGCTCGGCCTCGCTTCGCCAGGGCCAGTAGACCGGCGTCGCCGTACGCAGGCCGGCCATGGCGATCTGCATTCCGCTCGCTGCGTCCGTCACACCGATCTTGCCGCAGATCAAATCGAAACTTAGAGGAAACCCGCCAATCTCCTGGCCCTCACAGGACAAGGCGAAACCTTGATCAGCGGCATCCGCCAAGCCGTTGGCAACGACACCGTCAATGCGGCCGGCAATAAGGGTCCAGACGCCGAACCAGATGGCGCCGGCAGCGGCGATCAGGACGGTAAGTATGATTGTCAAACGGCGCATGGTTCCATTTGGCCGTAGATGGTTCTAGCGCTTGCTTGCAGCGCATTGGCGATCCTGATAGGCGAGGTTCCGCGCTTGGGGAATAGGCGAATGGGAGATTTCTGGGTTTTCGGCTACGGCTCGCTAATGTGGCGGCCCGGTTTTGCGCACACCGAATTCCGACTGGCGCGACTTGTCGGCGTGCACCGCTCGCTCTGCGTCTATTCCTGGGTGCATCGCGGCACGCGCCAGCGGCCCGGCCTGGTGCTTGGTCTTGATCATGGCGGCGCCTGCCGCGGCTTGGCCTTCCGGGTCGATGCCGCCGACCGCGACGCTGTCATCGCCTATCTGCGCGAACGCGAACAGGTAACAAATGTCTACCGCGAGGTAGTGCGGCCGGTGGTCCTTGAAGACGACCGCCGAGTGCGCGCGCTCACCTATATCGTTGACAGGCGTCATGACCAATATGCCGGCCGGCTGGACCTTAAGACCCAGCGGCGCCTGATTGTCTGCGCGCATGGCCAGTCAGGAGCCAATGTTGATTATGTGATCAAAACCGCGAATCGGCTCAGCGAACTGGCGGTCACCGATGCAGCGCTGTCGGCCCTGGCCGAAAGCCTAGAGAAGAGCCGTAACTCCCCGGCATGATCATCTGCCGGTTCATGGCAGAGCGTCAGGCGGCGAGGGCGAAGCCGTGATTGCGGCGATCGGGCATCAAGTCGTCGATGATGTGCGCATGCGAGGCCTCAGAGGTCGCCAGGAGGTGGACAGAGAGCACCGCGCCGTGACAGCCACCGGCCAGAGTCGCAGCGACAGTGCTGCGGTCCCCGACCGTCTGGATAGCGCCAAACCGCACAAGCAGAAAAACGCCGCCGTCAAAATCGTCAAGAGATTTTGCTGCAACCTGTGTGAACAGATAGCGTTCGCCGGATCCGCCAGTCCAATAGCGATAACGCCCGGGCATGCCGGCGGCGATGGCAACGTGCGGGACACTTGACGACGAATTCATCGGGTTTCCTTGTCAATCCATAATTAGAACAAAAACGGAACGAATTTTGATGCATTGACGAGAACAAACTGTCAACATTGTGGTTCCAAAATCTGTCCGGAAACGCGTTGCGACACTACATATAGTAAAATCTAGGAGTATTTCTACCCGATATTGGGTTAAGAAATTGATAACCTGGTCTGTTCCCGGCCAATCGCTGCGGCAATGGCCGGATATCGCCGCATGGCTTCAGCATTCAACCTGGCCGCCGCCGACTCAATGGCGTCCTGCAATTCGGCCTGAAATGTGTCGGCATCATGGCTGGGCGGAATGGGCGGCAGGATCTTCAGCGTTACGACGCCCGGGCGGTGGGCAAAGGTCCTTCGCGGCCAGAACAGGCCGGAATTGAGCGCGATCGGAAGGCACGGCGTGTTCAGTTTTCCGTAGAGATAAGTGACGCCGTATTTATATTTCGGTTCGGCCAGCGGCGGTCGCCGGGTGCCTTCGGGAAAGATGATCACCTGATGGCCTTGTGCGATACGCTCCGCCGCGATCGCGGCCATGTCCTGGAGAGCCTTGGACCGCTGGCCGCGATTGACCGGTATCTGGCCGAATTTGATCAGGTACCAGCCGAACAATGGCAACCAGCGCAATTGCCGCTTGAAGACGAAGGTCGGCTTGGGAAACAGGGTTACCAGACGCATGGTCTCCCAGGTCGACTGGTGCTTGCAAGCAACAAGGCAGCCGCCGCCAGGAATGTTTTCACGGCCCGATATCTCCTCGCCGATGCCGCAGATGGTGCGGTGCAGCCACAGGCTGACACCGGCCCATAGCTTGGGGACGAACCAGATATGCCGCTGTGGCAGCAGCATTGTCGGCGCCATCACTACCGCTATGACGATGAAGGTCACATAGAAGAGAACATTGAACAGCAGCGTTCGCGCCAGCATCGCGGATCCTAAAATTATCTCAGACGAGAAAGGACGTATTTGACGTATTCGGTCAGGAGAAGCCTGAATGTCGACCCGTCACGCATCCATTCCCCGAGATCATAGTGGACCGGCTGGACCGGGACCGGCACAAGTTCGACCTCCGGCAACGCCCGGCTCATCTCGCTCAGGCTGCGTGGCATGTGATAGGCGCTGGTGACGATGATAAGCGAGCGATATCCGCGGGACCTGGCCCAGTCGCGGGCTTCCATGGCGTTGCCGCGGGTATCGCGGGCGGCACGGCCGATATCGATGCAGCAGCCGAACAGGCTGGCGCTTGCCGGAAAGAAATTTCGCAGCGTTTCCACACTGATTGTCCGATCGACACCGGAGATCAGGAGGCGGGTCGCCGAATCATGGCTGAGAAGATCGATCGCCTTGCCGATCCGGCCGGTGTCGCCGGTTAGCGCGACAATGCCGTCGGCCTGCGGCGATGATGGCGGCTTTGCTGTCGTGACCTGATCGGCGAAGACAAAAAATCCGCCAATGAAAGCCGAGGATGCGACAATAAAAAGCAGCAGCGTCGCCGATAATACAATCCGCGGCATGGATAGGGCGCCGCGGCGCGCGGTGCGGTTTGAACCGGTCATGGCATGTTGTTTATTTGTCGGTCGGATACCGCCTCGACCGGGCGCATGTCAATCAAGCTCGCGCAAAGTGCGGCGTACTGTCAGCCTTGCCGTGGCGGCAATAATAACGGCAATCAGCACGATCGTCAGGACTGTCCCGAGATAGCCAGGCAGTCCGATCGCAACGCCGCCGATCAAGCTGCGCAATTGCGCCTCTTCGGGCGTCGGGCCCTGAAGGCGGCTAAAGATGCCGACAAGGGCAAACAGGACCATCGCCGCCAAACCGCCGATACCGGCTCCCTTCAGTCCAAGGATCAGGAAGTGGCGCTGGAATTCACCAGCGACATAGCTGTCCTCGGCGCCGACAAAGTGCAGGACCTCGATGACATCTCGATTGCCGTCCATGGCGCTGCGGGTGGCGAAGACGACGCACAAAGCGGTAGCGGCCATGACCAGTGCGAGAATGAAAATGCCGCCAAGGGTCGTGACACGGGCCATCGACGACAATCGCTCCAGCCAAAGGCCGTGGTCGTCGAGGCTGGCGCCCGGCACTTCCTCGCGTAGTCGCCGGGCCAGCGCCACAAGGTCGGCCTCAACGGCGACGGAAACGGCAATCAGGCGGGGAACCGGCAACTCGCTGCGGTCAAAATCGCTGCCGAGCCAAGGCTCCAGCAAACGGGCCGCATCATCGGCGCTAAGCGCGGTAGCGGAATGGACACCGGGTGTTTGCACGGCGATATCGAGGGCGCGCGCGACCGCTTCATCGATCGCGCTGGTATCGGACGGGCGGATCTGGATCGTCACTTCATCGGCAATTTGGCGCTGCCAATTGTTGGCGCGTTCCCCGACAAGTATCACGGCGGCAACGGTTAGGCAGGCGAGAAAACTCATGATGGCGACAAGCGCCAGGAGGGATCGGCGCGCCACCGATTGTGGGGGAACGATCGGATTGGCGCCGCGCGCCGCCGAATGAGGATCGGCGCCGGGTCCGGGCCGGCCGCGCAGATGGCGGGCGGCATCGGCGGCCCTTGCCAGGTGGGTGCGCGCCGCATGGGTCGCACGAACGCGGCGCCTGCGCCGGCGCGGCGTCTTCTGGTCGGGCTTTCCGGTGTTATTCATAAATATCCACCCGGCCATGATTGAGCACGAGACGGCGGGCATCATGCTGGTCCATGAGACCCAGATCATGTGTGGCGATGACCACCGAGGTGCCAAGGCGGTTGAGTTCGATGAAGAGCCGCAGGAGTCGCCGCGCCAGCGGTGGATCGACATTGCCGGTCGGCTCGTCGGCAAGCAGGATTTCAGGCTTGGTGATCAGCGCGCGGGCGATCGCGGCACGTTGCTTCTCGCCGCCGGAAAGGACCGGGGGATGCACCCACATCTTGTCGCCGAGGCCGACCCAGTCCAACAGTTCGCTGACATCGCGGCCATAATCGGTTTCGTTGGCGCCCAGGACGCGCAAGGGCAGGGCGACGTTCTCATACGTGGTCAGGTGATCGAGCAGGCGGAAGTCCTGAAAGACAATGCCGATCCGGCGGCGCAGGAGCGGAACGGAATCGCGCGTTAACGTGGCGGCGTCCTGGTCGAATACGTGCACCAGCCCGCGGGTCGGACGCAATGACAGGAAAAGCAGGCGCAATAATGACGTCTTGCCGGCGCCCGATGGGCCGGTGACGTATTGAAACGATCCGGGCGCGATGCGGAAAGACACATCGCACAGGACTTCCGGGCCAAGTCCGTATCGCAAACCGACATTTTCGAAACGAATCACGGTGCACGCCTTTCTGGCGCCTTTTGCCACGGGCGCCGGCCAAGGTTAAGGCGTTATTAACCATAAGCGCTGATGGAATGGCATGCTCCATCGTCGCCGGTTGCCTGACGGCGATCGGCCGGCCACCGGAAGGGATTGCGGCATGAAGGACAATGAAAGCGCCGCGGCGCAGGGTTCCGATCTCGTCATACTCAAATGCCCCTCCTGCGGCGCGGCCGAGCCGATCGAAGCCGCCATCATGGCGGAAGGGACGCAGATTGTCGTTTGCCGGCTCTGCGGCGAGACCTGGCCGGCAAGGAATGAGATACCTGCAGCCGCCGGCCCGATCGAGAGAGCCGAGCAGGCCGGTCGGTCGCTGGTGTGGTCCGACGCCCGGCTGATCGATGCGGTTCGGCGGCCGCTGGCGGGCTACGACAATGGCAGCCAAGATGCCTGGGCGGCGCGAATCGCCGCTGACAGACCGCCGCCGATGGCCCACCCGCCGGCTGGACGCCCCTTCATCGGCGCCGTTGCGGGCCTGGCGTCCATTGCCTTTCTTGTCGCCTTTCTTGCCGGCCGTGAAAACGCCGTGGCGGCGATTCCGGACCTTGCCGGACTTTATGAGGTGATTGGTCTGCCGGTTAATCTGCGAGGCCTTGCCATCGACGGGCTCACCGGCAAACGCATTGTCGGCGGCGAGGGCGCCCGGCTGTCCGTCAGCGGTGTGCTGGTCAATCTGAAGGAGCACGATCAGCAGGTCCCCGGCCTCGTTGTGGAATTTCGCGATAGCGCGCATAGCCCGGTCCGCACCATAGAGATAGCGCCGCCAGTGGCGCAGCTTGCCGGTCTGGACAGCAAGGCGTTCGCGGTCGTCATCGACGATGTGCCCAAAACCGCCGTTGGCGTTGCCGTGCGGTTCGCCGCGGCCCCGCTAGCGGAAATGTGAAGGTCCTCATGGCAAGCGTCGAGAAGCTGTATTCCGAAGAGGCGATCGCCGAGCGCGTTGCCGCGATCGCCCGGGACATTGCCGCCGGCAAGCCCGATCATCTGCTTGTCGTTGTCGTCCTGAAGGGCGGCTTCGTCTTCGCCGCCGATCTTGTGCGCGAACTGGCCCGCCTGGATGTGCCCCTTGAAGTGGAATTCATTTCGCTGTCCAGCTACGGCAAGGGGCTGACATCGTCCGGCGAGGTGCGAATCTATCACGACATCGGCTGCGAGGTCGCCGGCCGCGATGTCCTGATCGTCGACGATGTCCTGGATTCCGGCCTGACGGTGAAATTCGCCCGCGACCTGATGACGAGCCGCGGCGCCCGGCGGGTGAGCGTTGCCGCCATGATCGACAAGCCGGAAGGCCGGGTCACAAATATTCACGGTGATTACGTTGGGTTTACCTGTCCGGACTATTTTGTCGTCGGATATGGCATGGATGCAGGCCATGCCTGGCGGGAACTGCCGTTTGTCGGCATCTATCATGCGGAAAACGGCAAGGACGGGAAAAGAGGCCGGTAATGCGAATTCTCCTGACCGAGGACGACGAGGCCGTCCGCGCCTTCGTCGCCCGGGCGCTCGAACTCGACGGGCATGACGTCGATACCGCCTGCGATGGCATGGAAGCGCTGGAACTCTTGGAATCCAACGATGGCGGCTATGACCTTCTCGTCAGCGACGTGAAGATGCCGATGATGGACGGCATCGCGCTGGCGCACAGCGCCGCCGAACGCTGGCCGGGGATGCGCATTCTGCTGATGACCGGCTTTGCCGACCAGCGCGAGCGGGCCGACGATCTGTCCAAGGTCATCCGCGATGTCGTCACCAAACCGTTCACCCTGCAGGAGATCCGCGAAGCGGTGAGCGATGCCGCAGAGGATGCCGCCGGGGATGCGGTGGACAAGGACGCGGCCTGATCCATAGCGCGGGTCTCGTCGCCTCTTCATCGCCATCCGTTGGTTCCTTCTTGCTGCCATCCTCTGGCTCTCCGCTGTCATCCTCCAGCGCCTCTCCCCTCTCCCCGCGCGGGAG
>PVMS01158001.1_pt1 | contig 11543 bp, 16 predicted proteins | sample 1853461 | NCBI WGS metagenome assembly PVMS01 (sample SAMN08582032, study PRJNA380276) | Marine sediment metagenome, whole genome shotgun sequencing project. | isolation source: ocean sediment barecode stripped | collected 2017
CTCATTGTTTCGGGGCGCCTCAGCTTCGAAATGGTGCAGAAGGCTGCCGTTGCCGGGATGCCGATCATCGCTGGCGTATCCGGAGCATCATCCCTCGCAGTGGATCTCGGAGACGAGCTCGAAATGACGGTGGTCGGATTCATCTCCGTGGACAAATTCAACGTGTACTGCGGTGGGGCAAGAATCTCCTAGTGTCCTGAGTCAGAAGTTCGTGCTGATCTCTCCGAGGCATCGGCGTTTCTGGCAAGGACGCACAACGCAGGCGCAGTCCGGACTGCGTCAAGGCGGAGGACGCAGCGAGGGACGTCGAGGGCCGATGAGATTCTGTGTGAGCTTCTGACTCGGGACACTAGGCGCTACGTGTTCTCGGGCGACGTTGCTTGTCCAATTCGATCATCACTCGCGGATGTCCTGCGTCACCGCCCCATCTGTGTGGTTCGAACTCGTTGGGGTCATCAGGCAGTACACCAGGAGGAATCGTGAGGTCGATGCCGTTGGCCGTGAAGGCAACCTCGGATCGCATGTGAGCGGAGGTCGTCATCCGAATCGCGTAGGCCCCGGGCATCACCACGCAGTCGACCGTGCCGCCATCGATCAATCGAACCACATCGTCATGGTCGAGACGGATGCGAATCTCATCATCCGCGAGCCTGATCTTCACAATCCGTGCCTTTCGATCAGCAGGTCGTAGTCCGATCTTGTGTTGACGTTGAACAGCGTAGAAGAATCCATGGTGATCCTCGTGACAACATCGACCTCATCGATCACTGCCATCACGGACCGCCTTCCCTGATCGAAGATCGTGCGAGCTATCGCTTCCACGTCAGGTCCGTAGACGCCAAACAAAGGCTGATCCTCTCCGGCGACGTCCGCGATCCTCACGGTACTCCCCTGCGCCTCCGGTTCTGCGAAGGAGCGAATCGCCTCAGGCGTCACGACCGGCATGTCAACCGTCGTTACGAACACGGGACGACCTCTTGCGATGCGAAGCGCCGAGAGCAACCCGCCAACCGGTCCATGGCCAGGTCGCTCGTCTGGGATCAACACGCCGTCGGAAGGAATCTCAGAACCGCCACACACGATCACCTCAGTGAACACGGCCGTCATGGTGTCATGGACACGCTCGAGGAATGACATTCCTTCGATGACAAGCAGGGATTTTGACGTGCCCATGCGGCTGCTGTCTCCGCCGGCAAGAATCGCTCCAACAGTGTGCGTGATCATGGCCTTCATTGTCGCGGACTTCCCACACGGACGTCGCATCCGGTCGGCACGCCCGCACCGGCGTATGTATCGTGTCGGCATGAAAACTGATCTTGAAATTGCGAGAGAAACGAATCTGCGACCAATCACCGATGTCGCGCACGAGATGGGCATCCCGGACAGGTACGTGGAACTCAGGGGCAGAGGCATCGCGAAGATCGAACTTGGGGCCCTCACCGAGATGGGAACACCACGGGCGAAGTATGTACTCGTGACCGCCGTCAACCCCACGCCATTCGGCGAGGGGAAGACCACCGTGTCCGTCGGACTGGCCCAGGGCTTCAAGCTCCTCGACAAGCAGGCCGTTCTCACGCTCCGCCAGCCATCCCTTGGTCCGACCTTCGGGATCAAGGGCGGCGCGGCCGGTGGTGGCTACTCCCAGGTTGTACCGATGGAGGAGATGAACCTACATCTCACAGGCGATTTCCACGCTGTCACCGTCGCCAACAATCTGCTTGCTGCTCTTATCGACAACCACATCTACCAGGGCAACCAACTGTCAATCAACGTCAAGCGGGTCACGTGGCGCCGGGTTATGGATGTAAATGACAGGTCGCTGCGCCACATCGTGATCGGCCTCGGGACAACCCTTGATGGAATCCCAAGAGAGGGCGGATTCGACATTACCGCTGCGTCAGAGCTCATGGCGATCCTGGGCCTGGCGACAGATCTTCAGGATCTGAGACAACGCCTTGGCCGGATCGTGATCGGCTACGACCGCCACAAAGAACCTGTCACTGCGGAACAGATCGGTGGTGCAGGGGCGATGGCCGTTCTGCTCAAGGACGCGCTCAACCCCAATCTGATGCAAACGCTCGAGGGCACACCTGCTCTGGTTCACACCGGCCCGTTCGCGAACATCGCCCATGGAAACGCATCCGTGGTCGCGGATGAGATCGGGATCCGCAGCGGCGACTACCTCATCACAGAGGCTGGTTTTGGATCAGATGTCGGCGCGGAGAAGTTCTTCAACCTGAAGTGCCAGGCATCGGGGATGTCGCCAGATGTTGCGGTGATAGTTGCAACGGTTCGTGCTTTGAAACTCAACTCAGGCAAGTTTCAGGTGAGGGCTGGAAAGCCACTTCCGGAGGAAATGACAGCGGAGAGCGTTGAGGATGTGATGGCGGGAGCCGACAACCTACGAAGGCACATCGCCAACGTCCGTCAACACGGCGTCACTCCTGTTATCGCAGTGAATAGCTTCCCCACCGATCATCCTTCAGAGCATGCTGCCATTGGTCTGATCGCGGAGGAGGAGGGCGCTGCCTGGGCGATTGCCGAGCCGTTCACAGGTGGTGCCGAAGGAATGGTAGCGCTCGCCGAGGCCGTCAGCATTGCAGCCGACGACGGTTCGAAGTTCGTACCGCTATACACGCCAGAGATGAGTCTGACAGACAAGATCGAGATCATCGCCTCAAAGGTGTACGGCGCCGATGGCGTTGAGTACGACATCAAGGCAAAGCGTCAACTCGCCAGTTACGAGTCATACGGCTACGGAGACCTGCCCATCTGCATGGCCAAGACGCAGTACTCGTTCAGTCACAACCCTGCCCTCCTCGGCGCGCCAACAGGTTGGATCCTTCCGATTCGAGAGGTTCAGTTGGCTGCAGGTGCCGGTTTCGTTCTGCCACTCACCGGATCGATCAACCGGATGCCAGGATTGGGCGTTCACCCCGCGGCTCATACGATCGACATCGATGAGAACGGCAACATTGTTGGACTGAGCTGAGCGTCAGAGACTCAGACATCCAACGAGGTGGAACGGCCCCTTCGTAACAGAGATCGTCTCAACGGACCTAGCTGGGATTGTTGCACATTCGCTGCGGAGATGCCCTTGTCCTTGCGAGTTTCTGGAAACTCTGTGTGCGCTAATGTATCGTTTCGATATAGAATGATGTATCGGAACGATATAGCTGGAGTTCGAAGTGCTCGATTTCGCCATTCTTGGATTGCTTATGGAACGTGCCCGCCATGGGTACGAACTGCGACGCGCCCTTGGTGAACTCGGCTTCTGGAAGGTGTCGTTCGGTTCGCTCTACCCCTCTCTCCGCCGTTTGGAGAAGCGGGGGGCGATCAAAGCGACAAAGGTCTCTGGTCGCCGTAAGGCGTATGAGATCACCACGGAAGGCAGAGTCATCTTCGACACCCTGCTTCGAACGAATCCCGAGGCGACCGAAACGGACCGGGGCTTCCAAGTCAGATTTGCCTTCTTCGGCCATCTGCCTTCGGATCGCCGTATCGCGGTGATGGACCGCAGGCGCAGAGAACTGTCGACACAACTTAAGACCGCGCGGGAGATTCTCATCGAGGCTCGATCCGCGACAAAGAACGAGGATCGCTACCGGATCGCTCTCATGGAGCATTCGATGCAGTCCACAGAAGCAGATATCGCCTGGCTTGACGGACTCGTCGCAGCCGAGCGTGGTGTCGCCTCGACGACCTGATCAGATAGAGGAGGACTCGATGTCCAAGGTGAAAGTAGCCATCGCAGGGCTCGGAAACTGCGCCAACTCCCTCATCCAGGGCGTTGAGTACTACAAGGATGCAGACGCGGATCTGAATATTCCCGGTCTCATGCACGTCCAACTCGGCGATTACCACATCGGCGATGTCGAGTTCGTCGCTGCATTCGACGTTGACGCCTCCAAGGTTGGTCAGGACGTTGCCAAGGCAATGTGGGCGGGCGAGAACAACACGATCCAGTTCGCCGAGGTTGGCGACCTCGGATTCGACGTCCTAAGAGGCCCAACCTTCGACGGTCTCGGTAAGTACTACTGCGGCGTGATCGAGGAATCTAGCGAAGAGCCTGTTGACGTGGTCCAAGCCCTCAAGGACTCTGGTGCCGACGTCCTCGTCTCCTACCTACCTGTCGGCTCCCAGGAGGCAACAGAGTTCTATGTACAAGCCGCGCTCGACGCTGGGGTCGGATTCGTCAACGCCATACCAGTGTTCATTGCCTCCGACCAAGAGTGGGCTCAGAAGTTCGTCGATGCAGGTCTCCCCATCATCGGAGATGACATCAAGTCGCAGGTCGGGGCGACGATTGTTCACCGTCAACTGGCACGCCTCTTTGAGGATCGTGGCGTCAAGATCGACAACACCTACCAGCTCAACTTCGGCGGCAACATGGACTTCATGAACATGCTGGAGCGGGAGCGCCTCATGTCAAAGAAGATCTCCAAGACACAATCGGTCACGAGCCAGATCGACCGAAAGATCAACTCGGACTCGGTACACATCGGCCCTTCGGATCACGTCCCGTGGCTGACAGACCGTAAGTGGGCGTACATCCGTCTTGAGGGAACCTCATTCGGTGACGTTCCACTCAGCGCTGAGCTCAAGCTCGAGGTATGGGACTCCCCCAACTCAGCCGGCGTGATCATCGATGCGGTGCGGTGCGCCAAGATCGCCATGGACCGCGAGTTGGCTGGCCCCTTGCTTGCACCATCGTCGTACTTCATGAAGTCGCCATCGGTCCAGTACCACGACAGCGTGGCCCACGACAACGTCGAGGCATTCATTGCTGACGAGGACAACACTGTCGAGGACCTCGCAAGGTTCCTCACCAGCGACTAGCGGACCCCAGATACGGAAAGGGGCGGGTTCCAAACCCGCCCCTTTGTCGTGCGCTCTTCACATTCAGTGCGCCATCGACGGATTGACACACAGTTGCAGTTGACATATAGTTGACATATGGCAATCGCCCTCACTGACATGTCTCCAACCGAGGCTGCAGCTGCTGTACTCGCCGAGCAGGATCACGAGTGGACCCGCAGCCTCGTGGACGAACTCGACAGGGCTGTGAGATCCCAACCACTCGAGCGACTCGTCGACCTGTGGGGTCTCAGCAGCGCAGCCGCAGCTCGCGTGTTCGGTGTATCGCGCCAAGCTTTCTCGAAATGGTTGGCGAACGGACCACCGGCGTCGCGCGTAGGCGCCGTTGCTGACCTGGCCACCGCAACCGATCTTCTTGACAGATATGTGAAGCGCGAGCGAATCCCCGCAGTGGTACGACGTCCTGCGCCCCTATTGGGCGATATCTCGCTGCTCGACCTGGCATCATCCGGCGACACCCAGGGGGTCGCCGACGCTGTTGTCGCCATGTTTGATCTGCGACGCGTCCAGCCATGATCGAACCAGAGACAACCACACTTCACGACGGTCATCCGTGGCTCCGTGTTGCCGACCAGAGATGGGAAGACCCCCTTGACCCGACATTTGCCCACCATCACGGCGGGCGTTGGAACCCACCCAACTCCTACGCCACGCTGTATCTCAACGAGGACCTCGACACAGCCCGTGCCCAAATCCGGCTCATGCTTGATGGCTCACCTGTACGCCCTGAGGACATCGACCAGGGCTACGTGCTCGTGACGGCGACGCTACCTGCGCGCCAGGAAGTTGGCGACGGGGTCACCGGAGTGGGACTCGGAGCACTTGGACTTCCCGACACATATCCGCTCACCCCTTCTGGACACTCCATCCCGCATGAGGTCTGCCAACCAATCGGATCCGACGTCAAAGGGCTCGGCCTTCGCGGTGTTCATGCGCGTTCGGCTGCAACTCCCGACGGCTCGGGCAGGGAACTCGCTTGGTTTCCTGCCCGTCGATCCTCAACGGCAACGCCAGTTGGCGCGCCAATTCCATTCAACGAATGGTGGTAGCGCTGTACAATGCTCTCGCTGCTGACGAGGAGCTCATGACAAGGATCAACTGAGGAACCCACCGCCTCCGGGCCACACGCGCCCGTCCCACAAAAGGAGTTGACATGTCTGCTATCCATTTCAACCACGTCTCGTTCTCCTAGTTGGCTTGGAGCAAGCTGCTATCGACCTGGCAGAGGATCGAGCTTCAGCTGATCGTGGTCGACGCTTCCGTCGTTGCCAATGCCTTAGCTGACGATGGGCCTCACGGTGCCGCAGCCCGATCCGCTCTTCTTCAGGGACGAGACCTCGCGGCGCCGGATCTGGTGGATGTCGAGACTGTCTCTGTCCTGCGAAAGAGATGGCTGGCCGGGGATCTCGCGGCTCGGCGCTTCTCGGCAGCAATCGACGACTTGACCGAACTTCCGGTAGTGTGTCATCCCGGTCTCCCGTTCACGGTTCGGGCATACAGCCTGCGAGCCAATGTGACGCCTTATGACGCTTTGGCCGAGGTGCAGCGGTGCCCCCTTGCCACGGCTGATGTTCGGCTCGCTTCGGCACCTGGCCCTCGATGTGAGGTGCGCCCCATCCGAGCATGACGTTGCGGCCATTGAGGGGCTGAATCGGTCGGTTGTTCGCGCCGTACCGCTCGTTGAACGTCTCGATCCAATGGGGATGCAGCGTGATTCTGTCCTTCATCACTATCCACACAACACCCTCGGTGTAAGGAGGTGTGGTGAGCGACCCCTCGTACGCGTAGTGAGTGGTGGTGTCGGGCAGGAGCGACTCAATCGCTGTCGCCTCGCTGAAATGGAGCGGGCCCGCTGACTGTTCACTCTCATCAACCAACACACCAAGGACGGCAACATCCCCAGCAACGTCGGTGTGGACCAGGTGGATTTCTGCGGCCGCGAACTCACCATCGATGGAGTGCTCACTCGGTGTGTGGAAATGATAGGAATCCAGCTCGTACCGCTTGCCGCCGTATGAGATCGAGTGACCACCCGAAACCGGAACGTTGTGAGTTGTCCCTGCATCGTGACCGTGATCAACCGACGGCCGATAGTCGATGACCAATTCCAACGGCTCACAAGGATCGGCGACGCCGAGGTCGATCGACGACTGGCTAGAGCCGATCACGGAGCCATGCAATATCGGCCTTCTGACCTTCGACCAGACCTGGCGTCTCAACGATCACATCGGTATCGGCCGCCTTGATCACACCGATCAGAAGATCCTCTGGAATGAACCCCTCACCGAAGTTCGCATGGCGGTCGCGATGCGAACCTGCCTCGTCCTTCGAGTCATTCCCATGGACAAGCGCTACGCCACCCGCGATCGCGGATATGACATCGACCGAGCTCTCCAGGTCCGCGCCAGAGGCCCACGCGTGGCACGTATCGAGACAGACACCAACATTGCGGTCGCCTATCTGTTCCCAGAGCGGTCCATAGTTCTCAAGGTCGTGCATGATCGAGTTGCCCTTCCCCGCCGTGTTCTCCACAAGCACAGGAACGGTCACGTCAAAGGAATCGAGCGCCTTTCGCCACCGTTCGAACCCGACCGCGGGTTCCTCGTCGGGCCCGACGCTTCCGCCGTGTACGATCACTCCCTTGGCCCCGATCGTGGTCGCCGCCTCAACCGCTTGGGCGAGTGCCTTTCGAGATGGGATTCTCACGCGATTGTTCGGGGAGGCGATATTCAGGAGATACGGCGCATGCACATAGAACTCGATGGGGGATGCCTTGAGCGCCTCCGTGTCTTCGCGTGGGACTGGCGCCTTCCACTGCTGTGGATTCGACAGGAAGATCTGCACCGCATCGGCTTGCCTCGCTTCAGCCTCGCCCAGCGGGTCCTTTGGACTCACGTGCGAACCGATGATCATTCGTCACTCTCCTCTGATTCGCCACCGGAGGTGTCCCCCTCCGACTCCGCAGCATCGGGTTGGTCAACAGTGGTCTCCCACACGATCGATGGCGGCTCGTAGGACCTCACGACTTCCATCCGCTGATAATGATCGTGGGCCCCTTGAGCAGCGAGCGCAACCTCCGTCACGCGATTGGACCAGTCGTGGGCATCCACATAGATCGTTCCCCCATCATTGGTGGACTCGACCACGAGTTGCTCTCGCATGCTGCCGTCATAGGGATCTGAGATAACCGTGCTTGAGATCGACTCGATGTTCCCCCACGGGATAAGACCCTCTGTCGATCCCGAGTCGATGACAAGGCCATCACTCTCGACGACAACGGTTGCTTTGCGTCTGAACAGTTCGACGACGGATCCCCCGAATATAAGGATGCCAGCAACAAGCATCACCCCGCCCCATAGAACATCGCCACGCTGTTGAGCACGTCCACGGGTCGTAAGGGCGGTGTCGATGGTGTCAGGGGCTGTCGAGAGCCAGTGACCGAACAGAATGTCAGCAGCGGCTGCTATCAGCACTATGCCGATGATGCCGAAGACGAAGAGCTTGAGAGGTGATCGATAGGCGCGCATTGGTTATGGCTCAACTCCGAGGTCCTTGGGGGTCACCAGTCCAACATAGGGTACGCCGAGCTCTGCAATGCGTTTCGCAGTCGCGCCATTCGAACGGTCGATCAGCGCCACAGCCCCGACCACGTTCACATCGGCTTCGTGGAGCACCTCGATGGCCTCCCCAAGCGCTGCACCGGTGGTCGTGGTGTCCTCAAGCGCAACGACTCTTGACCCAGCGCCGATCGGCCCAACGAGACGACCACCTGTACCGTGGTCCTTCGCGGTCTTTCTGATCGAGAAGGACGCCAGATCGACGCCTTCATCAGCAGCAACCATCGCCGTTGCAACCGCAATCGGATCTGCGCCCAAGGTCATGCCTCCGATCGCATCGATCCCTTTGGGGATCTCAGCGAGCATTGCTCTGCCCACGAGCCACGCGCCCCTGCCGGAGAACGTTGTCTGGCGGGCATCGATGTACCACGCCGACACCTCACCGGAGCGCAGCGTGAAAGGGCCGTCGGTTCTTACTGAGTTCTCCACGAGGTGCGCGACAAGGGCCGCTTTGTGGGTCGAAAAAGATTCCAAGAAAACCTCTCAAGTGCTCTGTTCAGTTGGTCGATACGGTAGTCAGACAGGATGCCTTCCTAACCTCCCGTCTAAGCCCGGACCGAGGCCGCCAATATGGCGGCCTCTGGTTCTTTCCGGGTTAGCCTCCCAGAAATGGACATCATCTTCGTACGGCACGGACAGCCGCAGTGGGCCATCGACGGTCTCTCCCAACCCAATCCTCACCTCACGGAACTCGGACGAGAGCAGGCAGCACTCGCCGCATCGCGCATAGCAACCGACGAGAAGGCTACCGCCACGGAGCTGATCGTCTCGCCGGCGATTCGTTCCCAGGAGACCGCTGATCCGATCGCAACGACAACGGGACTGCCAATCAGGACAATCGATGACCTGGATGAGATTCAGATGCCCGACTGGGAGGGAGTCACCGAAGAAGCAGTCATCGATATCTTCAGAACCACCAGGCATCGCACTCCGGACGAGTGGTGGGACGGCCTTCCCGGTGGTGAGCCGTTCCGCGACTTTCACGATCGCGTCACCACCGCACTCGATTCGCTGCTTGCCGACCAGGGAATCACGCGGAACCTGGAGGATCCACGACTCTGGGATGTCACGGATGAACGTCGCCGGATCGTCATAGTTGCCCACGGTGGCACCAACTCGGTCTGTCTGGCTCACCTTATGGGGACGCCACCGTCGCCCTGGGAGTGGGAGAAGTACGTTCTATTCCACGGATCGTTCGCGAGAGTGAAGTTCATCCCGCTTGCCGGTGCATATGTGCCAAGCCTGCGCACTTTCAACGACCAGGACCATATCCCTCAGGAGCAGAGATCCAGATAGCTGTCAACCTCAGCTCACCTGCCGTAGCGTCGTTCCCTGTTCGTGTACTCGCGCAGTGCGCGCAGGAAATCGATATGACGGAAGGCCGGCCAGTACACATCGACGAACGAATACTCGGCATAGGCCGCCTGCCAGAGAAGGAATCCTGACAGTCTCGCTTCTCCAGAGGTACGCAGCACAAGATCGGGGTCGGGAAGGTCGGATGCATACATGCGAGCTGAGATCGCGTCCCTGTCGATTTGATCTGGCATCTCGGCCGCTGGTACTCCATCAGCTGCGAGCTTGCCAACGAGCTCGCGCACAGCGTCGACGATCTCCTGCCGCCCTCCATAGGCAAGTGCGATGGTGACCCGGTGGTCGCCCGTTGCGCAGTTCTCCTGCAGACGCTTCGTCGCCTCGACGAGGTCGGTCGGCAGGAGGTCGAGACTCCCGATGAATCGGACTCTCACGTTCTGGCCCGCAGAAGTCTGCGGTATCCGATCGAAGAGTTCGATCAGCACTTCGTAGTACGGCCGCAGTTCGTCATCGGGACGCGCCAAATTCTCTGTCGAGAGCAGCCAACAGGTGACAGCAGGAATCTCAAGTTCACCTGTCCAACCAAGAAACTCGACGAACTTCTCCATCCCTACTCGATACGAAGCCGCGTAGTCAGGGAGCCCCTCCGCCCTTGCATATCTGCGATGTCCGTCATGAATCACGCCGATGTGCTTCGGCAGCCCTTCACGGTCGAGCGTCTGGAGGAGGCGCTGCTCGTAGATCTGATATATCGGTTTCTTGAGGTTCTTGGGTACGTGCACCCATGCTCCCGTCGACATCGGCTACGCCGAGCCTAGAGACACACCGACCCAAGAGGGATTCTCTGAACGCGCCAGAATTTGCGTGGGTACTCAAATTTGGCGATACTCTCCCCTTCATGCACACTCAGCGCTGGACCCTTGGCAAGATGCAGAACCCAATTCGCGGGTTCCTGCACAGCGGCGCCGCGGTCGCGGCTCTCCTCGGCACAGGCTTTCTCGCATGGGTGTCACCGAACTGGGGTGTCCGCATTGGGGCAATCGTCTTCGGCCTTGCAATGGTCGCTCTCTATACGACAAGTTCGCTGTACCACGCGATCCCCTGGAGGGACGTTTGGAAGAAGCGGATGCAGCGAGTAGACCACTCGATGATCCTCGTACTCATCGCAGGCACGTACACGCCGATTGCCATCGTCATGCTCGACGGATGGGCGCAATGGGCCGTACTTGGTATTGCATGGGCGCTCGTCGCCCTCGGTGCTCTTCAGCACACCTTCTTCCCCCGTGAGGAGCAGACATTTTCGATGATCCTCGCAATTTCAATGGGGTGGCTCGGTGCAGGCATAGCGTGGACGTTCGTCCAGGAACTCGGATGGGCAGGTTCAGCATTGGCGCTTGCTGGGGGCCTGATCTACTCGATCGGGATGCTGCTCCTGGTTACGAATCGTCCACGGCTGTGGCCACGCGTGTTCTCCTATCACGAGGTGTTCCACATCATGGTCGTGACGGCGAGCGTCGTTCACTTCGTGATGATCTGGCGCTACGTGCTTCCGAAAGCCGGCTGACCCATGCTCCTAGGGTTGCGCCGCACCCGGTAGCAGGGGACCAGGGACACGAATGAGAAGCAATCGTCCCTCCTCATAACCACCGTTGTGGAATCCGTAGGTCTCCCCCTTGTCGATGTGAAGCACATCACCGGGCGAGAGATGGAGGATCTCATCATCAATCTTGAACTCGA
>PVMS01113166.1_pt1 | contig 11540 bp, 11 predicted proteins | sample 1853461 | NCBI WGS metagenome assembly PVMS01 (sample SAMN08582032, study PRJNA380276) | Marine sediment metagenome, whole genome shotgun sequencing project. | isolation source: ocean sediment barecode stripped | collected 2017
CGCCAACCGGCACCTCACCGGATGTCGCCGCCCTGTCGGCCAGGGCCAGGGCCGTTTGCATCCAGTCTGCATCCGTCATGTGTTTGCGTGATCGACTTGAAAAGCAGTTATTCCCACTCAATCGTGGCGGGCGGCTTGCCGGAGATATCGTAGGCTACCCGGGATATATCCGGCACCTCGTTGATAATGCGGCGGGAAACCAGGTCCAGAAACTCGTAGGGCAGATGTGCCCAGCGCGCCGTCATGAAATCTACGGTCTCAACCGCCCGCAATGCGACCACGTGCGAATAGCGCCGTCCATCGCCGGTAACGCCGACCGATTTAACCGGCAGAAAGACCGTAAACGCCTGGCTGACCGTGTCATACAACTCGTGCTTGCGCAACTCCTCGATAAAGATGTGATCCGCCAGCCGCAGTGTGTCAGCAAATTCTTTCTTTACCTCGCCGAGTATACGCACGCCCAGTCCCGGGCCGGGAAACGGGTGGCGATACACCATGTCGTAGGGCAGACCCAGTTCCACACCCAGCTTGCGCACTTCATCCTTGAACAACTCGCGCAACGGTTCGCACAACTGCATGCGCATGTGCTCGGGCAGACCACCGACATTGTGATGTGACTTGATTAAATGGGCCTTGCCGGTCCGGGCACCGGCTGACTCGATGACATCCGGATAGATGGTTCCCTGCGCCAGCCATTCGGTTTCACCACTGAGCTTGCCGGCCTCTTCCTCGAAGACCTCGATGAACATATTGCCAATGATCTTGCGCTTCTGTTCCGGCTCATCCACACCTTCCAGCGCAGCAAGAAAACGCTCTTCGGCAGCAACACGGATGACACGCACCCCCATGTGCTCGGCAAAGGTGGCCATGACCTGGTCACCTTCCCGGTAGCGCAGCAGGACGTTATCGACAAACACGCAGACGAGCTGGTCACCGATGGCCTTGTGTAACAGCGCGGCAACGACCGAGGAATCAACCCCACCTGACAAGCCCAGCAGCACATTGCCATCCCCGACCTGCGCCTGGATATCGCGGATACTGCTGGTGACGATATGGTCGGCCGTCCACAGGGCATCACAGCCACAGATATCGATCACAAACCGTTGCAGGATACGCTCACCCTGGCGGGTGTGCGTCACTTCCGGATGGAACTGGATACCGTACCAGCCACGTTCATCGTCCGCCATCGCGGCAATCGGCGCACTGTCGGTACTGGCGCCGACCTTGAAACCGGCGGGCAACCCGACCACGCGATCACCATGACTCATCCATACATCCAGCAGGCCATAGCCTTCTGCCGTGGTGTGGTCCTCGATATCGGTCAGCAAGCGTGAATGTCCGCGTGCACGCACCTGCGCATAACCGTATTCATGATGCTCGGAATTCTCGACCACACCACCCAGCTGTGCCGCCATGGTCTGCATGCCGTAGCAGATACCCAGCAACGGCACCCCAACATCAAACACAACCTGCGGTGCCCTGGGCGCATCATCACCGGTAACGGTTTCCGGGCCACCGGACAGGATAATTCCCATTGGCTTGAATGCGCTGATCTCATCGGCATCCACATCGTAGGGGTAGATTTCACAATACACCCCGATCTCGCGCACGCGCCGTGCGATCAGCTGGGTGTACTGGGAACCGAAATCCAGGATCAGGAGTCGGTGGGCGTGAATGTCGTTGTTGGTTGAAGTCACGTCAGGAAGGCATCACACCCGGTAATTCGGTGCTTCCTTGGTAATCGAGACATCGTGTACATGACTTTCCTTCATGCCCGCATTGGTGACCCGAATAAATTCCGGTTTGGTGCGCATCTCGTCAATACTGGCACAGCCGGTATATCCCATGCTGGCGCGCACCCCGCCCATCAGCTGGTGCAAAATGGTAAGCATCGTACCCTTGTAGGGAACCCGGCCCTCGATGCCCTCCGGCACCAGCTTGTCCTGCTCGCCGCCTTCCTGGAAATAACGGTCACTGGAGCCCTGCTTCATGGCGCCCAGCGAACCCATGCCACGATAGGCCTTGTAGGAACGTCCTTTATAAAGTTCGACCTCGCCCGGCGCCTCTTCGGTACCGGCCAGCATGCTGCCGATCATCACCGACCAGGCGCCGGCCGCCAGTGCCTTGGCAATATCCCCCGAATAACGAATGCCCCCGTCGGCAATCAGGGGAATACCGTCCTTGCGCAATTCTTCCGCCACGTTGGCAACTGCTGAAATCTGCGGCACGCCGATACCTGCGACGATACGTGTGGTGCAGATTGAACCGGGACCAATACCCACCTTGACCCCGTCGGCACCGGCTTCCACCAGCGCCCGCGCCGCGGCTGCCGTGGCAATATTGCCCCCAATCACCTGGATATCCGGATAATGCTGTTTCACCCAGCGCACCCGGTCGATGACCCCCTGCGAATGCCCGTGCGCCGTGTCGACAATCACCACATCAACACCCGCCGTTACCAGTGCCGCTACGCGTTCCTCGGTATTGCCACCCGTGCCTACCGCTGCACCGACCCGCAGCCGTCCCTGTTCATCCTTGCAGGCATTCGGGTAGTCGGTGGACTTCTGAATATCCTTGACCGTGATCATGCCGCACAATCTGAAGCTGTTATCCACCACCAGCACACGTTCAATCCGGTGCTTGTGCAGCAGTGCAACCACCTCTTTCTTGCCGGCCCCCTCGGGGACCGTGACCAGGCGGTCCTTCGGCGTCATCACATTGGTCACGGGCAGATCAAGATTGGTTTCAAAACGCCGGTCACGGCTGGTCACGATACCCACGAGGTCATCACCATCAACAACCGGCACGCCGGAAATATTGTTGGCGCGGGTCAGTTCAATAACATCACGGATACTGGTAGACGATGAAACCGTAATCGGGTCCTTGATCACCCCGCTCTCGAACTTTTTCACACGCTGGACTTCGGCAGCCTGCTCTGCGGACGTCAGGTTCTTGTGGACAATACCAATGCCACCTTCCTGGGCCAGCGCTATCGCCAGCCGGGACTCGGTGACGGTGTCCATGGCAGCGGACAGCAGGGGAATTCGCAGCTCGATCTCGCGGGTCAGCTGACTGCGCAGGTCGACATCACGCGGCAGCACCGTGGAATGTGCCGGTAACAGCAGGACATCGTCAAAAGTAAGTGCTTCCTGCGAGATACGCATGGTTTTTCGGGTTCCGCCGGTTGAGAATGGCCGCCAATTATAGGGACTGACGCTACTCCGGTAAACTCTACACCGGCCTTTTCTCCCCGATTCCGTGTATCCTTGCCCACTATGTCAGAATATCCAGGGGATAAGCCTGCAACGCCCCCGGATCGGGACGTCTACAGCGTCTCCCGCCTGAATCAAACCGCACGAAAATTGCTGGAACAGGGCCTGGCCCGTATCTGGCTGGAGGGTGAGTTGTCGAATATTGCCCGCCCCTCTTCCGGACACCTGTACTTCACCCTTAAGGACAGCAAGGCACAAATACGTGGCGCCATGTTCCGCAGCCGCAACCAGTTGTTGCGCTTTAACCCGGAAGAAGGCATGCAGGTACTGGTGCGTGCCAAGATCAGCCTGTATGAACCCCGGGGTGATTACCAGCTGATCGCCGAGGCCATGCAGGAAGCCGGTGACGGCGTGCTGCAACAGGCATTTGATGCCCTCAAGCTGAAACTGGAACAAGAAGGCCTGTTTGCCGCTGACACCAAACAGCCAATACCGGCACTGCCCACACGCATCGGGGTGATCACCTCACCCAGTGGTGCGGCCATTCGTGACGTACTCAGCGTGCTCAAACGACGCTTCCCCGCTATCCCGGTACTCATCTACCCGGTCCCGGTACAGGGCAAGGATGCCGGCAGGGAGATCGCCGCCATGCTCGAGACGGCGGCTGCGCGCAAGGAATGTGATGTCCTGATCCTGACGCGCGGCGGTGGCTCGCTGGAAGACCTGTGGGCCTTCAATGAGGAGATTGTTGCGCGCGCCATCCACGCCTGCCCCATTCCTTTAATCAGCGCCGTCGGCCATGAGGTCGACTTCACCATTGCAGATTTTGTCGCCGACCGGCGCGCCCCCACGCCGTCGGCAGCCGCCGAGCTGGTCAGCCCGGACCAGACCGAATGGCTGGCACAGGTCAGCGCGCTGGAAACGCGCGGGGTGCGCCACATCCGGCAAACCCTGGCTGACAGCCGGGAGCGCCTGCGCTGGCTGGAGCAACGCCTGCAGCTGCGCCATCCGGGTCAGTACCTGCGGCAACAGGCACAGCGACTGGACGAACTGGAACAACGGACTCGACTTGCAATCAACTCATATTTCAATAAGTTGCGATATTCTCTTAATGAGGTACTTGCACGACTGAAACAGGCCACACCCGGCCACCGGATCAAGCGGACGGAACTGCAACGACAGGCGCTGGCACAACGTCTGCAGGCCGCCATCAACAGTCTGCTGCAGACCCGCCAGCGCCAGCTGGCCGTCGCCGGCAAGTCGCTGGACACCATCAGTCCACTGGCCACGCTGGACCGGGGTTACGCCATTGTCACGCGACAGGCTGACAGCCATGTATTACACAAGGCGAGTGCTGTAAAAACAGGGGAACATATCGAGGCCCGCCTTGCCGAGGGGCGCTTGCTGTGTACCGTTGATAAAATCGTAAAGTGAAACTGCATAGTCTGCAGGTTGAGCTGAGGTACGAATCCCAACCTGCACTGATGAGGAAATGAATCATGTTACGCCTTGCTGTTTTCTGCTCCCTCGCACTGCTCACCACCCTCGGCCATGCGCTGTACCTGGATACCATTCCGGTGCCCGGCGGCATTGCCGTCATCACCCTGCCGGCAGGCGCAGACCCGGCATCGGCACGCTACCGTGACAAAAAAATCCTGGTCACAACAGCCGATGACAGACACATCGCCATCATCGGCTTGCCACTGGCAAGCAAACCCGGCAGGCATTATCTCAAGGTAACAGACCGGCAGGGCAAGACCCTGAGCCTTGGTTTCCAGGTCGAGGACAAGTCCTACGAAGAACAGCACATCACCATCAAGGACAAGCGCAAGGTCAACCCGGAAAAACGTGACATGGAACGTATTACACGCGAAACAAAACAAATTAAAAATGCACTGCGCCACTGGTCACCACAGGAGGCTGTGGTCATTGAATTTCAGAAACCGGTCGCCGGCCCCACCAGCAGCCCGTTTGGACTGCGACGGTTCTTTAATGAACAACCGCGCAAGCCGCACAGCGGACTGGATATTGCCGCCCCGGAAGGCACCCCGATTCAGGCCCCGGCGCCCGGTACCGTTCTTGATACCGGTGATTTCTTTTTCAACGGCAACACGGTCCTGCTCGATCACGGACAGGGACTGGTCACCATGTACTGCCACATGAGCAAGATCGAGGTCACACCCGGTCAGACGGTAGCAACCGGCGAGGTACTGGGAAAAGTCGGCATGACCGGCCGGGTCACCGGCCCGCACCTGCACTGGGGCGTCAGCCTGAACGATGCCCGCATCGATCCGCTGCTGTTTCTGCCGGACGCCGCCGTCACGGCAGAACATAGCGAAGAGGTGTCCCCATGAAGTCAATCGCGCATGCGCGATCATGTTTTAAAGCCCTCGCAGCTCTGGCAATACTGATTGATATAACACCGCATCACTGTCACTGAAACAACAGGCGATAATACGTTCAAATCGGTCTTCGTACTCCAGCATGACGGCCACGGCGATCCTGACTGCCGGCTCTTTCGGGTAACCATAGACACCGGTACTGATGGCCGGAAAGGCTATTGAGCGCACGTCATTTTGCAGGGCCACTTCGAAGCTGTTGCGGTAGCAGGCTATCAGCAGCTGTTCTTCATAGTGATTACCGTCCTTCCAGACCGGTCCGACCGTATGAATAACCCGGCGTGCCGGCAGATCGAAGCCCGGAGTCAGTTTTGCCTCCCCGGTCCGGCACCCGTGCAGCGTACGGCAATAATCCTGCAGCAGCGGGCCGGCTGCCGCATGAATGGCACCATCCACACCACCGCCGCCAAGCAGTATGCCGTTGGCCGCATTCACAATGGCATCAACTTCCAGCCTGGTAATATCGCCGGTGATTATTTCAATCATTTCACGACCAGTATAGCGTAGCGATCATTGGCAAAGCACTTGTGCTAGAGTACCCGCAGAGATGGCCGCAGGATCATGGAGGGGATAATGCCGCGTCTTATAACACTTTCACGTGCTGCACGCCTGGTAGGCGTCAAGCGCGGGGCACTGCAAACAAAAATACAGCAAGGCGAATTACGCACCTTTGAAGGGGAACTGTTGCTCGCGGACCTGTTAAAGGTCTATCCACAGACGAAAGTGGAAGACACCACCATGCTCGAGCGCGTCGAGCACATTATGGAACAGGCGGTCAACAAGATCATACGACCCGCCAGTGAAGATGCCCCGGACACCGACACTCTGGCAGTCCGCATACTGGCACTGGGGCAGGAACTCGCCCAGGCACGCCAGGAAGCACGGCGCAATGCCGACCTGATTACCGACCTGAAACAGAAACTTGACGAGCTGGCGCCCGAATCAGAACAGACGCAGGACCGGACTTTTAGTAAACTCAGAGACTGGTTCACACTGGCACTGGCGTCCACCGACACAACGGCAGACGATTCAGACATACTTGCCAGGGAGGCTTTTCTGCGCGTTATGGCGGCCCAGGTACGCATCCTGCCCAGCGGGCATGAATTCTTTATAGAAGGCTCCGATTCCATTCTGGAAGCGGGACTTCGCGGTGGACTGGCGCTGGACTACGGCTGCAGTAACGGCAACTGCGGCAAGTGCAAGGCCAAGGTCGTTTCGGGTCAGGTAAAAATAATCTGCCCGCACGACTATGCACTTTCCGAGACAGAGAAAGGACTCGGCTATATTCTCACCTGCGCCAATACCGCGGTGACGGATGTGGTACTGGAAGCCGAGGAAGCGCTTGGTTCACACGACATTCCACAACAGGAAATTGAGATCCGGGTCAAGAAAACAGAATGTCCCGATGATCGCATCGTCATTCTGCATGCCAGGACCCCGCGCACCCGGCGACTGCGGTTCCTCGCCGGCCAGTACCTGTCACTGGAACTCGACGGGCTTCCTCCACAGTACTGCTCGATTGCCAGTTGCCCCTGCGATGACATGAACCTGCAGTTTCATGTACCCGTTATCACGGGTAATGCCTTCAGCGAGCAACTCGCAGGTGACGTGAAAACAAATACGGTGATCAGCATCAAGGGGCCAGCAGGCGCCTTCACGCTGAACGAAGACTCCCCCCGATCCATCGTGTTTATTGCCGTCAATGCCGGCTTTGGCCCGATCAAAAGCCTGATCGAACACGCAATGGCGCTGGATACCGCCGAGAATCTTTATCTCTATTGGATCACTACACCTGAAAACAGTCATTACCTGGGTAACCTGTGCCGCTCCTGGGATGATGCACTGGACAATTTTTCCTACAGGCCGCTGGAAGCAACGGAGGCCAGCCCCGTAGAGGATGTGTTAGCGGAGATTTTTGACGACCTGGATGCAATTGGGGAACTGGACTTTTATGTCTGTGCGCCGGGCCCGCTACTGGAAACTGTCGAAAGCTCTCTGACAGACAACGGGGTAAATCCAGTGCATTTAAGACTGGAACCGGTCAGGCAGAACCCGGCTGTGCAGGAGCGGGCTACTTCACGATCTTGAGCGTTGGTCGCTTGCCTGATTTTGTACCGGGTTCATCGGGGGCCGGTCCGTCCTCGTCCTCATTGAAGACCATGCCCCGACCGTTCTCCTTGGCATAAACGGCCAGCACCGACGCAAGCGGCACATACACGTCGGTTGCGATACCGCCAAAACGTGCACGAAAACCAATCGCATCATTGCCCAGCATCAGACCTTCAACGGCCTGCGGACTGATATTCAGCACGATTTTGCCGTTCTGACCCTGTTGCGCAGGCACCTCAACACCCTCACCCTCGATATCCACCAGCAAGTGTGGCGTAAATTCGTTATCCAGAATCCATTCATGGATGGCGCGGACAAGGTAAGGGCGACTGGAAGTCATCATGGAAAAGACACAGGTAGCGATTCAACTTGGTAAAGACAATATTGCCACGGAGACACACGGAAAAAGTTCTGTAAAGATATTTATTCTTCCGTGTGTTTCCGTGGCAAAAAACAGAAAAGCAGTATCGACCCTTGCCAGGGTCGCAGGCGTTCCCGACCGGAACGACTTATTCCCTCATCTCGTGTTCGGCTTCGCTCAGGCTGGTCTGAAATGACTCCCGCGCAAACATGCGCTCGGCATACTCAAGCACCGGTTTTGCCTGGCGCGGCAGGTCAATACGATACCGCGGCAGGCGCCACAGGACCGGTGCGACCATGGCATCAACCAGAGTCAACTCGTCACTGAGAAAATAGGGCTTTGCAGCAAACACCTCGGCACTGACCGTCAGGCTCTCGCTCAACTGTTTCCGTGCCTTCGAGGATGTCTTCTCGCCCTTTGACTCAAGTGCGGGAAGCAGGTCATACCAGTCCTGCTGAATACGGAACAACGCCAGCCGTGTGCGCGCACGCGAAACCGGATCAACCGGCATCAGTGGCGGATGGGGAAACCGCTCATCAAGGTACTCCATGATGGTATGCGGATCATAGAGCACCAGTTCACGGTCAACGAGTGTCGGTACCGTGCTGTACGGATTCAGATCAATCAGATCTTCCGGCCTTTGATGGGTGTCGACATCAATAATCTCGACAGTAATACCTTTCTCGGCCAGCACTATACGAACAGAATGACTGTACGGACAGGTGCCTGATGAAAACAGGTTCATGACTGAACGGCGATTGGCTACCAGGGCCATATTAGGCATTCCTCAAGGTTAGGGTATCCGGGCGCAGGCTGGTCCGGTCTAGTGAATATCCTTCCAGTAATCACGCTTCAACAGGTAGGCCAGCACCAGGAACACCAGCAGGAACAGGATAACCTTGGTGCCCAGTGCACGCCGGTCATGCTTTGCAGGTTCACCCATATAATCCAGGAAATTAACCAGGTCGCGCACAGCACGGTCAAATTCAACCGGTGTCAACAGCCCCGGCTCGGTCAGTTCCAGCTCTACGATCTTTACTTCAGTCCCGTCATGCTCTTTTACTGTCGTGATCACCGGCTCCTGAACACCCTGCAGTTCCCACAGAACATTCGGCATGCCGACGTCAGGGAACACCAGATTGTTGGTGCCGATATGACGTGATTCATCCCGGTAGAAGCTGCGCAAATAGGTATATAACCAGTCAACACCACGTGCACGTGCAATTACCGTCAGGTCCGGAGGCACTGTACCAAACCAGATCTTGGCATCATCAGGGGAAGTTGCCACGGTCATCAGGTCACCCACCTTGCCACCGGTGAAAATCAGGTTCTCGCTGACCAGCTTCTCGTCAATCCCGAGATCATTGCCCATATGCTCGTACCGCATCAGGCTCGCCGAGTGACAACTGAGACAATAATTCACAAACAGGCGTGCACCACGCTGCAGTGATTGCCTGTTGGTCGGATCGATATTTGCCTGATCGAGACGTGTACCGTGACCACCCGCTGCCAACACCAAAGCAGGTGCCAGTGTCAGCAAAACAATGACCAGATACTTTTTCATGACGTCACCCTGTCAGGAACCGGCTTGGTCTTTTCAAACTTTGGAATAATCAGCAACGATACAAAAAACCCGAAGTACAGCAAACTGAAACCACGTGCATACCAGGTCATGATCTCGGTTGCCGGCTGGGTTCCAAGGTATCCCAGCGCAATAAAACTGATGACAAACACGCCAATCGCGACCTTGTAGATCCCGCCACGGTAGCGAATTGATTTCACCGGACTGCGATCCAGCCAGGGCAGCAGGAACATCACGAAGATGGCAGCACCCATGGCAACCACGCCAAGGAACTTGTCAGGAACCGCACGCAAGATGGCGTAGAACGGTGTGAAATACCATAACGGCACGATATGCTCCGGCGTCTTCAACGGGTCTGCCGGAATAAAATTATCCCGCTCCAGGAACCAGCCGCCCATCTCGGGCGCAAAGAACACAATGAGGGAAAAAATAATCAGGAATACGGCAACGCCGACAATGTCCTTCACCGTGTAGTACGGGTGGAACGGGATACCATCCAGCGGAATGCCGTTCTCATCCTTGTGCTTCTTGATATCGACACCGTCCGGGTTGTTGGAACCGACTTCGTGCAAGGCGAGGATGTGCAACACCACCAGTGCCAGCAATACGATCGGCACGGCAATCACATGGAAGGCGAAGAATCGGTTCAGGGTGGCATCTGCAATCACGAAGTCACCGCGAATCCACAGGGCCAGTGCTTCACCGATCCCCGGAATGGCGCCAAACAGCGAAATAATTACCTGTGCACCCCAGTAGGACATCTGGCCCCACGGCAACAGGTAGCCCATGAAGGATTCCGCCATCAGGGCAACGTAGATAATCATGCCAAAGATCCAGATCAGCTCGCGCGGTTTCTTGAAGGAGCCGTAGATCAAGCCACGAAACATGTGCAGGTACACCACGATGAAAAACATGGAGGCGCCGGTGGAATGCATGTAGCGAATCAACCAGCCCCAGTTCACATCCCGCATGATGTATTCCACGGAATTAAAGGCCATTGCCGCATCCGGCTTGTAGTTCATGGTCAGCCAGATACCGGTGAAGATCTGCATGACCAGCACCATCAAGGCCAGGGAGCCGAAGTAGTACCAGAAGTTAAAATTCTTGGGCGCATAGTACTCGGCCAGGTGTTCATACCACATCTTGCTGAGCGGAAAGCGCGCATCAATCCAGCCCAGTAAACCCTTGTTCCATTTCTCGCCCATTATGCGACCTCCCCGTCGTCACCAATCACGAGTTCTGTTTCACTCAGATACCGGTGCGGCGGTATCACCAGATTCGTCGGTGCAGGTACACCCTTGTAAACACGACCGGCAAGGTCAAACTTGGAACCATGACAGGGGCAGAAAAATCCACCCTGGAAGTCGGCTGTTATGGTTGGTACATAGCTTGGTGAACAACCCAGGTGGGTACAAATACCCACCATAATCAAATACTCAGGCTTGATAGAACGGTGTACATTTTTGGCATAGTCGGGCTGAATACTATCCTCTGAATCTGCATCGCGTAATTTATCGCCTAAATTATTCAGCGTATCGAGCGCCTCCTGACCCCTGCGCACTACCCAGACCGGCTTACCGCGCCATTTAACAATTATTTGCTGACCAAGTTGGAGTTTGCTGATATCCGCCTCGACCGGGGCACCGGCTGCTCGCGCGCGCGCGCTCGGGTTCCAGCTTTTAACAAAAGGAATTGCTACCACTACCGTACCGACAGCACCGACCACAACCGTCGCTGCGGTCAGGAATCGCCGACGATTATTATCTACCCCATCAGCAGACATTAGAATCTCATCAGAAGACATTAGAATCTATCCCGGGTTAAAGAGTTGAAACGTAGAAAAATGGCCTTTGTTCTACACATAAAAAATCGCTCGC
>PVMS01002954.1_pt1 | contig 11538 bp, 12 predicted proteins | sample 1853461 | NCBI WGS metagenome assembly PVMS01 (sample SAMN08582032, study PRJNA380276) | Marine sediment metagenome, whole genome shotgun sequencing project. | isolation source: ocean sediment barecode stripped | collected 2017
CAGAATTTTAAAAGAAATAGGCTGGGCAGCGGCTTCTTTCCAAATTCTGTTCATTCCTTCCATTTTAGGAATTCTATCCGTAGATATGCCCGTTTTTTCTAATCCTTCAACATAGGATGTATGTGCTACTTTACTCAAATAATCAATATTTACGCGCATTACATAACGCCAGACTGCTTGATTTTGAGCCGTGTATTCATTATAAGGTTGTTTAACAATAAACTTATGTAAGTGTTTGGGTAATCTTTTTGTGATTTTATTAAAATTTATTGATTTTTTCATTTATTTGAATTTATGCGGTGAAGTTACAATAATTTAAAATTTTGAATGAAATTCACAAAAAAGTAACTTTGTATATTTACAAAAAAATATATATGAAAAGAGGAAGTACAAAAATCAAATTATTAATCGGAGCCGGTATTATTTTATTTGCATTATTCAGATATTATTCAAATAGCGAAGTGAATGAATTTACCGGCAAAAAACAACACATCTCAATAACTACAGATGACGAAATTTCTATAGGTTTGCAAAGTGCCCCACAAATGGCTCAACAACATGGTGGTTTGTATCCTGATCAAAAATATCAAAAACTTGTTGATCAGGTTGGGCAAAAATTAGTGAGCAACAGTATTGCACGACAAACATCTTATAAATACGATTTTCATTTATTGAGAGACCCGCAAACCATCAATGCTTTTGCTTTACCCGGTGGACAAATTTTTATCACCTATGCTTTATTTTCAAGATTAGAAAATGAAGATCAATTGGCTGGCGTATTGGGTCATGAAATAGGACATGTAGTTGGACGACATTCTGCTGAACGTTTGGCGAAACAAGGATTAACACAAGGTATTTTAAATGGTGTTGGTTTTGATCCAAGTACTGCTCAAGGAGCTGCGGCAATTGCCAACGTAATTAATATGAAATATGGAAGAGAAGATGAATTGGAAAGTGATGATCTGGGTGTTAGGTTTATGGTGGATTCCGGGTATGAACCAATTGCAATGATTGGTGTTATGAAAATTTTAAAAGATGCTTCAGGTCCTAATAGAACTCCTGAAAGAATGAGTACACATCCGGATCCCGAAAACAGGATTGAAAAAATTAAAGAGGCTATTGAAAAATATAAGAAGTGAGTGGATCCTGGCAGCTATTAGCCTGTATATTGTATTTAGGTAGTAAACGGTTTTAAGTATAACCCGCTTTATGCATTAAAAAATTTATTACAGCCCGAAACCACTTCAAAATATACCGTTTCACTACATTTTTAAAATTAATCATAGCAGTGCTATGCTGAATCTTAGAAAATGTCATATTTTATTGTGCTTTCGACCTTCATTACAAAGTCCTAATGATTAATGCGGGTTTAATCTTTGGTCTTCAGACCTCTGCTTATTATAAACTGTATGCTGCCAATTAAATATTGGTGTCTGAAAAGGCAAATAAATGACATTATGAGTACAGCGAAGAATCTAATTTATAACGAAAAAGTTCTTCGCTGTACTCATAACGTCAAATTGAAATTTCATCTTTTTCAAGACAATCTAGATTCTAGTTAGACTGTCCTAGTTTTTTTATTCCTTTTTTTGCTTTTTTGCGCAACAAGTGCCGTTTTAATTACTCCATACGCTTCTTTAGCATTTGACAATTCAGCTAATTTTAAGGCTGTATGGCCTCCTCTATCCGATTTAATTTTCAGTTTGGCGCCATAATCAATTAACAATTGCGCTATTTTTGCTTTATTGTGTCGCGCTGCAAACATTAAAGGTGTCAGACCAGTTGACTTCCGATTTATATCTTCTCCTTGTTCTATCAATGCTTTTACAGCATCGTAATCTCCCATTTGAATAAGCTTACAAAATGCATTAACATTTACTGTTAAGCTTGAAGCATGAATTTTTGTATTATTAACAGAGTTTTCATTTTTTGCAAAAGCAAAAACAACTGTTAATAATACAACAGATAAAATTAATTTTTTCATTTGTTTGTATGTTTTAAAGTTAATAATGTTATATATAACAATGTTATATTTAAATGACTATAGAAAAGGATAACCGTTACAAACAAACTCAGCATTTAACAGTACTTTAACCTTTCTTTAACGCTAAATAATCAACCAGATACACCAATAAACAGAAAGTGATTTTAATGATTTCAAATAAATATTGTGTCCTATGCTGTCAAAACTTTCTTATTCTTTTTTTTGTTTTTTTGCGCATCCAGTGCCATCTTAATTACTTTATGTGCTTCATTAGCATTTGACAATTCAGCTAATTTTAAGGCTGTATGGTCTCCTCTATCCGATTTAATTTTCAGTTTGGCGCCATAATCAATTAACAATTGTGCCATTTTTAGCTCTATTGTGTCTTGCCGCAAACATTAATGGCGTTAAACCAGTTGACTTTTGGTTTACATCTTCTCCTTTTTCTACCAATGCTTTTACAGCGTCATAATCTCCCATCTGAATGAGCTTACAAAAAGCACCCACATTCAACGTATAATTTGTAAAATGAGCTTTTTGACTAATTACAGTAGTTTCACTTTTAGCGGTAGCAAAAGCAAAGGTTAATAATGCAATAGATAAAATTATTTTTTTCATAATGATCAGTGATATTTAAGTTATTATTATTTACTATATAGACTCCAAAATCAGCAATTTGTTATATAGTAAACCAGTTATTAACAAGTCTTTAACTCAACTTTGATATAAACAACCATTATATTGATGTGAAAACCATATCTTTCTTATGAAAGGGTAAAATTTCGCAATCGTTTTAGTAAATTTTAGGCCAATTAAGTTCTAATTATAAGGCTCTTAAAGTGAATACTTTGTATATTTGACACTCAAAAAAATAAATAGATATTCTAATGAACAAGAAAGTAATTTTAATGATTTTAGATGGCTGGGGGATAACGCAAGAACCAAAAGTTTCTGCAGTTTTCAATGCAAATACTTCCTATATTGATAGTTTGTATAACAGCTATCCAAATGCAAGTTTGCGTACCGATGGTGAACATGTGGGTTTACCTGTAGGGCAAATGGGAAACAGTGAGGTAGGTCATATGAATTTAGGTGCCGGTAGAATTGTATATCAAAACTTAGTGAGAATAAATTTGGCTGTTGAAAACAAAACTTTAGGTAAGGAAAAAGTTTTATTGGATGCGCTTTCATACGCCAAAGCAACTAATAAAAATGTTCATTTGTTAGGATTGGTTTCTGACGGAGGAATTCATTCTCACATCAATCAGTTGAAAGGATTGTTAGATGTTGCTGCTGAAAATGAAATAGAAAATGTGTTTTTACATGCGTTTACTGATGGAAGAGATTGTGATCCGAAATCCGGAAAATACTTTATCGATGATATTCAGGAATATATGGCCAATAGTACTGGTGAATTGGCTTCAATTACCGGGCGTTATTACGCTATGGATAGAGACAAACGATGGGAGCGTGTAAAAATTGCCTATGATGCTCTTGTAAATGCAACAGGCGTAAAATCTACTGATGCACTTAAAAGTATAGAAGAAAGTTACGCAAGTAATGTAACCGATGAATTTATCAAGCCAATTATTATGACCAATGAAAAAGGATCAGCAAAAGCACAAATTAAAGCTGATGATGTGGTTATTTTCATTAATTACAGAACCGATAGAGGTCGGGAATTAACAGAAGTTCTTACACAGAAAGATTTTCCTGAATTTGGCATGAAGACTTTGCCATTGCATTACAATACAATTACCAATTACGATGAGACTTTTAAAAATATAAACGTAATTTATAATACCAACAATCTGGAAGATACGCTTGGTGAAGTATTAGAAAAAATTGGTAAAAAACAAATTAGAATCGCCGAAACTGAAAAATATCCACACGTTACTTTTTTCTTTTCAGGAGGTAGAGAAGAAAAATTTGAAGGTGAAAAACGGTTGTTATGCCCGTCACCAAAAGTAGCTACCTATGATTTAAAACCTGAAATGAGTGCGCATGATATTCGTGATGCTATTATTCCTGAATTGGATAAAAAAGAAGTTGATTTTGTTTGTCTGAATTTTGCTAATGGAGACATGGTTGGGCATACCGGAGTAATGGAAGCTGCCATAAAAGCTTGTGAAGTCGTTGATAAATGTGTTGAAGATGTGGTTATGGCCGCCCTGGAAAACGACTATACAACTATTATAATTGCAGATCATGGTAACTGTGAAACAATGATAAATCCTGATGGAACACCTCATACAGCGCATACAACCAATCCTGTTCCAATAATTTTAGTTGATAAAGATCTACAAACTATTAAGGATGGAATTTTGGGAGATATTGCCCCTACTATATTGAAATTGATGGGAGTTGAAAAACCACAAGCTATGACACAAGATTCATTGATATAATTTTGTAATTTTACTGAAAACAAATTTTATAAAATGAAAAAATGCCTTTTAAGCTTATTGGCAATAACTATCATAAGCTGTTCTGCTCAAAAACAAGAAGTAACAGCTTCTAAAGATTCATCAGGGAGTTTAGTTGGTATTGCCAATAAAGATAGTTTACTTCAAGAACCTTATAGCAATTGGTTTACACCAAATTATGACGCTTATGTTTTAGATGAAGCTATTGTCGAGAAAATTGAGCCTCTCGTAAGAAATGTAACTGTTAAAGCCTTTATGGGTACCTGGTGTGGTGATAGTAAAGAACAAACTCCTGTTTTTTACAAAATTATGGATAAGGCTGATTTTAAGTATAAAAATTTAGAATTAATTTCTGTAAACAGAAGTAAAAAAACACCTGATAATTTGCAAAAAGGGTTTGATATTATCAGAGTTCCAACTTTTATCTTTTATAGAGATGGAAAAGAAATAGGTCGATTTGTTGAATATCCAAGAGAATCTGTTGAAGCTGATATATTAAAAATCATTAGTGGAGAGCCCTACAAGAATTCCTATGATGAAAATTAACTATTGAAACTAATAGCTATATAAAAGAGGCAATTAAAATTGCCTCTTTTTTTATTCTTCTTCTTGTTCGTTCAGCTCATCCAGTTGTTTTAGAAGTTCAAACGTTTTTTTTGCTTCATCTTCATCAACGATAGAAATTGCCGCGCCTACATGTACCAAAACATAATCTCCAACAATCGCTTCGGGAACCAATGTTAAACTTACTTCTTTTATAATTCCATCAAAAGATACTTTCCCTACTCGAAAAGTTTCATCAAGTTCATTGATTATTTCTATTAATTCGCCTGGAATGGATAAGCACATACTTAATTACGATTTTGGTTTTCCATTTAAGATGTTATGTTTGATTTCAACCATTTGTACCAATCGTTCATACCATCACCTTTTGTAGCTGAAACTTCAAAAAATTGCAAATTAGGATTTACTTGCAATGCATAATTTTTCAGTTTTTCAACATCAATTCCTACATATGGCAACAAGTCAATTTTGTTGATAACACAAATATCCGATGAATGAAACATATCAGGATATTTAATAGGTTTATCCTCTCCTTCTGTAGTACTAACAATTACAACGCGTTTACTCTCTCCTAAATCAAACATAGAAGGGCAGATTAAATTTCCTACATTTTCTATCATCAAAATGGCATCATTTTGAATTTCAAGCTTCTTTACAGCTTCATAAACCGTCTCACTTTCCAAATGGCATCCTTTCCCTGTATTAATTTGAATAACGGGAACTCCAAGTGCATCGATTCTATTTGCGTCGTTAAACGTTTGCTGATCACCTTCAATAACATAAAATGGAATGGTATCCTTTAAAACAGTTAAGGTGCGTTCCAATAAAGAAGTTTTTCCTGAACCGGGTGAACTTACCAAGTTTAATGCAAAAATGTTTTTGGCTTCGAAATAGCCCCTGTTTCTTGCCGCTAAAACCTGATTGTTTTGTAAAATATCTTGCTCAATTTTTAAAACTTTATGCGTATGATCGTGAGAGTGATCATGTGAATGTCCTTCATGATGGTGATTGTCACCATCATGAGGATGTATATGTTTATGTTCACCCGGTTTTAAGATAGTAGGCCCGCCATTTTCAGCGCCACAGCCACAAGTTCCACACATAATTTAATTTTTTATTTACTTTTAGTCAAATATAGTTATTAATTACATTTTATTTTGATTATTACCAGATATTTAAGTCTATAAAACTATAGATTAAGGGATATATCTTTCATGAAGTAATTTTTAGCATTGTTAAAGTTTATAATTGCTTTTTTACTCAATCCAATATTTAAATCCCATTGATGACCATGTATTCCCAATACAAATGCTTTTGGACTATGATCGTATATTTTTTTTGCTAAAAATAATATTGTTTCTGGCATAAGTGCATGCGTGCTAAAACTAAATTTATCAGAAGGTTTACATATCTTATAATAAAAACCCTGTTTTAAATTATCTTTAACGGCATCAACAAAAATCACTGTATCATAATGACAAATTAATTCTGCATCTTCAATTTGCAATTGATATCTATATTCTAATTCGGTATTTGGAATACCTTCTTTTTTCAGAAAATCTAAAAATTCCCAACCAAGCCCGTCATCTTGACGTCCAATATTCCCAATTCCTAAAATGATATTTTTATCTTCTTTTTTCATCTATTAATTCTCCGGCATAATTGTAAAGAGATATTTCCAATGGCATTTGACCCAAAGCGTGTGTAGCACAGCTCAAACATGGGTCATAAGCTCTAATGGCCACTTCTACTTGATTTAGCATACTTTCTGTAATTTTCAGTTTACCGCTAAGCACATTGTTAGCTACCCAATTTACTGCCTTATTCATGGGCTCGTTATTATGAGTGGTTGACACAATTAAATTACATCGAGTTATCCTATCTTTATTGTCAACTTCATAATGATGAATTAAAGTTCCTCTTGGGGCCTCAATTATACCAATACCTTCACTACGCCTTTCTCCTCTTCTGAGTAAATCATTGCTTAAAATATCATCATCTTCTAATAGTTCTTTTATCATTTCGGCACAATGCAAAATTTCAATTAATCTTGCCCAATGAGAGTACATAGTTTTATTATTAGTTTTGCCTTGAGTTGCATCCATAAATTCTAATCTTTCTATTTCAGCAATTGAAGTAGAAATCCCATCACAAACATTTAATCGGGCTAATGGTCCAACTCTGTTCCAACCTTTATCTCTACCTAAGTGCTTCAAATAAGGGAATTTTAGGTAAGACCATTTTTCAACACCTTCATAAAAATATTGTTGGTAATCATCATTAGAGATATCATTTAAAGTAATATTTCCCTTTGCATCAATCGCTCTTAAATTTCCGTCGTATAATTCTAAAAATCCATTTTTCTTATTCACCAACCCTAAATGTCCGGAAGGATAAGCCGAAAATTCATCGAGCCATTTTGAATTTTTCGAATGATAAATTTTCATAAAAGCAATAATTTCTTTTGACCATTCAATCATAGTATTGATCGATGGAATATCTTTACCATTTAAAAAATAATCTCGTTCTTTAACACTTACTTTTTTATGCACTCCACCGGGTGTTGCAGAAATACCATGAATACGTTTACCGGCTATCATTTTAATTATTTCTTGTCCGAATTTTCGCATTAAAATTCCTTTTTTAGCCAATTCGGGATATTCAATAGCAACACCAACAACATTTCTTTTGGAAGGAGCAGCATCATATCCAAAAAGTAAATCTGGAGAGGCTAAATAAAAGAAATGCAAAGCATGTGATTGAAAAATTTGACCAAAATGCAATAATTTTCTTATTTTTTGTGATGGTACTGATAAGTCATCAGGTTCTAAACCAACAATTTGGTCAATAGCTTTTGCGGCAGCCAAATGATGACTAACCGGGCAAATTCCACATAATCTTTGCACCAAAACCGGAGCTTCCCAGTAGGGATGTCCTTGAATAAACCGTTCAAAGCCTCTAAATTCTACGATATGAAAAAAGGATTCTTTAACTTTATTTTGTTCATCTAAATGAATTGTCACTTTACCATGACCTTCAACTCTTGTTACGGGGTCAATTACTATTTTTTTGTTCATAGTCAATAGATTTAGTCATATTTAAATTCATCATGAGTAATTGAAAATTCTTTACCAAGTAAAATGCTTTTTACTACTTTCCAGATATGGTTAGCATTAGGTGGACAACCCGGTATAAAATAATCAATTTTTACAATTTCTGTACATGGATATACGTTGTTTAAAAGTTTTGGAATGTCTTCATGATTTGGAATAATATTAGCTCCAATTTCACTTGTCAAACCATGTATATATGCTTCTTCCAAACATTCTTTAAGTGGTACAAAATTTCGCATTGCCGGTATGCCTCCCATAATAGCACATTCGCCAAAAGCTATTAAAATGTCACATTTTTTTCTGAATTCTATTAATACTTCTACGTTTTCAGAGTTGGCGCAACCTCCTTCAACCAATCCAACATGGCAACGTTTACTAAAATTCTTTATATCTGTTAATGGAGATTTGTTAAACTCAACAATTTTAAAAATATCTAAAATATCAGTATCAATATCTAAAAGTGACATATGGCAGCCAAAACATCCTGCGAGAGAGGTGGTGGCCACAATAAATTTCTCACTTTCATTTAATTCTATATTATTTCCATTTGTAGGAGCAGATTTTTTTATTTTACCCAATAGATCATATTTTCTTTCTCCAAAAGGTTGTTCATAGATCATTCCTTTAACCAAAATAGCACCAACAGGGCATAAATTCATAGCGTGTATGGCTTCAGCTTCACTTAATTTTTGTTCTTGCTCATAATCAATATGAACACGGGTTTTAACACCTCTTTTTACAAATGAAAACACATCTTTCCCTCCTTCAGCTTTAATTTCTACTACACAACGTTTACAAAGAATACATCGGTTAGATTCCATGATCATTCGTTCCGGATTGAAATCGACGATTTTATTAGTAAAAACATGAGGAAACCTTGAAGAGGTTAAACCCATATCATAGGCAAGATTTTGCATATCACAATTTCCACTCTTTTCACAAGAAGGGCAAAAGTGATTTCCCTCAGCAAAGAGCATTTCAATAATTGCTTTTCTAGTGTCTATAAGTTCGTCAGTGTTAATTTCAACTTCCATACCTTCATAAACTTTAGCAGTACAGCTAGTTGTTGATTTACCATTAATATTAACCGTACAAATTCTACAAGTTCCTAGAGGTGGATTTACTTCATGAAAATGACAAAGTGTAGGTATGTAAATTCCATTTTCTTTTGCGGTATCTACCAAATTTTTACCCTCTAAAACTTGGTAATTTTTTCCGTCAATTCTAATATTAACTAAATTATTCATACGTAGTTTCAATTTCTTTAATTATATTATCGTAATCTTCTACAGCTTTTTCTAAATCAAAAGCTTTGCTGATATCAGCATCACCTGTAAGTCTTTTTTGAAATGTATCTGGAAATTTTTCCATAGCACAGATCAATGAATTAGAAGATGTTTGTCCTAAACCGCATCTGCTTGTTCGTCTAATGATTTTGCTCCAATCTTGTATGGCTTTTAAATCAATTTGATCGGCATGACCAAGTATTAATTTGTTGATTTTTTTGCTGAGTAAAAAGTTTCCAACTCTACATGGAACACAAATTCCGCAAGATTCATCAACAAAGAAATCACTAATATTTTTTAAAATATTTAATAAATCTCTGTCTTTATTAAATACCATAAATGATCCACCGCTTCTTATACCTACAGCACTCATTTTGTTTTTATATTCAATAGGGTCGTTTATATTAAATTTAATCTGTTCAGCTAATAAGTTTTCTCCAGATATTTCCCTATTAAAATCAACAGGAGATAAGCATTCTCCTGAATATCCGTTAAATAAGACAAAATTTGGATTTTGGGCTTCAATTAATTTTAAGAAAGCGTTCATGTTCATTCCCCATTCAATTTCATAAATTCCAGGTTTTTTACAATCTCCTGAAACGCTTATTAATTTCGTTCCTGGTGTTTTTTCAGTACCTAATTTTAACCAATTCTCAACACCAATTTCAAAAATTCGAGTTACTGCACAAAGCGTTTCGACATTGTTGATAATAGTTGGTTTGCCTAAAAATCCTTTTTCAACAGGGAAAAATTCTTTAATGGTTGGTTCGCCTCTTTTACCTTCCATAGAATTGATCAAAGCAGTTTCTTCACCACATACGTAAGAGCCAGCGCCCATATGTATAAAAATATCAAAGTCAAAATTTTTAATTCCAAGAATATCTTTTCCTAAAAATCCTTTTTCTTTGAATTCATTAATCCTTTTTTCAATTTTTCCTTTTAGATAAAAGTATTCTGCACGTAAATAAATTGCACCTTTTGTAGCTCCAACAGCATAAGCAGCCATGGTCATTCCTTCAATTAATAAACCTGGATACATATTCATTAGTACCCTGTCTTTAAAAGTACCGGGTTCACCTTCATCAGCATTACAAATTATATATTTTTGATCGGCTTTATTTTTTTTGCAAAATTCCCATTTCAATCCGGTTGGGAAAAATGCACCTCCTCTTCCGGCAAGTTTTGATTGTTTTACTAAATCAATAACCATATCAGGGCTCATTATTTTCAATTTCTTTAAAGCAACACCAGGGGTATATTTTTTTAAAAATACAGTTTTGTCAATATCAGGGGTATATTGAATATTATTTTTTTGAAGCTTACTCAGCGATTCTATGGATTCTCCCTTTTTTAACTTGGATATTATTTTATGTACCTTATCCGGAGTGAGATCTGTGAAAGCATTAAAATTAATTAACGCCGATGTTTCTTGATCACTTAGACCAATACACGGGGTTTTAAATAAACCAAACATTTTGTCTTTAGTAACCTCACCAAAACTAATTCCTAATTCATTTTCGAATGCTTTTTTAACAAGATTGTACTCTTTGTGTTTTGAAATTATGGAATTGTTTAAGTAAATGGTATATTTACCAGAATGTTTCCTATGATAAAAATGATAAAAAGAAATCACTCCTTCCAATTCCATACGGGAAATGTTAAATTCTTTTGAAATTTTTGTCATATCGTCACGACCGATAAATCTTCGTTTTCTCTGAATATCCCATAAAACATTCATTAGGGATGTTTTTAACGGAAGACTTTTTTGATTTGCCATAATAAAATCACTTAATTGTCAAGTAAAATTAGTATTTGAATAAAACCCGACACGTGATAAAGGTCATATTTTTGTGATTTAATAAATAATTGGGCAAATATGAAAATCGTTGATAAAACTGCAACAAAAAGTCAAAAATGATTAAAATTTGGAATTACATAAGCTGATTTAGGACACTTCTAACGATATTACTTTTAATTCTTTTCCTTGTAATATGTCTTTAAAGTTACTTTTGCAATTTGGACAGGCGTCATAAATGAATTCCATATTAAACTCGGTATCGCAATCTAAACATTTTCCTTTGCCTGAGACAACTGCAATCTCTTTTTCAGCTCTTTCTAAAACACTGTCTTTAATTGCTAATTCCCATACAAAATTTAAAGAATCAAGC
>PVMS01120701.1_pt1 | contig 11538 bp, 8 predicted proteins | sample 1853461 | NCBI WGS metagenome assembly PVMS01 (sample SAMN08582032, study PRJNA380276) | Marine sediment metagenome, whole genome shotgun sequencing project. | isolation source: ocean sediment barecode stripped | collected 2017
AAAGCACCAAAGAGTTTTTCGCCGACATTGTAGGACCCTGGAAACTCACCTGGTTGGAGGTAGTGTTTGTTTCAGGTTGTGCTGGAATCGGAGAAGAAATACTTTTCAGGGGTGGTATTCATCCTTTTCTGGGAATCGCATGGACCTCTCTGCTATTTGTTGTGCTGCATGGATACATAACTCCTTTCAACCGTCCTCTAACCATTTACGGTATATTCATGGTAATGGCAATCGCAGTTTTGGGATATGCAACCATCCATCTGGGATTGGTTGTGGCCATAGTAGCCCACACAATTATTGATGTTTTACTGCTGGTTAAGTTATCACAAGATTATTTAACTAGTTCGAAAGATATTCTTCAGGAATAGGGTTGTCAGCAGTTTCGGCAGTCCAATAAATATTGATTATCCACCATCGCTTCCCATCATTTTTCAGTTGCATGCTATTGATGCCTCTGGCAAATGGTTCCACATCACTTTTAGAATAGCGCGATTCATAAGCACTCCAAACATGCGCTATACTGCCAAATTGTTGCTCTTTTCTACCTATTTCATGCTCATAAAACCCGTTCTGCTCAAAAAATGGACCAGAACGTTCTATATATTCAGTTGGCGATAGGTAGGTGGTAATTAATTGACCCTCTGAATTATTTCTGTTTGGAATTAATCGTGCATCTTCATGGAACAGGTTCAGGAACCTGTTCCAGTTTCTTTCATTTCCCTTTTCTCCTGAAATAACATCATATACGGCGGATATAATATTGTCCAGGCTAGCAGTGTCTTCTTCAGGGGAGTATTGAATATTTGAGCTCTGTGCTGAAGTCCAGAGAAAGCTGCTCATCATCAATAGAGGTAGCAGTATAAAACGAGAGTTTTGGTGCGTCTTCATCAGTCGATTCTTATTCACTTGTTCAATTTAAAAAGTATGACATGAATCGGTTAAGTTATTTAGTAATTTTATTATCTTAATTTTCCAAAATAAGTGGCATGAATAAATATTTAGTAATAATTCTTTTTTCGGTTTCGTTTATTCCATCCTGGGCTCAGGAATCGGTTAATATAAAGGTAGATCCACCAAGTTTAACCTTGGAGGTGGATGAAGAAAGACTCATTCGAGCAGCTGTATTTGACGACGATGGTAATGAGATGGAAGATCGAAAGATACTTTTCTATACCCGCAAGGGCTTGTCGGTTGATTCCTTGGGTAATGTAAAAGCTTTGGAGCCAGGAGATCATGAAGTAATTGTAATTACCTCAAATGGACTGGGTGGATTTTTTAGGATCGACTATCCGGTGCAAGTGACATTTCCGCCACTGGCTAAAATTGAAATCAAGGAAGTACCCCAAAAAATATACGCCGGAACTACCTTTTCTTTGGAAATAGAGGTGTATGACGAGAAAAATTTTAAGCGAGAATCCGTTAAGGTAGCACTTAGCTCGTCTGACCCAGATATGATTGAATTCGATAACTTTTATAACCTTACAGCAATTAAGCCTGGTACTTGCCAGTTACGGGCAGAGGTGGACGGAATAGTAAATACCATAGCCATTACTATAGTTGCCAATCCCGTAACTAAGGTAGAGATCAGAACTGATAAGCAGGAGGCGAGAACTGGAGATGTGATACATATCGAGGGAAGTGCCTATGATCGCCATGGAAAGAGAATCAATGATGCGCCGCTTCATTATTCATTCGATGGCCGTTCATATGATGTTAGTTCAAACGCCAGTGCCATGATTAAACAAGACGGACGATTTGTAGCGGATGAGGCCGGGTTATACAGCATTGCGGTAACTTCCGGGCCCTATGTAAAAAGGGTTAGCGTTAATATATTGCCACGAAATATTGAAAGAAAGGTTGAACTGGTAGGTTCGGGGTTGGTTTCTGATAAACACACTTCTGACTTATGGATATGGGAAGGTGTGGATGGAAGAGATTATGCGGTAACCGGTACCTGGGGAGCGGATGGTACCGCCTATTTCTGGGATGTCACCGACCCCTCAAATATAACCCGCGTCGACAGCATCCAGGTTGATGCCCGCACTGTCAATGATGTTAAAGTATCTGAAGATGGAAGGATTTGTGTAATTAGTAGAGAGGGAGCAAGCAATAGAAAGAATGGGATTGTGATTCTGGATGTTTCAAACCCCAGAGAGGTAGAAATCATCAGCACATTTACTGAAAATCTTACCGGTGGAGTACACAATGTATTTATTTATGCCAACCATGTATATGCGTTGAGTGATGGACAAAAATACTACATCATTAATATTGAGGATCCCGTCAATCCTGTGATAGTAAGTAAGTTCGAATTGGATACTCCGGGACATGCCATACACGATGTCTGGGTGGACGACGGTATCGCCTATTCATCCAACTGGCAGGATGGGGTACAGATGGTTGATGTTGGCAATGGAATTGCAGGAGGCTCTCCCTCAAACCCCGTGCAATTTGCTTCATATGATTATCCCAGCAGGGCCCATCATGCTACCCTCCCTTTCACCAGTTCATCTACGGGAAAATTCTATGCAGTGCTTGGAGACGAAATATTCCCTCATGGTTTAAATATGAAAGGACCGAATATAGCTGGTGGGTTCTTACACTTCGTAGATTTTAGCGACCTGGACCATCCCGAGGAAATTGCCAGGTTTGAAGTGCCAGGAGCGGGCAGTCACAATTACTGGATTGATGGAGAGACGCTGTATGTAGCATATTACAATGGGGGCATTCGGGTAGTGGATATCAGCGGAGAATTAATGGGGGATTTATATAAGCAAGGAAGAGAAATGGCATTTATTATTCCAAGCGACCCGGATGGCTATATTCCCAATTCCCCTTTTACCTGGGGGGCCCAACTTCACAAGGGGCATATATTTTATTCGGATTGGAATAGCGGCCTTTGGGCGGCGAAACTAACTCCGGAAACCCCTAGGAAACCAAAATTGAAACAGATTAATTAGGGTTTATGAAGAAAGGCGTTTTTCTGCCAATGATCGGATTGATGTTTGGCATATCAATATCAGCTCAAAATTATTACGTTTACGCTACTGCTGAATCCGAAGACGAGGTGGCAATAGTTAAATTTGATGGTGTACTGGCAAAATCTGTAAAAACCATTCCTGTGGGTGTATGGCCGGCCGAGATTGAGGGGCCACATGGGATTACCATTAGCCCGGATGGTAAATACTGGTATCTTACTTTGGCCCATGGGAACCCATTTGGCACTTTATACAAGTTCAGTACAGAGACTAATGAGTTGTTGGGGCAAACAAAACTGGGGTTATTCCCTGCATCCATGCAGATTTCCATTGCTACTGGATTTCTATACTGTGTGAATTTTAATTTACATGGAGATATGGTCCCTAGTACAGTGTCGGTAGTTGACCCTGAGACCATGACTGAGTTAAAACGGATTACCACAGGGGCCATGCCTCATGGATCCCGTATTAGTGCAGATGGAACCAAACATTATTCCGTAGCAATGATGTCAGGGGAATTATTCGAAATCGATGCTCTTCGGCTAAAAGTCAATAGGGTACTTTCTTTGGATGGAGCGATGAACAAGGGGCACCAGGATCATGACCAACATAATCAACATCAAGCACATGGGTCTGTGATGAGCGAAACACAAGGTATGAAACACAGTATGGTAAAGCCGACCTGGGCAATTCCACACCCACATGGGGAAAAGGTTTATGTTGCTGCCAATGGAGTAAATAAAGTCTTGGAGGTTGACTTAAAAAAATGGGCGATAACCAATGAGTTTCTTACTGGAAAAGGCCCTTACAACGTCGAGATAAGCCCTGATGGGAATAAAATGGTGGTTACCTACAAATCGGAAGGCACCACCGGAATATGGGATTTGAGTACCGGAAAGGAATTAGCGAAAATCACCAACAGCCGGAAGGTGTCGCATGGTGTTGCCATTACCCCTGATAACAAGTATGCTTTTATATCTGTAGAGGGCATTGGTGGTGAACCAGGGGCGATTGATGTAATCAGCCTGGAAAACTTAACTTTAGTAACTACAGCGGAAATTGGCAAACAAGCCGGTGGAATAATCTTTTGGAAAATGGAACCCTAAATACCAAGAGACTGCCGATGGTGAAAAGGTTAGAAAAACCCTTGTTCTTGGAATCACTTGAAATATTGAAACCATTGCAATAAAGAGCTACGAACTTTTGACCATTTATACGATTAAGTTGCCGTTATAATAATATAACCAACCAAATGTCTACAATATCGTCTCTAATCAGTAGTTGTTTATATAACTAAAAGAACTAAAAACGAATTGTGCCTCGAGTTACTGCATTAATATTATCCAGAACCTTTCTGGTAGTATTTTTATTATGCTGCCTCCTTCACTTATCCTATGGTCAGCAGTTCAACTTTCGTTCTTATTCTCTGGAAGATGGACTGCCACAATCTGAAGTACGTGCTTTAATACAGGATCGGTCTGGAAATTTATGGGTTGGCACCAATGGGGGTGGCCTTTGCCGATTCAATGGTAAAGAATTTCAGGTCTTTACTAAAAAGCACGGTCTACCCGACAATTTAGTTGGCGCACTCCATCAGGACAAATCTGGACTGCTTTGGATTGCTACTTCTAAAGGCATAGCGGCCTACGATGGTAAAACATTTAAGCACTATTCGGTTGATAAAGGGGTCAACGACGGACAGTACTTTTGGATCGATAGCGATGATCAAGGCGGGGTATGGGTTTTTGGGGTAGAAAATGAAGGTGCTCGTAAGGTATTGTATCTTAAGAATGATCGGTTTCACGATCTCACTGATGAATTCCCTGAGCTAAGTGAGGATAACTATATAATCAGGGTCTTTCAGGATGAACTACAAGCGTTTCATATTGTTACCAGAAATGGACTATTTAAGTATACCGGACGCAGGTTGGAGCCATCACCCTTAGCGCAACTGTTTCCGAAAAACCAAACAGTGATACCTTTATTAGAGGACCGCCATGGATATGTCTGGTTTGCTTCAGGAGAGTTTCCCAATATCGTAAATATTCACAAACTGGTGGATGGAAGAATAGAGGTGGTAAGCCTTCCGGAAGGTATCTCTCCTGAAAAATTTCATTCTGCATATGAAGATAGTCAAGGAAATATATGACTCTCAATTTATGGGACAGGAGTATTAAAGATATCCTTTGACCGTTCAGGAAAAGAGTCCTTTCAGATGTTTACCAGAAGTAATGGATTGCCGACTAATTTTATCAATAGAATTCTTGAAGACAGGGAAGGAAATATTTGGCTTGGATCCAATGGGGGTGGGCTTATAAAATTCGGTAGCGATAAGTTTGTTGCCTTGAATTTGGAGGATGGTTTATCCTCAGAAATTATCAGATCGATATCACGTGATATCAAAGGCGACTATTGGTTTGGAAGTGCTGGTGGTGCAATCATTAAATATGATGGTTTTCAGATACAGAACGTACTTACGGAGGAGGAATCACCGATAGGGTTTATCAGGAAATTTTTGGAATTAGTACAGGGTAATCTACTGATTGCCTCTTTAAACGGGCTTTGGGAATATGATGGTCGGAAGTTTGAAAAGGTAAACCAGAAATATGGATTACCTGAGACCGCTAAAATTGCCGATATGATCTTCGATGGGAATGACCTGTTGATAAGTGTTTTCGGACAAGGAGTGGCACGGTTCAATGGCAATGGAACCACCTTTATTACTGCTGAAAAAGATGGTATTACCACTAATAATATAAGCCACCTAATGAAAGATTCCAAAGGGAATATTTGGATGGCGTCAAATCTGAGTGGTGTATCCAAATACCAGGCTGATCCTCTAGGTCATTTTGAAACACCAGAACAACTGAAAGGATCCAGAGTAGTTAATTTCAACACTAAAAATGGGTTGAATAATGACTATATCCTTCAAATTGCGGAAGACAAAAATGGTAATTTATGGTTTGCCAGTTACGGAGGAGGGTTGAATGTTTACGACGGTAAAGAGTTTACTTATCTGGATACAGAACAGGGACTAACTTCCGACAATGTATATTCGGTAATTGCTGATGACGATGGAAATATATGGGCCGGGACTCAAAGCGGAGTGGATAAGATCACCATCAATGATCAGGGTGAAATTGAGAGTATTACCAACTACGACAAATATGATGGGTTTACCGGGATTGAGCCTAATGGTATGACTAATTACAAAGACAGCGAAGGGAACTTATGGTTTGGTACCATTAAAGGCGTGATGCAATACAAACCTTCTGCGGATCAATTTAACCCAATACCTCCTATTACCAATATCACCAAGATGAAGCTGTTCTTTAAGGATGTGGATTGGAATGAAAAGAGTTATCAGAAGTACTTATCGGGTGTCAAATCATGGCAGCAATTGCCACAGGAGTTGTTTTTGCCTTATGACATGAATCATGTTTCATTCAGCTTTGAAGCCCTTAGTTTTCAAGTTCCTGAGAAGGTTAAATATCAATGGAAACTGGAGGGCCTGGATAAGGAGTGGGCTCCGGTAACTGCTAAAACAGAAGCAGTTTATCCAAATCTTCCTCCAGGTGCCTATACATTTCAGGTAAAAGCCAGCAACAATGATGGAGTTTGGAATGAAGTACCCGCCAGTTTTACATTTAACGTCCAACCTGCATGGTGGGAGACTTGGTGGTTTAGGACCCTTATGGCATTGTCTCTGGTAGCACTTACTGTAACATTTTTTAAATGGAGGGTACACAGTATAAAGCAGAAAAAGAACGAATTGGAGCATTTGGTTAAGCAAAAAACCAAAGAAGTGGTAAAACAAAAGGATGAAATACTGGTGCAGTCAAAGAAATTAAAGGAGTCTTATCAAAATTTGGAATTGCTTAGTGATGTTGGTAAAAGTATAACTGCCAGTCTCTCTGTCAGTAAAATTGTTGACACCGTTTATGAAAATGTAAACAGCTTAATGAAAGCTGATATTTTTTGGATTGGTATATACGACGAAGAGAACGAATCTATCGAATTCAACGGGTCGCTGGAGGATGGCCAGAAATTGCCAACCTTCAGTTGTAGCCTATCAGAAGATGACCGGCTAGCTGTATGGTGCTTCAAAAACCGCCAGGAGGTTTTTATAAGTGACTACTCAACCCAGTTTGAAAAATTTGCTGGCAAGAAGCTTGATGTAATCGTAGGAGCACCCACCCAGTCAATAATATACGTCCCTCTAGTGTCACAGGATCGTGTATTTGGGGTTTTATCTGTCCAAAGCTATGAGACAGACGCGTACAGTGAACTTCACTTGAGTTTGATTAGAAATATTGCGGTACATACCAAGATTGCCCTGGAAAATGCTTCTGCTTATGAGAAAATCACGGAACAATCTCATGGTTTACTTCACCAAAAGAAACAAATAGAAACCAAGAATACTGAATTACTAGAACTTAATAAGGAGAAGAATCATTTGATCGGGATAATAGCCCATGATTTGCGTAATCCTTTAACCAGCGCTTTGACTATAGGCAGTATACTCAAATCGGACGATCAATTAACGGAAGAGCAGATGGAGTATACGAATCATATCCTGAATGCAATGAATCGTATGAATGATATGGTTAGTCGGATTCTGGATATCAAAGCCATTGAAGGAAAAAGTCTCGAGCTTGACCTTCAAAAAACCAACCTGGCAGAAGTGCTGAATGAGGTACATGTGAACTTTAAGGATACTTTGGAAACCAAACAACTGGAGTTTCAGGTGAAGCTGGAACACCCCCGCCCTTTTGCACTGGTTGATCGCAGTTATTTAATTCAAATATTTGAAAATCTAATTTCCAATGCCATAAAATTTTCACCTCCACAGCGTACAATTCAAGTGGGTTTTAAGAAAGTAAATGGGTTTATTATTACTGCTATTGAAGACCAGGGTCCAGGCCTAACTGAAGAGGATATGCAATCAATATTTCAAAGATACAAGACCCTCAGTGCACGGCCTACCGCAGGTGAGCAGTCCATCGGTTTGGGTCTGTCAATAGTTAAAAAATACGTAGAAGCTATGAATGGCTGTGTTTGGTGTGAAAGCGAGCCAGGGGCAGGAGCAATATTTAAGGTGCAATTCGATCTTCAGGATTAAGCACTTTCGTGAATTATTAACTAGTCGTAGGATATTCTACGACTAGTTAATAATAATTTAAACGTCTAATACTCAACCACCTTGTCTACCTCGAATTTCCTGGAGGCTTCACCAGCCACAAGTTTGTATTGAATCTGTCTGGTGCCACCAGTGGGCTTGGCATTGGTGTCTTCCCGATTATAAATCGGGAAACGTTGAACTACAGTATTTTCAACAATGGCAAATTCATCGTGACCCATGTACCCTTCTGAAATTTCCTGATTACCACTTAGATCCGGCAGGTATATTTCGCTCATAGACTTTCCATTATTTACAGAATAACCAATAATCGAACCATAACTACCACTGCCAAAGGAAGTGACGTACACCAGTACTTCGGGAAAATTATCGTTATTTAGGTCGCCAATCTCGGCACCTGATATCACTCCTTCAAATTCATGTATTTCCTCTTGATTGTTAATTTCTAAACCGCTTGGTTTTATTGACAAACGCCCACCTATTACCTGAACCAGAAATGTCAACTTATTCCAAACCAATGTTTTTGAATAAATTTTCTCATCTTTTTGCGGAGAATCCTGATAAGTGGTTTTTGCTTTAGGTTCCCTATCTACCACCTGATTACAGCCATTTTGCCAGGCAAATACCAAAATGACTAAAAGGATGAATAGGTATGCTTTGGTTATTTTCATGGGACGCCCTGGAAGGCTTTCTTGAAATATAAACAAAAGATCAATACAGTATTATTTATCAAACACAGTTTCAAATTGTACTTAGAAGTAGGCTCCTTCTTCTTCCAGAATTTGCACTTTCGGCAAATGTGCACGCAATGTCTGCAAAACCAGTGTATCAGTTTCAGCCCCCCAAACATAAACGGTCTTTATCTTGGGAAGGTGGATCAGGTTGAGAATTCCTTGGTTGGACAGACGGGAATTCGAGAGGTTAATGTTCCTTAAAAAGTCAAGGTTTTTTAAATAGATCAATCCTTCACCATTTACCAGGGTTTTGGGTAGAAACAAATCCCTCAAGTTTGACATCTTGCCAATATCATATAGGGCGTCATCGTCGATATCCGCTCCAGGCAGAGAAATTTTGGTAAACAGGTCGGCATAAGCTTTAAGTTTACCAATACTTTGATTTTGAATGGTAGCAGGTGGGATCTGCATGGAAATAGCAAAATAGCCAGGATACTCCGGATCCAGTTCAATCACCAATCCAATATCTTCTCCTAATTCAGCTAGTTCTTCTCCAAGAGCATCCAATTCATTTTCCTGGCGCATTTTTAAGCGCTCAGTTTGAAAAAGTCTCGGGAGGTAATCTTCTAGTAACCTGCTGATGGAATCCGGAGGCTCTGGTCCAAGTTTCATTTCAACTGTTGCCCCGGTCTCGATCCACCATTGGATGAGATTGATTTCATCTTCACTCAAGGGTGCTTTTTCCGACGGCGGCATCTTATCATCATGATCTTCAGGCAAGGTGATACGCAAAAACAGCTCACTTTCTGAAGGATTATCGGCAACCAAAAGCGGCTTTTCGCTGTCTCCCCCTTTTTGCAATTCAGCATAGGAAGTCATTACTAATCCACCCTTGGATTTATACTGATTATGACAACTCTGGCATTTATCTTCTATAACCGGAATGATAAGATCCTGGAACACCAGCAGGTCTGCGGGGTTCTTTTGTTCAATGGGTGCTGGTTTTAAGCTACCTAAGGTAGGCATGTGCTCAACCAGAAAGTCTTGTCCATGGGTAATGGTTCCACCAATATGGCTGGTAATCATTACCACTATCCCGGCCACCAGTATAAAACACCTGTAGATTGTTTGATGCCATTTAACTTCATTGTACCTGGAAAGCAGGTAAAATAAAGCAGCACCGTTCACAGCTAGTACCAGTACTACGCCTCCCCATAAATGCCGTTGGACCAGCTCACCACGATAATCTCCGCTTCGATACAATAAATAACCACCAATTACCGTAACCAGGGCACTAATTGCAGAAACGAACAGAACCGGCCCAAACAGGTATGAAATTTTTGAAGCCTTTGAAGTCTCCCCAGCATATTTGTTCTGGTACCAATTCAGAGTTTCTAAAGTTAGTGCCAGTAGTACCAATACGATAGGGAAGTGCAGTAGTAGCGGATGGAAGCGGCCCAGGAACACCAAAAATCCAGTGGATTCTTCAGGCAGGGGTAAAAAAGGTAAAGAACTAATTAATAAAGTGGAAACCACCAACACAGTTATCAACAATACTTTATTACCTGGAGTCACAGTTGGAGGAAAAGAATTAAAGTTTAAGCAAGTACAAGGTCATTTACACAGATATACCATCCAGTGTCCCAGTACTGTCAGCAAAATTATTTAGGGGCACATCCATGGTCTTCAGAATGGTAAGATACAAGTTTGCCAATGGTGTGCCTTCCTTATAGACTAAATTTTGCCCTGTATCTAATCGGCCACCACCACTGCCGGCCAATACGATGGGTAGGTTAGAGGCTCTGTGCATATCGCCATCACGGAGACTGGATCCAAATAAAACTATAGAATTATCTAATAATGATTGATCACCTTCTTTCATGGAGCTAACACGATCCAAGAAATACTTGAACTGTTCAGCATGCCATCTATTTATTTTGCCGTACATCTCGATGCGTTTCGGATGTCCACGGTGGTGGGAAATGCTGTGGTGACTACCTTCTACGCCATCCAGGAAAGAGAAACTTCGGTTACTCACTGAATTACCAAACATAAATGTGGTGACACGGGTGGCATCACTCCACAATGCTAAAGCATTAATATCCATCATCAGTCGGACCTTCTCCGTACCATCAATGCCTGAATTCATCTCGATATAGTCGTTCACTCGAACATTCATACGAATTAGTTCTTTTAGAATATCAGGCGTTATATTTGCCTCAAAATCTCTGAGGTCATTTCCTGTTTCCAGTCTTTTCTCAACTGACCGTATGGATTCCAAGTATTCAGCCATTTTATTCTGATCCGCAGCGCCAAGCTGCCGGTTGAGTCGTTGGGCATCTTCCAGCACCATGTCCACCACACTTTTCTTCCAGGGGTTTACTTCCCTAGGAGCTATACCGGGAATAAAATCCCGGAAAAGGCGATCAAAGGCGAAGCGCGGGTTTATTTCTTTTGGTTTTGGTCTGGTTGGACTTTCCCAACTGATAGATGAACCATAAAGACGGGTATATCCTACATTGGTATCGACTCCACTGGTTATCGGGTCTATGCCGTATTCAAGGGAAGAGAAGCGTGTGCTCTTGCCGATATGCCGGGCCAATATCTGATCCATGGATGTACCCTTAACATCGATGTTTGAACCGGTAGTTTTTTTCAATTAGTTTGCAGGTAAGAAATGGGGCAGTCTTGGTGTAGTGCCCGTCAGTTCCATTTACGTCAACCAGATTATTTTTTAGTTCACCTA
>PVMS01025217.1_pt1 | contig 11537 bp, 9 predicted proteins | sample 1853461 | NCBI WGS metagenome assembly PVMS01 (sample SAMN08582032, study PRJNA380276) | Marine sediment metagenome, whole genome shotgun sequencing project. | isolation source: ocean sediment barecode stripped | collected 2017
GTCCGGCCGGGCGCTGCACCCGGTGACGGTGAATCTGGCCAACCTGCTCAACGAGGAGTTCCGCGGCGACCTGCTGTTCTCCTTCGCAGGCGGCGCCGACGCCTTCAACGTCGCCGACCTACTCGCCGGCGGGATGAAGACCATCACGACCTGTTCCGACCTGCTCAAGTCCGGCGGCTACCTCCGCATGATCCAATACATGGAGCAGGTGCGGGAGGCGATCGACAAGGTTGGCGCCAGGGACATCACCGACTTCATCGCCCGCTCCGCAGTAGTCGGCGAACGGTTCGATGAGTTTGCCGCCACGCTTCGTAGCTCGGCGCTCACCGACACCGGGCTCGAGCTCGATCTCGCCGCGTGCCTGGAGCTCGGGGAAGTGTTGCGCACCCGCGCCAACGGCGAGCCGATCACGAGCCTGATCGCTCAATGGGCCGACGAGCATGGATACGACGAATCGCGCCGGAAGGCGTTGGTGGCGCAGACCATCAAGGTCATGACCCGGCTCAACCTGCAGGCCTATGCCGATGCGGTGCGCACCGACTGGCGGTACCTGAAACACTCGTTCCGCATGGACCGCTCCAAGACCGACCGTGAGCTCGACCTGTTCGACTGCATCGAGGCGCCCTGCGTCGACGGGTGCGCCGTCGACCAACACGTCCCGGCCTACATGCGTGCCGTACGTGAGGGCAATCTCCTGGATGCGGTTGAGATCACACGCACCGATAACCCGCTGCCCTCCATCCTGGGGCGGGTGTGCGACCACCTGTGTGAGAACACGTGCGTTCGCACCCACTACGACGAACCGCTTGCGATCCGGCAGATCAAGCGGTACATCATGGACCAGGAGGAGACGCCGGTGATGTTCCCGTCGGTGGAGCGCGGCAAGAGCAGGGTCGCGATCAGCGGTGCCGGCCCGGCGGGGCGGGCGGCCGCCCAGGGGCTCGGCTACGCGGGCTTCGACGTCACGATCTTCGAGACCCAGGCGTACGCGGGGGGCATGGTCGGCGGCACGATCCCCAAGTATCGGCTCCCCGACGCTCAGATCGCCCAGGACATGGCGGTCCTCGACGGCCTCGGCGTCGACATCCAATACCGCCAGACCGCCGGGGTCGACTTCACGTTGAGCCGCCTCCGCAGCGACGGATTCGACGCGGTCTTCATTGCTGTGGGCGCCCAGTTGGCAAAGCAGCTCGGCTTCGACGGTGAGGACAGCAAAGATGTCGTTCCAGGGATCACGTTCCTCCGCAGCGTTCGTGAGGAGCACCCGATGCCGATCGGGGACCGGGTCGCGGTCATCGGCGCCGGGGATACAGCCATGGACTGTGTTCGCTCTGCCCTGCGGGTCGGAGCGTCGGACGTATCGCTGGTCTACCGGCGCAGCATCGACCAGATGCCGGCAGACCCCGAAGAGATCCACGCCTGCATCGAGGAGGGGATCAACATCGTCGAGATGGCCACGCCATCGGGCCTGACGCTGTCCAACGGCGCCGTGACCGGCCTGTTGTGCACCCGCACCGAGTACCGCGGCGACCGCGATGCCTCGGGGCGAAAGATCCCCCACGACGTTGCCGATTCCGAGTTCGAGATCCCGATCGACACGCTGCTGCTTGCCATCAGCCAGCATTCGATCCTCGACTTCTGCGGCGAGGACAGACCCGAGCGCACCGGTCGCGGCTACATCGCCGTCGACGCCGGCACCTTCGAGACTTCGGTGGAAGGTGTCTACGCAGGAGGAGATGTTGCCGACGACGGCCCTTCGTCGATCGTCAGGGCCGCCGCAGACGGGAAGGCGGTCGCCGCTGCGATCGCTGTTGCCCTCGGAGCCCCGGCTCCGGCGACGGAGCACGCCGTGCCCGAGATGGACCTCCACGAACTGGTCATCCGGCGATCACGGCGCGAGTACCGAGTGCCCATCGAGCACACCCCACTCGATCACCGCGACAACTTCGATGAGACCGTCGTCGGCTATACCGACGAGCAGGCAGTGGCCGAGGCCAGCCGGTGCATCGACTGCGACGTGGTGTGCAGCCTGTGCGTCGGAGTATGCCCCAACATGGCGTTGATGACGTATGAGATGGATCCGGTGCGCTTCGACGTTCCGGTGCTTGGCGCCGATGGTCGGACCACCGGAACAGCCCCGTTCCTCGCCGACCAGAAGTACCAGATCGCGGTGCTCACCGACTTCTGCAACGAATGCGGCAATTGCGTCACCGCATGCCCGACCTCGGGGGTGCCGTATCAGGACAAGCCGCGGCTCTATCTCAATCGCGATGAGTTCCTCGGGGAGGACCACAACGCCTTCATGATGTTCGAGGACGGCAGCATCGAGGGTCGCTTCGACGGCGCGACCCACCGGCTCGCCCTCAACGGGGCCATCGAGTACGCCGGTCCGGCCGCCACGGCAACCCTAGATCCGCAGACCTTTGCCGCCACCGATGTCTCCATGGGTGCCTCAGACGGTGCGGCCGTGTCGCTGGAGCCGGCGGCCGTGATGTATACGGTGCTGCAGGGCATCACCGGCTCGATGCGGCACCTGCCGCGGGTTCCGGTTGGCGGTCCCAGCGGCACCTTCGTCACCGACCCGCAGGTGTGATGGACTGTTCCTGGGGAGGTATGCACACGGCGTGGCGCTGATATCCGCGAGAATGCGCCAGGACACGAACAAGATGGGCTCATGACCACTGGCTCCCTGGGAACACCGCTCACGCGAAAGCTCGGCATCAAGCAGGGCGACCGTGTGGGCACCTTCGGCGCACCCGACTCACTTGCCGAACTGCTCGGGCCCCTTCCCAGTGGTGCGGCATTGGTGCGTTCGCCGCGAGCTGCCTGCGAGGTTCTGATCACCTTCGTTACCACCGCTACGGATCTGGATGTGCGTTTCTTGCGGGCGGTCGCCGTGCTGCCCGCCGACGGAGCCCTATGGGTGGCCTGGCCAAAACAGGCGTCGGGAGTCGAGACCGACCTCGACTTCGCCAAGGTGCAAACCCAGGGGCTCGAGGCCGGCCTCGTCGACAACAAGGTCGCCGCAATCGACGACACCTGGTCTGGCCTCCGGTTTGTGGTGCGGACCGAGGATCGGCCGGGCTGGTCGCCCTGAACGAGATCCTCAGAACCGGGGCACCACCACGACCCGGTCGATGTCAGGGTCTTTGGTGATGAGAATCGAGAGCTGACGGGCGGTGTCCATGTCGCTCGAGCCGACCTTGGTGACGGCGACTACCACCTTGGCGGCGGCGGGCACGTCCTTCATTCCGCCCCGGGCACTGGTGATCACCTTTGCCACGTCGGCCGGCTCCAAATGGTGGGTCACCGGCCTTTCTAGAAGCTCGGCCACCCGTTCGGGACGATGGCATGCCGAGGCTATCGATGATCCAATGGCATCGATCCCTACTACCGGGACGACGGTGGTGGAGGCGGTTGGTATGACCGGCTCGAAGTCGGCAGGCACCTTGAGTGATCGGCCGTGAGCCCCGTCGGCTTCCACGAGGATGTACTCGACCGAGCTGTCCCTGAACAGCTCGTTGATCTCCACCGGCGAGGGGCCCGTCACTTTCGAATCCACGTCGCGCCGCACGACGAACATCGGCCCGGGTCGTCGCCCGAAGTTGGCCTCGACGTTGGCGACCGAGCCCACGACGGGGGGCTGGATCTGCTCTGTGCCCATCTTGGTGGTGGTGGTGATCACGACACGGCGCCCGGCGTCTGCGAGATCGCCCCCCAGGCCGAGCATCAGTGTCGTCTTGCCCCCGGCACCCACGAACGAAACCAACTCTCGCTCGCCGAGGCCGAATCGCTCCGGCCAGTGCTCGATCAGGGCTGGTCCAGCCAAGTCAACACCGCTTCCAGTACTCCGCCGGCGACCGATCGAGACTTGTCAGAAATCTCGTCGTAGACCGACTGGTCCCCCCTTGGATCAATATCGCCAACCTTGAGACCGGCCTTGACCGGTCCTTCGGCGATGAGACCGCGTACCACTCCGCCGATCGGTGCGGTCACCGGCCGTTCGCCGACCCGGCCCAGGGGATCACCTTGTGCAACGAGATCACCGATGGCGACCTCCCATCGCACCGTACCGGCGATGTCGGCTCGGACGAGGCGGCGCTCCGATTCGCCACCCAGGGTTCCCGGGAGCCCGGTGTCCGGCTCGGCGGCACCGCTCCAGATCACCCTGCCGAGCCGGTGGCCCCGGTTGGTCTCGACGACGGCGTCGGTGTCTGCGCCGGCGACGAATCCGGGGCCGAGACCGATGACGAGCCCGGCCTGGTCGCGGGTGGTGTCGAGCGGCTCCTTGGCCATCCGGGCGTCGACCAGCACCGCAGGCGGCTCTTCGAATACAGGGACGGACGCAGAGACCAGCACGGCGACGCCACCCTCGCCGGCTACGTCGAGCGCCGCGTCGTGGCCGTCCACGAGCACTCCTTCCACACCTTCGACGGTGATCGAACCGTCGGTGACGGCTGTGGAGAACGCCACGCTGCGCCGAACCGTGAGCGGGCGCTCGATCTCGAGCACGATCACGGGGAATCCTGCGCGGTGCAGGCGCCATGCCGTTCCCGTCCCGAGATCGCCTCCACCGCGTACCACGACGAGCTCATCCATCACCCGTCCCCGGTGGCGTCCGACCGGATCTCTTTGATGATCTGGGAGAGGATCGACACCGCAATCTCCTCGACGGTCTCGGCACCGAGCTCGATGCCTACCGGCACATGGATGCGGTCCAGATCGGCCTCTGCCACACCGCTGTCGATCAGCCGGCGCCGGGTGGTGGTCCAGCGCCGGTCGCTGCCCATGACCCCGATGTAGCGGGCGGGTGTCGCCAGCAGCTGGGGAATGGCGTCGACGTCGACCTCGACGCTGCGCGACACCAGAACGATCGACGTGTCTTCGGTCACCGGGTTCGCTGCCAACGCCTCCGCAGCCGTTCCCGTGAAGCGCTCGTCGGCGTCGGGGACAACATCTTTCGTGACCCGATCCGGCCGGTCGTCGGTGGCGATGGTCCGATAGCCGAGCCAATGGGCCAGGTCGACCACAGCCTGGCCGACGTGGCCGATGCCGATGACGAGAACGGTGTGTGGGGGCATATAGGGCTCCAGGTAGACGGTCATTTCCCCACCGCAGACACCGGGGTCGCCGCGATCGGGATCAACGAGGGCGTAGGTTTCCAGTCGGGTCTTTCCGGTGCGCAGGGCTTCGACGGCATCGTCGATGACGCGAGCCTCCAACTCGCCCCCTCCGATCGTTCCCGACTGCTCACCCTTCCCATAGACGAGCATCTTGGTCCCGGCATGGCGTGGCACCGATCTGCGGGTGGCGACGACGGTGGCGAGGACTACCGGCTTGCTGGCAGACACAGCCGTGGACATTTCGTCGAGAAGATGCTGGTGCCCGGTGGCTGCCATCGCAGCCTCAAACTGCCTGCAGGGCGCGCCACACCCGCTCTGGCGTCAACGGGATGGCATCGATCCTGGCCCCGGTGGCGTCGGCCACCGCGTTGCGGATAGCGGGTGCGACACCGTCCTTTGGTATCTCGGCGACGGCTTTGGCGCCAAAGGGCCCGCTCTTCTCCATCGTCTGCACGAGGAATGCCTCGATGCGCGGCATCTCATCGGCGCGGTAGATCTTGTACGGCCCAAAGGACGCGTTGACCATGCGCCCTTCTTCGTCATAGGCCATCTCCTCGCAGTGCCCGTATCCGAGCGCCTGGATCATTCCACCCTCCACCTGGGCAGATGCCGTCACCGGGTTGATCGGAACCCCGCAGTCCACGGCCATGATCAGCGAGTTGACGGTGACCTGGCCGGTCTCGATGTCGACCTCGACCTCGGCGAACTGGGCGGCATACGGAGGCGGCGACTCCGGCGAAACGTATGAGGCGGTGCCCATGATCTGATGCTGGTCTGTCTGGTGCAGGCTGTTGAGGGCGATGTCGCCCATGCTGACCGAACGGCCGTCGGTGGCCCAGGCGTGGGCATCGTGCAGTTCGATGCTGCCGGGAGTGGTCTTCAACATCCGAGCGGCCCGTTCCACCACGAGCTTGCGCGCTTCCTCTGCGGCGTGCTTGACGGCCATGCCCGAGATATACGTTGTGCTCGAGGCGTAAGCCCCGGTGTCGAAAGGTGTCATGTCGGTGTCGGCGGCGTACACCAGAATGTCGTCGAGGGGAACACCGAGCACCTCGGCTGCGATCTGGGCAAGCACGGTGTCAGCACCGGTGCCGAGGTCGGTGGCGCCAAAGAGCAGATTGAACGAACCGTCGTCGTTGATCTTGATGCTGGCTGCGCCCATGTCCAGGCCGGGGATGGCGGTGCCGTGCATGCACATGGCGAAGCCAAGGCCGCGCCTGATGTTGGGCCGATCCGCCGGCTGGGTCCAACCCGGGTCGTTGCGCCGCTCCCAGCCGATCGCACGCTGGCCCTGGGCGACGCACTCCTCGAGGCCGCTGGAGTTGATCACCGGTACGACCTCGGCGTCGAGGTCGCCCTCACCGAGGCTTGATGCAATGTCGATCGGGTCGCCGACACCGGTCCAGTTGAGGCGCCGGAACTCGATGGCGTCCATCCCAAGCTGGGCGGCGATGTCCTCCATGTGGGCCTCCAGGGCAAACAGCGCCTGGGGGGCTCCGTACCCGCGGTAGGCGCCGGGCACCGGGATGTTGGTGTAGACGACCTCGCAGCGAAATCGCTTGCTGGGGGGCGTTGTAGGAGCTGAGGCCGCGTAGCCCGGTGACCATCTGCACGGTGAGCCCGTGGGTGCCGTAGGCACCGGTGTTGGCGACGACGCGCATCTCCTGGGCGACCAGCCTGCCGTCGTTGCTGACTCCGGTCTTGTAGGTGATGGTCTGGGGGTGGCGAGTTCTGCTCGAGATGAACTCTTCTTCACGGGTCAGCTCGAGGCGCACCGGCTTGCCGGTCGCCATGGTCAGGTGACCGACGATGTCCTCGATGAGCATCTCTTGTTTGACCCCGAAACCGCCGCCGATGCGAGGCTTGATGATCCTGATCCGCTTCACTGGCAGGCCGAGCAGGGGTGCCACCATGCGGCGGGTGTGGAAGGGCACCTGGGTCGAGGTCCTGATCACCATGCGCTCGTCGCTATCCCACCACGCTATGGCGATGTGGGGCTCGATGGGCGCCTGCTGTACCTGGTGCACCCGCAGCGTCTGTTCGAATACGTGGTCGGCGCCGGCAAAGGCGGCGTCGACGTCTCCGGTGTCGGCTGCGATCTGATGCACGATGTTGTGCGCGGCGTCGTGGGCGCCCTCCATGTCGGGGTCGTCGTGGATGACCGGCGCCCGATCGGCGATCGCATCGTTCTCGTCGAAGACGGCGGGGAGCACCTCGTAGGTGACGGCGATCAGATCGAGGGCGGCCATGGCGATCTCGGGTGTGTCGGCGGCGACGGCGGCAACCCGGTCGCCCACGTAGCGGACCTTGTCGTCGAAGCTCACCTGGTCGTAGGGGAGGGGGTTGGGATAGCTCTGCCCGCCGGATGCGTAGCGAACCCGTGCCACGTTCTCGTGATGCAGCACCGCACGCACCCCGGGTAAGGCTCGGGCCCCCGAGTCGTCGATCGATGTGATCCTGGCGTGGGCGTGGGGGCTGTACAGCACCTTGGCGTAGAGCATGCCCCGGATTTCGATGTCATCGACGAACGCCGGGTAGCCCTTGGCCAGCTTCAGGGCGTCCACCTTTGGCTCGGGCTGGCCGACGACCGCGGTCTGGGGAACCTCGGGGCTGGGGACGACCCGCGGCGACAGCACGGGAAGGCCGGTCGGGTCGGCGGCTCCGTCGTCGGCGAGCAGTGGATCGGTGAGGGGCGCAACGTAAGCGAGGGAGATGTCGTCGACAGCCTCACCACGGAGGACAGCGCCGGCGCGGAAGATGGCGTGGACCGGCCGCAGATAGCCGGTCTCGCGGTCGAGGACTCCCGTCAGCGCATCCCGCACCTCGTCCTCGGTTGGATTGGGCTGGGCGTCGAGCAGCTCCTTGGCCGCGAGGATCTGGGCCGGGCTGGAATAGCCGGATTGCATGGCACCGGATTCGATGAATGCGCTCTGGATCGGATGGACGCTCTGCGGCTTGGAGAGTCCCTCCACGGTGTCGACCGTGTGGCCGTCCACCTGGGCGGCCAGCAGCACATCGGCGGACATGAGCCGGCCGTCGACGAGAACGGCAGCGGCTCCGGTCTCCCCGGTGTCGGATCCGAACCGAACGCTGAACAGGCCGTGACGGCGGAGCACGGTGCGCAGCAGCTCGTGCGGCTGGCACTCGATCGCGGTCGGCTCGCCGTTGAGTGTCAGGTCGATCTTCATGGTCTGTGGTCGAGCCCGGCGATCGCTCTGCCGCTCAGGATCCCGGCGAGATGGCGGCGATACTCGGCCGATCCGCGGAAGTCGGCCGGCGGATCCAGGCGCGGGATGGCTTCGGCATCGATCAGGACCGGGGCCGAGTCGACGCCGGTGAGGGCGAGCAGGATCGTTCCGGTCTCGCTGCGTCGCGCCACGGCCAGCACGATGGGTCGATCCGCAGGAGTGCGCCCGGTTCGCGCCGCGCTTGCGGTTCCGTTGGTTGCGATTGAGACCCCGGTGATCAGCCCGTGCGGGCGAGTGCTCAGATAATCGGCAAGGGGGGTTGTCGATTCGCCGTGGTGGCCGGTGATGGTCACGGCTGATTCATAGACCAGGAGACCGGCGATCAGCTCGCTCTCCGGGTCTCCAGAAGCAACGGTGCCCCCAATCGTGGCTGCGTTGCGAATCGTGTTCGGGGCCTCGCGTATGGCGAGCTGGCGCAGCGGCTGTGGCACCAGATCGGATGCGGCGAAGTCGCGGAGCCTGGTCATGGCTCCGACCGCGAGCCGATCCCCATCGAGTGCAATGCTGTCGAGCCCGAGGTCCTGGAGGTCGACGACGGCGTCCGGGCCGTCGCCGGCGATGAGCGAGGTTCCCCCGGCAAGCACGGCGGCATGGTCTGAGTCGAGCAAGTCGAGGGCCTGCTCGAGGGTCGACGGGCGGTGGTAGGACTCGATCACGGTTCAGTGGGCTCCTTTCCGCCCTGGCTGTGGCTGTGAGGGACTCTACCGACGAGCCAATTCCTTTCCCGCACAGCAATCGTGGACCGGCGCCGGCCGAGACCGCGAAAACCTTGTAAAACCTGGAAATCGAGCATTCAGTCGGGCGAGGTCGCGTCCGATCAATGACTATGACGCGTTGGGTGCCACTTCTGCTCCTCGCGGTCCTTGTCACCGCTTGTGCGTCCGCTCGCGCCGAAACGCCCGACCTGAGCGCCGCCGTCGAGGGCTTCACCACCGCAACGACAACGACGGTAGGCGTTGCTATTGAAGCTTCGCCGACGCTCGTGGTGCCATCTCTGCCCGAGGGATTCCACCTTCCGGCCAGCGCCCCTATCAAGCGCCCGGTCGACTTCCCCTCGGTTGCCGAGCTGAAGCCGATGGTCGTCTCCGGGCTGCAACCGTATGACCGGGCGCGGATCACCAGCTGTCTGTCGCTCATCGACGGCGAGGAGCTCATCGTCGCCGAAGGGTTCGACACCGATCGTCTGGCGCAGGCGATGAAGATCACCTACTACGACGACCTTGTGATCTGGGAGGACCCGGAAGGGCTTCGCCAGATCTTCCACCCCGATGTCGGCAGCTTCTATGAGGCCGACGACGGGAATTGGCAGGAAGCGACTGGGTTCGAGTGGACCGTGGTGGGGCCGTTGTCCGATTGGTCGGTGGCTCAGAGTGCCGCAGCGCTCGTGCTCGACGGAGATGCCGAGGTCGTCGGGTACGAGATGATTGCCGATACACCCACGGTGCGCCTTGCCCTTATCCAGGGTCGCGATCGGGCCGACATCTGGCTCGACGAGGGCGGCGCCGCCCTGCGCATCGTGCAGGACTTCACGGGCGGCGACGGGGTCTCGCGGTGGCTGGGCGTGTGGAGTGTCGAGACCCTGTCTCCGGAGTTGACGCTGCAGCTTCCAGTCAGCCCCTGAGACGTTCTTCGGGTATCAAGTATCAAGTATCAGGTATCAAGTACCAGCTCAGGCTGATGAGTGAGGACTGATGACTGAAGGCTGTTGACTCTGATCTACTACCTTCGTGGCCGTGACCAGCCTGCTGATCAAACACGCCACCGTCCTGGCCACGATGGACGATGCCGGCACCGAGATCGAAGACGGTGGGCTGTACGCCGTTGACGGATGGATCGAGCAGGTTGGATCCACCTCCGACCTGCCAGATGATGCCGACGAGGTCCTCGATCTCGGCGGCCACGCCGTCATCCCGGGGCTGATCAACACCCACCATCACTTCTATCAGACCCTCACTCGGGCAGTTGCCCAGGACGCCGGCCTGTTCGACTGGCTTGGCGTCCTGTATCCGATCTGGGCCCGGATGACTCCCGATGATGTGGCCGTCTCAACACAGGTTGCCCTTGCCGAGCTGGCGCTGTCGGGGTGCACCACGTCGTCGGATCACCTCTACCTGTACCCAAACGGATCGTCATTCGACGACCAGGTCCGCGCCGCCCAGACAATCCCGCTTCGCGTCCATCTGGCCCGTGGCTCGATGAGCCTCGGGGAGAGCAAGGGCGGGCTGCCCCCGGATTCGGTCGTCGAAGACGAGGACCGCATCCTCACCGATACCGCTCGAGTCATCGAGGAGTATCACGACCCGAGCCCCGGTGCGATGTTGCGGGTCAATGTCGCCCCATGCTCGCCATTCTCGGTGACGCCCGATCTGATGCGCGAGGCGGCCGATCTGGCAAGGACGCATGGTGTGCAGCTCCACACCCACGTCGCCGAGACCCTCGACGAGGAGGGCTTCTGCATCGGGCTCTTCGCCATGCGACCCGTCGAGCTGATGGAGGATCTTGGCTGGGCCGGCGACGACGTGTGGTACGCCCACGGAATCTTCGTCGACGAGTCCGAGATCGGCCGGATGGCGTCGTCGGGAACCGGGGTGACGCACTGCCCGACGTCCAACATGCGCCTGGCCTCTGGCATCGCTCCGTTGCGGGGTTATCTCGCCGCCGGGGTGCGCACCGGGCTGGGGGTCGATGGCTCGGCAAGCAACGACGGCAGTCACCTGCTGGGAGAGGCCAGACAGGCGATGCTCCTGGCGCGGCTTGCCGCCGCAGGAGAAGACGGCCCTTTCTTCTCGGCCAGAGAGGCGTTGCGCCTGGCGACGCGTGGATCCGCCTCGGTGCTCGGCCGCGACGACGTCGGCTCCCTCGAGGTGGGAAAGGCCGCCGATTTCACCGCGATCTCGCTGGACCGCATCGGATACGCCGGTGCCCTCAACGACCCGCTGGCCGCGGTGCTCTTCGCCGCCCCGGTCACTGTTGACTACACCTACGGCCACGGACGGGCGGGTGTCAGCGATGGAGAGCTGGTCGGTATCGTCCTGCCACGCCTGCTGGAGGAGCACAATGCCGCATCGCGACGGCTGCTCGGTTAGGGAGGCGTTGAACAATGACGAGTGCCACGGGCAGCCGCAGGGCCTGGTGGTGGGCTGACGCGGAATCTCCCGGGTGCAAC
>PVMS01089769.1_pt1 | contig 11537 bp, 10 predicted proteins | sample 1853461 | NCBI WGS metagenome assembly PVMS01 (sample SAMN08582032, study PRJNA380276) | Marine sediment metagenome, whole genome shotgun sequencing project. | isolation source: ocean sediment barecode stripped | collected 2017
CTCCACTTCCGGGGAACCGGCATCGGGTGGGCGAAAGCTGGGGAGCTCCGATCTGCGCTTGCGGATTTCGTCGCTTCGGGAAAGAAGCTGGTTTCCTACGTCGAGTACGGCGGGACGTTGGACTATTACGTAGCTTCCGCCGCCGAGACGATCTACATCCATCCGCAAACCATTCTGGATCTTCGCGGGCTGAACGCCGAAGTCACCTTCATGAAGTCCACGCTCGAGAAGCTGGGAGTCGAAGCCGAGTTCGAACAGATCGGCGCATACAAGAATGCTCCCGACGTTTATACGAGGGAATCGCTTAGCGAGCCCCACCGGGAGGCGCTCACGTCGATCGTGGAGGATCTCTACGACCGACTGGTCGACTCCCTCGCGGTCTCGCGCGACATCACGAAGGCCGAAATGTATGCCCTTTTAGATCGGGGTCCGTTCCGCGCCGCCGAAGCGTTGGAGCTAGGGCTGGTCGACGAGCTTCTCCATAAGGATGAAGTCGAAACTCGCCTCACCGAAGATGGCGAGGATTTCGAACGCCTGACGGTCGCCGATTACCAAGCGAATAGCGATGATGGTTTGGGGATCGATGGTCGACCGAAGATCGCACTGATCTACGGGGTGGGCATGATCATCAGCGGTAGTAGCACCGACGACGCGTTGGTCGGCCGCGTCATGGGCTCCGACACACTGGCCTCTGCCTTCAAGCAGGTTCGCGAGGACGATTCGATCGAAGCGGTGGTCTTCCGAATTCAAAGTCCCGGCGGCTCGGACGTCGCTTCCGATGTGATCTGGCGCGAGGCATCGCTCACCATGGAGAAGAAGCCGGTGGTGGTGTCGATGGCGGACGTGGCGGCCTCGGGCGGCTATTGGATCGCCACCGCATCGCACGCGATCGTCGCCGAACCGTCCACTCTCACCGGCTCGATCGGGATCTACGCCGGAAAGTTCAATCTGGACGGACTCTACGAGAAGATCGGTTTCAGCCATGATCGTGTCATGAGAGGTGCCAGCGCCGATTTCTGGAGTAGTTCTCGATCCTTTACCGCCGAGGAGCGTCAGCGACTCCGTGGCATTCTCCAGTCAGGCTACGAGCGCTTCCTCGAAAGAGTGGCGACTTCTCGAAACATGACGCCGGAAGAGGTGGACGCGATCGCACAGGGAAGGGTCTGGACCGGAGCCCAAGCGTTCGAGATTGGCTTGGTGGACGAATTGGGCGGTTTGGAGCGCGCGGTGGCTCTGGCCCGAGAAAAGGCGGACATCGCCGAAGACGCAGAAATACGCTTGGAGATCTATCCGGAGAAGGGAACGTTCTTCGATATGTTGTTCAACAAGATAGTATACGGAGCTCCGGAGGTCACGGGTATCCGACGCGTCATCTTCGAGCGGTTGAGCGCAGAATCACCGGTGCTGCGCCTCTTGACCGAGACACCTCGACTGGCTCTCATGCCCTTCGACGTGACGATTCGCTAAAAGAATCACGTCAACTTGTCTTGGAAAATGTAACCCAAGAACTTGTAGACCAATTTCGCCGCTAGGAAATTGGGGGCGCCTTGCCCAGGTAAGGGGGCCAACTCATTCACATCGAAACCTACGATCTTGCGGTTCTCCGCCACTCGTTTCAACAAGTCGCAGGTCTCGTACCAGCCCAAACCGCCCGGCTCGGGCGTTCCTACCGCGGGCATGATCGAGGGGTCGAGCCCGTCGAGATCGATGGTGACGTAGACCGTATCGCCTAACGCCTCGACGACTTCCCGCTGCCAGTGCGGCGTGCGTCGAGTCTGGTGAGCAAAAAAAGCCTTGGTGGGAAGCGAAGGCAAGGCTTCCACCTCTTCCTCGGATATGCTTCGGAGCCCCACCTGGACTCCGCTCGCCATCTCCAGCACCCGCCTCATGGCGCAGGCGTGACTGTACTTACTTCCCTGGTAGGTGTCCCGAAGATCACCATGCGCATCGATCTGCAAAACCGAGAGCTTCGGATTCTTTTCCACGATAGCTCTCACCAAGGGGGGGGTGATCGTGTGCTCACCCCCGAGCGCCACTAGGAACTTGCCATCGTCCAGAACGCTCCTGGCCGCCTGATGGATGCGGTCCACCATGTCGGCAGGCGATGTGGTTAAGGTCTCGATCTCCGGCAGGGTGTGTATTCCCAACCTCGAGACGTCGCCTTCGATCTCCTCGTCATAGGATTCGAGGTGTCGCGAGGCGTTGATGATTTCTCGCGGGCCATCACGAGTCCCCGCCATGTAGGACGTCGTGGCCTCGTAGGGGATGGGAAGAACCGCGATCGTTGCTTCGCGGTAAGAGTGCTCTTCGCCCTCCACCCCTAGGAAATTAAAGGGTTCGGCCCGTGGGTATTCGGCTGTAATGGTCCTGTGCCTCCGGGGAAGAAATGTAGCAGAAGTCCTAGGTGTTAGTCGAGGCGCTTCTTCAAATCGCTCAGAATTTGGAGCGCCTCGAGGGGCGTCATTTTGTCGAGGTCCAGCTTTCGAAGCTCGGAAGCGACTCGGTCCCCCACTTCCGCGAACAAGGCGAGCTGTCTCTCGGAGCTGTCGGGTGGTGCGCCGGCGCCGACTGCGAGACGAGGTCGCCCTTCGAGATCGAACTCGGTCTTTTCTAGGTTGGTGAGAATCTCCTGAGCTCGGGTGATGAGAGAGGGAGGGAGACCTGCCAATCGGGCCACCTGGATGCCGTAGCTCCGGTCGGAGGCGCCACGGACGACCTTGCGGAGAAACACGATATCGTCTTTCCACTCACGCGCCGATACGTGGTAGTTCGCCACGCCGGGTAGCTCGGCTGCTAAATCGGTGAGCTCGTGGTAATGCGTGGCGAAAATCGTCTTGCAGGCGAGCTTCTTGTTGCTCGCGATGTACTCGGCGACGGCCCAGGCCAACGACAGGCCGTCGAAGGTCGCGGTGCCACGGCCGATCTCGTCCAGCAGAACCAGGCTGCTCGTCGTAGCGTGATGAAGAATGTGTGCCGTTTCCTGCATCTCCACCATGAAGGTGGAGCGACCGCGAAAAAGATTGTCCGAAGCCCCGACTCGCGTAAAGATACGGTCCACGATCGGAAGCTTGGCCTCGAGGGCAGGAACGAACGAGCCCATCTGTGCCATGATCACGACCAAAGCAGATTGACGAAGATAGGTCGACTTGCCGCCCATGTTGGGTCCGGTGAGAATGATCAAGTGGTTGTCTTGATCTAGGTCGATATCGTTCGGAACGAATGGTTCTCCCAGCGTGGCTTCGATGACGGGGTGGCGCGCTTGTTTGACTTGTAGGTCGAAGCCGTCGTGGAATCGAGGCTTGGTGTACTGCGACGACGCGCCGACTTCGGCGAGTGCGCCGAGGACGTCGAGGGTGGCGATGGCCTGGGCGGTCTGTCGGATACGAGCGGCTTCTGCGGCCACGCGGCCGCGAAGAGCTTCGAAGAGCTCGGCCTCCATGACCGAAATGCGTTCCTCAGCGGTCGTTATTTTCTCTTCATACTCCTTGAGCTCGGGGGTGATGTAGCGTTCGGCTCCTACCAACGTCTGCTTGCGAATATAGTCATCTGGGACGGCACCGAGTTTGGACTTGGTGACCTCGATGTAATAACCGAACACCTTGTTGAAGCGGACCTTCAAGGAGCCGATGCCGGTGCGTTTTCGCTCGCGCTCTTCGATGTCGGCGAGAGTTTGTTTGCCTTCCGAGCGAAGGCGCTGGAACTCGTCGAGCTCCGCCGAGACGCCCTTTCGGATGACGCCGCCGTCTCGTATCGTCGCGGGAGGCTCCGAGATGATCGTGGCTTCGATATCGGAGCGTACCTCTTCTAGCGGGTCCATCTCTTCGGTCACCTTCTTCAAGAGCGGTGCGCGAAGCTCCTCTAACAAGGACGACAAACGAGGTGTCACCGCCAAGGATTGGCCGAGTCCGACGAAGTCGCGCGGATTGGCATTTCCCAGGGTTATCCGCGATAGAACCCGTTCGATGTCTACCAACGGCTTTAGGGCGCCCGCAAGCTTGGTTCGTGTGACGGTATCGAACGCCAGCTGTTCGACGGCATCCAATCGCCCACTGATAGCCTCCATGTTCAGCAAAGGGCGAAGCAGCCATTGCTTCAGCATCCGTGCTCCCATCGGGTTTTGGGTCTTGTCCAGGATCGAAAGGAGTGTTCCTTGTCGGCCGCCTTCGGAGAGGGAGTTGATGAGCTCGAGATTTCGGAGTGTTACCGGGTCGAGAACGAGATGTTCGCCTTCCTCGCGGTAGCGCAGGCTCGATATATGGGCCAGCCCGGTGTGTTGTGTCTCTTGGAGATATTGGAGGGCCGCGCCCGCCGCCGCCACCGCGAGCCGCCGCCCCTCGCAGCCGAAACCGTCGAGCGAAACGGTGCCGAACTGACGAAGGAGTAAATCACGCGCCGCCTCGTACTCGAACCGCCACGGCTCGCGCGGAGTCTCCACCGGACGTTCCTCTTCGCCGACACCGTTCCGGATCTCGCTGCTGACGCTGGAATCTTCCGGGAAGATGATCTCACGCGGTCGATACGTGGCGAGCGTGTCCTTGAGCTTTTGCCAGCGCTCTTCACCTAAATATTCGGAGGTGAAAAAGTCACCCGTCGAGAGATCAACGAGCGACGTGCCCACTCCTTCCTTGCTCGGGGCGACCGCCATCAAGTAACTAGCTTCCTTGTCTTCCAAGTAGCCCTGATGGAGATAGGTCGAAGGCGTGACGATGCGGACCACCTCGCGGCGAACAATACCTTTTGCCTGGCGGGGATCTTCGACCTGTTCGCAGACCGCCACCTTGAAACCACGGCGAATCAGGCGACCGATGTAAGCATCGGCGGCATGGTGAGGGATACCGCACATCGGGATCGCACCACCGGAGGCGTCTTTTTGCCGAGAAGTTAGAGTCAGTTCCAGAGCGCGAGATGCGGTAAGAGCATCGTCATAGAACATTTCATAGAAGTCGCCCATGCGGAAGAACACGATGGCGTCGCCAACCTGGCGCTTGGCTTCGTGAAACTGCTGCATGGCAGGCGTAGCGGTCTTCTCGGCCATCGGGCGGATTGTACACTCAAATCTAGCTCGGCCGTCAGTCGGCGTAGCTGCCGCTCTGAGCGGAGTCAGACGGCCCGGTTACCCGTTTTTCTGGCGTCAAAATAGGGGGGTGCTAGAACGCAAGCTCGTGAGACGCCCGTTTGAATCCCCCAAACAGTCTGCTTAAGATGCTCCGGATGAGGATCTTGGCGGTAGATACCACCGGGCCCAATGCAAGCATTGCGCTGCTCGATGGAGACGAGCTCGCGGGTTTTGCTGGGTTCACGACCCGTCAAGGTCACGCGGAGAAGCTCCTTCCGGAATTGGACCGCCTCTTGGATCGGATCGACTCGTCTTTCGACGCGATCGATTCGTTCGCGGTCGCGTTGGGGCCGGGCTCGTTCACAGGGCTTCGCATCGGCATCGCCAGCGTCGAGGGGCTCGCTTTTGCGACCGGCCGGCCGGTGGTCGGCGTTTCGACGCTTGAAGCAACTGCTTATAGGTACCGGTCTCACAAGGGACTCATCGCGTCCGTAATGGACGCGCGTCGGGGGGAAATTTTCGGCGCATTGTTTCGGGGCGATGGGAGCTCGGTTATCGCGATCCAGGAGCCGGTGTGCGAGTCGTTGGAAACGTTCCTGGGCGAGCTTCCAGCGGAGCCAGCTGAGCGAGACGACGAGCTCGTTCTATTCGGTGGAAGCGGTCTCGAAATCTATGGAGACCGAATCCGTGAGTCTTTGGGGAAACGCGCAGAGCTTACCGAGAGTTTCTTGTTTCTTGGCGAGGAGGTGGCGCGAATCGGCAAGCGTCTCCACGAGCAGGGCCAGGCGGTTCCATTGGGAGGCCTAGGGGCTCTTTATTTGCGGCCAGCGGATGCGAAGAAGGCACAGCAATGAGCGTCGAACGGGCTCGCCGCGTTGGTCGGGAAAGCCGCTCGCTCTACCGGCTGGAGTCGATGCGAGTGGAGGATATTCCGCAAATCGCTCTGATCGAGGAGGTGTCTTTCAGCAACCCATGGCCGGAGCAAGCGTTCAAAGACGAGATAAGAAAAAACGTCTTCAGTTACCCCGTGGTGGCCCGCCTGGTTTCTTCGAGCTCGGATTTCGTCGCGGGCTATTGCATCAAATGGGTGGTCTTCAATGAGCTCCAGGTGCAGAACGTGGCCGTCCATCCGCAACACCGCGGAAGAGGGCTTGGCGGGGTTCTCGTCGAAGAGGCTCTAGAGTACGGGAGGGCGGCCCGCTGCCGCACTGCGTTTCTGGAGGTGCGAGAGTCCAACACGAACGCTCGTCGACTGTACGTCTCGATGGGTTTCCGCGAAGTAGGTAAGCGGAAAAACTATTACAGTCGGCCGCGGGAGCATGCGGTCCAGTATCGAAAAGATCTTCTCGATGAGGGGGACGAGGAACGGTGATAGCGAGTCTCCTCCGAGTCGCAGCACGTCTCGCGCCCGATATTGTTCTTGCCACACTTATTGTTGTCGGGGTGTTTCGACCGCAGCTTCCCGACGTCTTGAAGGCCAATTGGGTGGCCTCCGTCGTCCTGTTGGGGATAACCGCGGCGTTTTTGAGGCTGGTCGAAGTTCGCAAGCGAAGATTCGAGGGTCAGAAAGATCCATTCCCTTTGGTGCTGGGCGCGGTCTTCGCGCTCACCTTGGTCTCTTTGTACATCCAACCACAGCGCGTGGCGAGCGACGGCGTCCACTACTTCGCGACTCTACGGTCGATCGTCGTGGATGGGGATCTGGACTTCGAGAACGAGTACCGCATTCTCGGCGTACAGGAAGCCTACTTTCTCCCTACGGAAACCGGCCGGCTGCCCAACAACTTCAGCGTCGGCCCGGCACTTCTATGGAGCCCGACGTACATATTGGTTCATGGCCTCGGACGCCTTGGTCTCTTCCGTCCGACAGGCATCGGGTATCCGTACTTCACCGCCGTCTCCACAGTAACGGCGTTCGCGGGTTTTCTCGGGGTTTTGTGGTTATACGGCTTGGTGCGCCTGTACTTCGAGCCCTCGGTCGCGTTCAGTGCGTCGCCGCTCATATGGATGGGAACTTTTCATTTTTGGTACATGGTCTTCGAGCCTTCGATGTCTCACGCGTTCGGCATGGCTTCCGTTACGGGATTCCTACTCTTGTGTCACCGCACGCTGAAAGGCCGTTGGGATTACGCTCTTCTCGGTCTCGCGGCAGGACTGGTCGCGTTGGTCCGTTGGCAAAATATCGTTTTCCTACCAGTGGGGCTGGTCTTTATTTGGAAAAAGGCTGGGTGGCCCAAGTGGGCGGACCTTTCGGTTTGCGCCGGAACGGCGGTCGCGGTGTTCTTGCCACAAATGATCTTCTGGAAATTGATCTACGGCCATTTTCTTCTCGTGCCGCAGGGCGGTGGTTACATGGGTTGGGCATCTCCCGAGATCGAAGCCGTCCTCTTTTCGTCGCGTCACGGATTACTTTCCTGGTCCCCCCTACTTTGGTTGGGAGTCTTGGGGTTGGTCGGCTTTACGCGGCGGGCTCCCGTCTTGGCTGGAGGGTTGCTCGCCGCTTTCGCAATGACCCTTTACGTGAATGCGGCAGTCCATGATTGGTGGGCCGGTGCATCCTTCGGTGCACGGCGGTTCGATGGCGCGTTGGGGGGCTTCGGATTAGGGCTGGCGATGTCGATCGAATGGCTCGTGCCGCGGATACGGAAACATGCGCTCCTTGCGGTGTCCCTTGCACTCACGCCGTTTTTGATCTGGAACCTTTCCCTGATGGGAGTTTATTCCCGGGGTGCGATTCCCATGGATGGCCCGGTTTCGTTTCGGTCCGCGGCCGGTGACGCGACCGAGCTGATTTACGGGTTGACGGGTTACCCTTTTTCTTGGCCGGCTACTCTCTTCGAGCGGTACCGAAGTGGCGCTCCGATGGCCGTTTACGATCTCACAGGTGCGCAATACCTATCGAATAATGTCGAACTTCGAATGGGGGATACCGATGCGTTGTATCTGGGGCGCGGTTGGTCCCTGCCACAGCGAAAAAAGGGACGAACCGTGCGTGCGGTGTCGCCGCACGGGGCGTCGATCTATGTGGCTTTGCGAGGATCGGCTCCTTATCGACTAACACTAGAGGGGCGTTCCGAGGGACGACTCTCGGTCTCCTTCGGCGAGCATGCTTTGGGGAGCGTGGACCTGGGAGCGGATGGAGGGATGGCGGAGGTTTCTGTGCCTCCGGAAGTCATCGTCAGAGGAGTCAACGAGTTGCTCTTCGTGCCGGAGGCGGGCGCGAGTGTTTGGGTCTCGAGTTTGTCCCTGGTGCGGCCTGGTGATTTCTAATGAGCCTGAGGAGCCGGAGTCTTCAGCGGCGCGCATGGGTTGCATCGAGAGAAGGCTTTATGATATTTTTACTTATAGAGCCTTGAGCTATCGTAACTTTCTTCCCAGCCACAACTTAGCCGATTTAACCTTTGACAAGGGGGGTGTTTCATGTCGGAGAACTCCAATGAAGTAAAGGAAGTCCTATTACAGGAAAATGAGGAGTTTCAGCGACTGGCCAAGAAGCATCAGGAACTAGAAGAACGGCTTACATTTTTGTCCGGCAAGATTTTCTTGAGTAATGAAGAGAAGCTCGAAGAAGTCACGCTCAAGAAGAAAAAGCTCGCATTAAAGGATAAAATGGCTTCCTTGATTCGTGAGCACCAAGGCCATGAGACAATGGGGCATGGAGAGGCAGGGCATGCACGACCCGCCCCTGCTTAGCCCAACTGTCCGTGGAGTCTAGCTGAGCCATACCACACAGGAGTGGATTCGCTGATTCCCTCTTGTCACTTCGAGGACCGCACAAGCCACCCCCAGTGATATGAGGATAGCGCAACAGGGTTTTCTATATATTGGCGTTCTCTCCGCGGTCGCGCTCGTGTTGGTGCTTTACCCGCCGACCCGCCTGCTCTCTATCCCGGTTTTCGTTCTCGCGCTCTTCGTTGCGTATTTTTTCCGTGATCCGGATCGGACACCGCCCGAGGATCCTCGAGTGTGGGTCTCGCCCGCGGACGGGAAAGTCGTATACGTAGGGCCGGAAAAAGAAGGCGATGGGGACCGCGTCCAGGTCAGCATCTTCCTGTCCATCTTCAACGTGCACATCAATCGGTCACCGCTTTCGGGCACGATCACCAACGTACGCCATACGCCGGGCAAGTTCCTGCCTGCCTACCGGGAGCAGGCATCATCCCAGAACGAACAGAACGAGATGGAGCTCACCGTCGACGGGTCTCTGAAAATCGTGGTCCGGCAAATCGCTGGGTTGGTGGCTCGCAGAATTGTCTTTTCGAAGAAGACGGGTGACCATCTAGAAAGAGGCGAACGATTCGGCTTGATTCAGTTCGGCTCGCGGGTCGACGTGCTCATGCCGGCGGGAACCAAAGTGCGGCTAAAAGAAGGGCAGCACGTCAAGGGAGGCGAGTCCATAATGGCGGAGAGACCATGACGGCTACTCAGTCAAGGTTACGCCGAGGGATCTACTTCTTGCCGAGTGCGCTGACAGTAGGCAACATCTTTTGTGGCTTCTACTCCATCGTGAGCAGCATGAAGGGAGACCTCGAGCTTGCGGCGATGCTGATCGGCTGGGCCGTCTTGTTGGACACTTTGGATGGTCGCGTGGCGCGCATGGCCAATGCCACGAGCGAGTTCGGGAGAGAGTTCGACTCCCTCGCCGATGTCGTTTCGTTTGGAGTTGCTCCGGGGGTTCTCGCTTACGTCTGGGCTCTCAACCTGTGGCCGCGGGTGGGTTGGCTGACTTGTTTCTTGTTCCTCATCTGCGGGGCCATGCGACTGGCACGGTTCAATATTCAGAAACAAATGGACGACAAGCGCTTCTTCGTAGGAATGCCAATTCCCGCGGCGGCCGCTTTGATCGCGTCGGTCGTGTTCATGTTTCCAACGCCCCTCGAGACATTGGGGCAAGCGATTCCCATCACCGCCTTGGTGGTGGGGTTGGCACTCCTCATGGTTAGCACCTTGCGGTATTACAGCTTCAAGGACATCGATCTCCGAGGGCGTCATCCGTATTTGGTCATCCTTCTGCTGGCGCTCCTCTTCATAGCTATCGGCACTCATCCGCAAGTCATGCTGCTGTGCATGTCGGTCACTTACTTGGTGAGTGGGATGGCGCTCAAGGCTTACTCCTTCATTCGTCGCAGCAGTTTGACTGCGGCACCGGAGGAGCCGCTTCCATCGGGGCCCAAGGACTCGGATGCATGAAGGGCTACCGCGTTGCTGTGGTAGGCCCACTCAGCCCTTTCGGTCAGCGGGTTCGCCGGTTCATCGAAGAAGGTGACTTCCCGGCCATCGAGCTCAAGCTTTTCGAACCCACGCTCGAATCGAGCTCGACCGTCACACAGTTCCAAGATGAAGTACTGGTGACCCAGCCTCTCGACGCCGATCTGTTTCCGGCTCTCGACGTGATGTTCGTGGGGGAGGGAATCGGAGAAGACGTGTTGGCCCTTGTCGCCTCCGCGGCTCGGGAGGGCGTACTCACTTTCGTCGCCGATAACGCCGGTCTCTCGGCTCCGGTCGTGGCGCAGGGGTTGAACGAAAGGTTTCTTTCTGACGATGTTCGGCTAGTAGGAGTTCCCAGCACCGCCTCCATTCTGATCGGAAAAGTACTGGACGGCATCGCCGGTTCCTTCGAGATACAGAAGGTATTCGCCACCGCCCTTTTGCCGGCTTCCGAGCTTGGTGATCGTGGCGCCCAAGAGCTCCATCAACAGGTGGTGCAGATTCTCAATTTCGGAACACCTACGACGGAGGTCTTGGGAGAACAGTTGGCGTTCAATCTCCTCCCACCGTCTGAGGGCAACGGGGGGAAGTCACCGGAAGCCTTGGTGGAGAAGGAGGCCGCGGAGCTCTCAGGATTGGAAGGGGACATACTCTCGGTCTCTCTCGTTCGGGCGCCGGTGTTCCACAGCTACGCTGTTTCTCTTTGGGTGGAATTAAATGCCGAGGCGACACCGGAAGGCATCGTCACCGCAATGGGAGAACGAGAGTGGATCGACGTCGGCGATGCTTTGGAACACTCCGCTGCCATTGCGACGCCGGTAAGCGTCGCGGGGTCGGACAAAGTGCACGTTGGCAGGCTGCGTTCGGATAGTGCCCGAGCGGGAGTCTTTCGGTTGTGGGTCGTCGCGGACTCGGTGGCCGTGGACGCTGCCGCTAACGCCCTAGCGCTTGCACGAAAGCTGCTAGAAGCAGGCGTCGTCGAAGCCGGCTAACAGTGCGCCGCTCCTATCCGACCCAACCCGGCTTCGGGGTGGGCGCAGTCGTTATCGAGGGCGGCAAGGTACTTCTTGTTCGCCGCGGACAGCCACCTCTCGAAGGACGGTGGACGCTACCCGGCGGCATGGTCGAGCTCGGTGAAAAGCTCGAAGACGCGTTGAAACGAGAAGTTCTAGAAGAGACCGGATGGACCGTTCGCGTCAGGAAACAACTGGCGCTCTTCGATTTCATCGAAAAAGACGACGACGCTCGGATTCGCTACCACTACGTTCTTGCC
>PVMS01118769.1_pt1 | contig 11536 bp, 13 predicted proteins | sample 1853461 | NCBI WGS metagenome assembly PVMS01 (sample SAMN08582032, study PRJNA380276) | Marine sediment metagenome, whole genome shotgun sequencing project. | isolation source: ocean sediment barecode stripped | collected 2017
ATGTGTCGAGCAGATGATTTTCAAAATTATCAAGATCACGACCATAGGATTGCAACGTATTTTCAGCAGCACCACGTTCGGCACTTTGCATTTCCAAAAATGCTTCGATTAAATGATTGTTGCTCATTTTGACCCTGCTGGGCGCTTCCGGCCCTGGGCCGAAACGGTTTTTCGTCAAAGTTTAAGGATTGATTTTTTTAGCCGGAATTTTGACGGTCATTTCTCGTGGGCTCGGTTCGACGTAGGTCGCAAGCGCGAACATTCCACCATATATCAGCGCTACAATAATCGCGCAAAACACCAAAAACCGGATCAAACTCGGCATTAAAATTTCCCCGCTAGGAACCAGTGTCAGCTAAAAGTTCATCATCATTTGCCATAACGATGACAACCCGCCATTTGCCATCCCGTTGCCATAGTGGATATCCTTATCAAGCGGAGAAATCAATTATCATGTTTGCAAGTTCGAAAGGAGTTTGTTTCAGTATAGATATATACAAAAACTTATCGCCTCAATTGGCCTTGCGATACTGACCCAATTTGGCCATAAATGCCCACCTCTCTGGATAATTAACACCTGGAAGAAAACGCAGAACGAATTATGACGGAAATTAGTGAAAATCTGGCAGTTGAGCTGACTGAAAACCTGCGGGGCAGGTCGATTGTTTTTGTCGGAATGATGGGCTGTGGCAAGACTGCAATTGGTAGAATCACCGCAAACTACATCGATTTGCCGTTTTATGATGCGGATGAGGAAATTGAAAAGGCGGCCGGAATGAGCGTCACGGATTTTTTCCAAACCTATGGTGAGGCAGAATTCAGGGTGGGTGAGCAAAAGGTTATTGCCCGGTTGTTGACTGAAGGCCAATCGGTGCTGGCGCTGGGTGGTGGCGCATTTTTATCACCAGAAACACGCCAGTGCATCAGCCAGAATGCCGTATCGATATGGCTTCGTGCTGAACTTGAAGTCATTTATGCCCGCGTCATGCGCCGACCGGAAAAAAGACCCCTGTTGCAAACCGGTGACCCAAAGAAAAAACTGACCCAGTTGTTGGAGCAACGCCAGTCTTATTACGCCAAGGCCGATATTATTGTTGATACGTTGACCGGTTCCAAAAACACAACGCTGGACAAGGTAGCCGAGGCACTTAGCATCTATCTGATCAATGAAAATCAAACAAATGAATGAAGAACCCTCAATGAGATCTGCGAGACATGCATCGAAACCAGCTGATTTTACCAGTGTAACGGTTGAATTGGGTGAGAAATCATATCCAATCCGGATCGGAGAAAACTTGCTGGCGCGGGCGGGAACAATGATCAGCGAATTATTGCCGGACGCAAAATGTGTAATCATCAGCGATGAAAATGTTGCCGGATTGCACCTGGCTACTCTCGAAAACAGCCTGGATGGCGAGAACATTGATCACGCAAAAATCATTGTCGCACCGGGAGAGGCCTCCAAATCTTTTGAGGTTTATCAAAATGTTGTCGGCCAAATTCTCGACACCCGGTTTGAGCGCAATGACGTCGTTATCGGCTTTGGCGGTGGCGTTGTCGGTGATTTGGCGGGGTTTGCCGCAGCAACGGTGCGAAGAGGTATGAATTTTGTGCAGATCCCTACTTCTTTGCTGGCGCAAGTAGATTCGTCCGTTGGCGGCAAGACCGGAATTAACGCGCCCCACGGCAAAAACCTGATCGGTGCATTTCTACAGCCCCGTCTGGTAATCGCCGATACAACATTGCTAAAAACTCTGTCATTACGGGAATTTCGCGCCGGCTATGCCGAAATGATCAAATATGGCTTGATCGACCGGCCCGAATTTTTTTATTCGTTAGAGAAAAACTGGCAGCAGATATTCTCCTTCGGTGACGAGTTGATTGAGGCGATTGCAACATCGTGCCGAGCCAAGGCCGAGATCGTTGCCCTGGATGAGTTTGAAAAAGGCTGCAGGGCGCTGCTCAATCTGGGTCACACTTTTGGTCACGCATTGGAGGCCGCCACCGGATATGACGCCAACCGGCTGGTACACGGTGAGGGCGTTGCCATTGGAACGGTTCTGGCGCACGAATTTTCCAACCGGATGAACCTGTGTGATGCCGACAGCGTGGAGCGGGTTAAAGATCACTTTGGAAAAGTCGGATTGCCAACCGCAATGTCCGATATCCCCGGCTCTCTGCCCCGGGCCGAAAAATTGCTTGAATATATCGCCCAGGACAAGAAGGTCAGGCGCGGCGAGTTGACTTTCATCCTTACAAAAGGTTTGGGAAAATCCTATATTGCCAATAATGTGACTGCCTCCGAAATTCAGGCATTCCTTAAGGAAAAGTTATGACATCGACGCTTTGGATGTTGATATTAATCATCATAGTCCTGATCATATTATCGGGGTTCTTCTCCGGTTCAGAAACCGCGCTCACGGCTGCTTCACGGGCGCGAATTCATTCGCTTGAAAAATCCGGTGACAAACGTGCCAGCCTGGTGACATTGTTGATCAACCGCCGCGACCGTCTTATCAGTTCACTGTTGTTTGCTAACAATCTTGTAAATATTCTGGCCTCGGTGCTGGCGACTTCACTGTTTTTGAAACTGTATGGTGAGGCTGGCATCATTTACGCCACAGTGGTGATGACGCTGGTGGTGGTGGTTTTTGCCGAAGTGCTGCCAAAATTCTGGGCCATTTCCGATCCGGACAGGTTTTCCCTTGCGGTGGCAGCACCGCTGAGAATTATCGTTGCGATTATTTCGCCGTTCTCCAATATAATTACCGCTCTGGTACGTCTAATGTTGCGGTTGTTCGGTGTGAAATTCGGTAAAGACAGCCAGCTTTTAAGCGCCCGTGAAGAATTGCGTGGCACCGTCGAAGTACTGCATCAGGATGGCTCGGTTATCAAAGATGATCGCGACCGCTTTGGCGGTCTTTTGGACCTGCACGATATGGAAGTGTCGGATGTGATGATCCACCGCACCAAAATGGACTCGATAAATGCCGATGATCAACCGGAAAAAATTGTCAAACAAATCCTGAACAGCCCCTATACCAGGCTACCGGTGTGGCGCGATGAAAGTGAAAACATAATCGGCGTGGTTCATTCCAGGGATTTTCTGCGGGCAATTGCCGGTGGCACAAAAGATATCAGTACTCTCAATATCATGAAAATCGCCAGCCAGCCCTGGTTCGTGCCAGAGACTACCCCGCTTCAAAATCAGCTCAATGCATTTTTACGCCGCAAAGCGCATTTTGCCCTGGTGGTTGATGAATATGGTGAAGTGGAAGGGCTGGTGACGCTTGAAGATATTCTGGAGGAAATAGTTGGCCAGATTGCCGACGAACACGACGTCGATATGCAGGGCATCGATGCCCAGAGCGATGGTTCGGTGATTGTTGAAGGCTCAATGCCGGTGCGCGATCTTAACCGGGCGCTGGATTGGGATTTGCCCGATGAAGAAGCAACGACAATTGCCGGATTGGTAATTCATGAAGCCAAGATGATCCCCGACGAAAAACAAACTTTTACATTCTACGGCAAAAGATTTGTCGTCACCGGTCGGGAAAAAAACAGAATTACCCGCTTGCGCATATCGAATTTGAGCGGCGCCTAAACCCTATTACTTTTACACGGAATCATTTGACTGGTTTTGCGCTTTTTCTTGCGCTGAATGGGCCTCGATTGCCACTGCATGCAAGCCGCCCTCTATCGCATCGGCCAGTATAGCATTGATTTTTCTGTGTCGCTCAATACGCGAAGTGCCATCAAATTGACGCGAAACGATGCGTATTCGGATGTGGGATTCGCCGGTTCCATCAAAGCCGGGCTGGTGACCGGCATGTAAATGGCTCTCATTGATGACTTCCAGAACATCGGGATTGAACGCATTTTGGAGTTTTTTCTCAAGAGATTTGATAATGCTCATGTATTTAGCCTTGTACCAATTGGGTTAAAGGAATATTAGATTGGTTTGCCTGCTTCAGTTTGACTGGTTTTTATTGTCCGGCCTAACCTGCATGTATGTGGGCAGTCGGGTCTTGTGTGTCAATCCTGCATTATGAGCCAGGGATCCTATAATCGAAGGCGATAGCTGTCCAATGGACTATAAATCAAAATATTTCGACAAGATTCGAATAAACAAGGGACGCAAAAAAGAGCAGCAGCCCAACGATGGCAATTGCCAATGGAATGGATGTGAAGATCCGGGCTCCCACAAGGCACCGCTTGGCCGCGACCGCGAGGGCCAATACCTGATGTTCTGCATCAAGCATGTTCGTGAATACAACAAGTCCTATAATTATTTTTCTGGTCTGGACGATGATGCAATTGCCAAGTTTCAAAAGGAATCTCTCACCGGCAACCGCCCGACATGGACCATGGGCGTTAACCGAAAAGACCAGATGCCCGATGCTGAAGAGGGATCGAGTGCTGCCAACAGAATAAAATCATCGGCGCGGATGCGCGCTAAAATGGCGCGTGCGGGTGTGAGTTATTCAAGCCCCAGGCAGCGAAAATTGAAGGCCCTTGAGAAAAAGGCAATTGAATCACTCGATCTGCCCCATAGTGCATCAGAGGACCAAATTAAGTCGCGTTATAAGGAATTGGTGAAAATGCTTCACCCGGACGCAAATGGCGGTGACCGCAGCAGTGAAGACAAATTGCGGCAGATAATTCAATCCTATAAATATTTAAAGCAGGCAGGTTTCTGCTAATCCAAACCCGAAATTGAGCGCTTCCAACTGGCAGGACCAGAAGAACCTCTGGAGTAATAAACATGACACAGGCAATACCGGACAAAAAGATATCGGTTCGGGAAGTTTTTGGAATTGACGTAGATATGGAAGTTTTCGGCTTTAGCGAGTCAAGTGAGCATGTGCCCGAAATCGATACCGATTATCTGTTTGATCGCAGGACCACAATGGCAATTCTTGCGGGCTTTACCGCCAATCGCCGGGTGATTGTTACCGGTTATCACGGCACCGGTAAATCCACCCACATCGAGCAAGTTGCAGCCCGGTTAAACTGGCCGATGGTGCGGGTAAACCTCGACAGCCACATTTCCCGGATCGACCTGATTGGCAAGGATGCAATTGTTGTCAGAGACGGCATGCAGGTAACCGAGTTTCGCGATGGAATATTGCCCTGGGCCTACCAGAACAGCGTGGCACTTGTATTTGACGAATATGATGCCGGTCGCCCCGATGTGATGTTTGTTATCCAGCGCATTCTGGAATCTTCAGGACGCCTGACCCTGCTCGACCAGAACCGGGTTATCCAGCCGCATCCTTATTTCAGGCTGTTTGCCACCGCTAACACCATTGGCTTGGGCGATACATCGGGTCTTTATCACGGTACCCAGCAAATCAACCAGGCGCAAATGGACCGCTGGTCGATTGTCACCGCGCTCAATTATTTGCCGCATGACAATGAGGTTGATATTGTTGCAGCAAAGGTTAAGTCATTTGCCAGCGAAAAAGGCCGCGATACGGTATCAAAAATGGTCCGCATTGCCGATATGACCCGTTCGGCCTTTATCAACGGCGATTTGTCAACCGTAATGAGCCCCAGAACGGTTATCACCTGGGCTGAGAATACCGATATCTTCAAAGACATTGGATTTGCATTTCAGGTTACGTTCTTAAACAAATGTGATGAATTGGAACGGGCTACCGTGGCTGAATTTTATCAGCGTGCATTCGGCGAAGAATTGCCCGAATCATCAGCCAATCTGGTGCTTTCCTGATCAGGTAAATTCACTATGGCCAATCCCGGCGACAATTTGAAGACTAATTTGAGCGCGAAGGATATCGAACCTTTCAAGCGTGCTATCACCAATTGTGTGCGCGCCATTGCTGAGGATTCGAATATCGAAGTGGCTTTTGCCGCTGAGCGGGCCACGTTGACCGGCGACACTGTCCGCCTGCCGGATCCGGGCAAGAAAATGACCGCCAATTCGCTGGCGATCACCCGTGGTGCTGGCGATGCGATGGCGCTGCGCCGGGCCTGTCACGATGATAGTATTCACACCAAATACATGCCGGAAGGCCCCAATGCGCGTGCGGTTTTTGAGGCGGTAGAACAAGCGCGCGTCGAGGCCATCGGTGCCCAGCGCATGACCGGCATTGCCGCCAATATTTCATCAATGCTCGAGGATAAATATTCAAAGGTCAATTATCGCGATGCTGAAGACAGCAGCGAAGTGCCGCTTGAAGAGGCGGTAGCGATGATGGTTCGCGAAAAACTTACCGGTGCCAAACCACCGAGCAGTGCTGCGGGATTTGTTGATCTATGGCGTAATTTCATTGAAGAAAAAGCCGATGCCAATATCGGTGAACTTTCCAGCCGGTTGGAAGACCAGGCGGCATTCGCCAGAACCATGCGCTCTTTAATCGCTGATCTGGGTATGGGCGAAGAATTGGGCGACCGGGACCCCGATGCCGAGGACGATGAGACTGAAAACGAGGAATCCGAAGACAAAGGCGACAAAGACGTAGATCAGGAAAACGATGAAATGACTGGCGCCGAAGACAGCCAGTCAGAAGATGCCCAGGAGACTTCCGATGAAGAGGAAGCGGGTGACGCTGAGGCCATGGAAGCGACCGCAGATGATGCGATAGATGATGTCGATGATGAGGACGCCGAAACACCGGGCGAGGCCCATCGCCCTGAATTGCCGTTTTCTGACGGCACATCTTTTTCTGATTATAAAGTTTTCTGTACAAAGTTTGATGAGGAAATTTCCGCAGAAGAATTGTGCGATGCCGCTGAATTAGAACGCCTTCGCGGCTTTCTTGATCAACAACTTGCCAATCTGCAAGGCGTGGTCGGGCGTCTGGCCAACCGCTTGCAGCGAAAACTGATGGCTCAGCAAAACCGGGGTTGGGATTTTGATCTTGAAGAAGGTTATCTCGATGCGGCCCGCCTGACGCGGGTGATAACCGATCCGATGAACCCGCTTTCGTTCAAAATGGAACGCGAAACCATCTTTCGTGACACCGTCGTTACTTTATTGTTGGATAATTCCGGCTCGATGCGCGGCAGGCCGATCACGATTGCCGCCATTTGTGCAGATATTCTGGCTCGCACCCTGGAACGTTGTGGCGTCAAGGTGGAAATTTTAGGATTTACCACCAGAGCCTGGAAGGGCGGGCAATCGCGTGAATTGTGGCTGCAGGCCGATAAGCCGACCACACCCGGCCGTTTGAACGATTTGCGCCACATCATCTATAAGGCCGCTGACGCCCCCTGGCGCCGGTCACGCAACAATCTGGGCCTGATGATGCGTGAAGGTCTCTTAAAGGAGAATATCGACGGAGAGGCACTGTTATGGGCCCATGGCCGTTTGATGCGCAGGATGGAGCACCGGCGGATTTTGATGATGATATCAGACGGCGCACCGGTCGATGATTCGACGTTGTCGGTTAACCCAGGCAATTTTCTTGAGCGTCATCTGCGCGAAGTGATTGGCAATATTGAAACCCATTCACCGATTGAATTATTGGCAATCGGTATTGGCCACGATGTGACGCGTTTTTATTCCAACGCACTGACCATTGTTGATGCCGAAGAACTGGCCGGTGCCATGACCGGGCAATTGGCCAATTTGTTTACCGACCAGAGTGAAATCAGCGGAGTAAGAAGATCACCAAGACGCAGAAAAGCAAGATAGCGCCAACCGGAATTCAGTCTTTGGTCGGGTCTCTGCCAAGTACTGCCACCGTAATAGCGTCTGCCTGCCTGGCTTTATATGCGAACCTCTGGATCGCCCCGGCGTTTGGCAATGATTTAGCTATAAAAATCGAGGCAAAGGCAATTGACAATTTTCAAGTTGGTGCCAACAACAAAACTCGATTTGGCCAACTGAAATATCTGGGCGGAATAGAATATTGGTCGGATAACGATGCCCTGGGCGGCATCTCCGGCATCCGCCTATTGCCCGGTGGCAACAGATTTCTGTCGGTCTCGGACAAAGGCAAATGGTTCAGCGGAACTATCAAGCGCGATAGAACGGGTAAAATAACCGGAATCTCAAACGCCAAGATTGCGCCTCTGCTTGACAAAAAAGGCAAGGTAATCACTTCGAAGAAGAAGGGCGATGCGGAGGGTATCGAGATATTCAATGATCGGGTTTTGGTGAGTTTTGAGCGTAAAAGCCGGATTTATAATTATAAACTCGACCTCGAACATTTGGCCTCCAAACCAAAATCTTTTCGACCATTAATCAAGAAAATAAAATTACCCAACAACAATGGGCTCGAAGCCATAACACTATTAGAGCGCCAGAGTTTTTCAGCCCAGAGTTCGCAAGAAGTGGGCTCGGCCAAACTGTCTGGCACAAAGATCGCGGTTTTCAGTGAGCATTCGCTGGATAAAAACGGCAATATCCGCGGCTTCATCAGTGCCAAAAAAAAATGGCAAGAATTTGCAGTCAAGGCCAGTGATGACTTCAAGATTACCGATGCAACTTTGTTGCCTGATGGCGATATCCTGATATTGGAGCGGAAATTTTCACTGCCAACCGGCCCGCTGATCCGTATCCGCAGATTATCGGTTGCAGATATCAAACCCGGTGCCTTGGTCGATGGTGAAACAATATTTTATGCCGACAGCCGCTTTCAAATCGATAACCTTGAGGGGATATCGGCCTGGATTGATGGCCAGTGCCGGACTGTCCTGACAATTGTCTCAGACGATAATTTCTCGTTCCTGCAACGCAATCTGATGCTGGAATTTGAATTGTTGCCAAGCGGAAATTAGACCAAGCCGACTATTGAGCCCTCATGCAGTATTGGCTGAAACCGGTTTCAATACCAATCGGGCCAAGATACCGTAGGGAATGAGCATCGCCGCACCGATCAAAATCTTGACCGCATAATCGCCAATCGCCCAGGAAATCCAACGCGGTGCTTCGGTTGCAAAAACACCAAGCAGAGGCGCGTTTGCGATGGCAAATTCGTTATTTGGACCGAGCAGGGCAAAGCTTGGCGCAAATGCCAGGCTGAAGAACAATATTGTGTCCAGCGTTGAACCCAAAAGTGAAGAGACCAATGGAGCGCGCCACCATTTGCCATCGCGTAACCTGTTGAAAATACTGACATCCAGCAATTGCGCCAGCAAAAATGCTGTGCCTGAGGCAATCGCAATGCGTGGGGTTGCCAGGTAGATCGACAATATGACTGCCAAGACAAAACCGGCAAATACGATTTTTCTGGCATTCGCCGGGCCAAAGGTACGGTTGGCCAGATCGGTGACCAGAAAGGCCACCGGATAAACAAAAGCAGCCCAGGTCAATAAATCAGCAACATTGATGCTGCCAATTGTGTAATTGACGGGAAACTGGACAAGATAGTTGGAGACAGCGACGATCGCGCACATTATGGCGACAAGTGCTGCCAAGCGGATGTTGATAAGCATTTTTTTATCCTGGGTTATGCCACCAGATGGAAAAGGCAATGAAATACCTTAATCCAACCAAATTTTTAAATTCTACTGCAATTTATGCAGAAGCTTCAGCAAGTTTCTTTTCGATTTGTTTTCTAAGCAACAGGGCTTTGGGTGACAATTCACCAACCTTTGCCTTGGCAAGAAATGCGTCCAACCCGCCACGATGTTCAACTGTGCGCAACGCCTGGGCACTGATTCTGAAACGGATTTTCTGCTTCAGAGCATCGCTCATCAGGGTAACGTTGCACAGATTAGGCAGAAATTTTCTGCGGGTTTTGTTGTGTGCGTGGCTAACATTGTTACCGGACATTACGGCTTTGCCAGTCAATTCACAGCGCCTTGACATCGTCTTGGTTCCTTCAATTCAAATAATCGGTGGCCAAATTTCAGGCTTGTTACAAAGCCCGATGGTTTATTTAGGGGCCATCATGATCGATTGCCCGAATACCGGATTTTAGCCTTTAAGAAAAAGTTGGTTTTCTATAGATAGACTGACGCGATACGTCAAGGTGGAAAATTGGGCAAAACATCGCCGCAATTGCCATATAGTGACATTTAGCGGCATTTGGTAGCGGCATTTGGTAACCAAAATCATGTGATGGTGGAAATAATGAGGTCGAAAACCGGTAATTACAAGATTTTAAGACTGTCGCTCGCGGCTGCAGCTCTGGCAGCGGTTTTTACTGCGACCAGCGCCCATAGCCAGACCAAAATTGTTCATACAACAAAATTTAACGTCAACTATACCGGCATTCGCATTGGTAAAATCACCTTTACCATCGAAATTGATGGCGATGAATACCTGTTAAAAGCCGATGGCAGAACCGCTGGAGTGGCCCGTCTTTTCTCAAAAGGCAAAGGCAGTTTAGAAAGCGCCGGTCATTTTGAAGGAAATACGGTTATTTCCACAACCCATAAAGTGGAAGTGATCGAAAAGGGCAAAACCGCCAAACTGGTGATGTCGTTTAATAACGGCGATTTGAAGGAAGTGACCGCTGATCCAAAGAAAAAACAGCGCAAAGGCAAAGGCTATATCCCGATATTGGCGGAGCATCTCAAATCGATCATTGATCCGGCCAGTTCGATCGTTGTACCAACCAGCCAAAATGCTACCAGCGGCAGAGATGTGTGCGGGCGCACCCTTAATGTTTATGACGGCGAAACGCGGTTTGATATTGAGTTGAGTTACAAATCCACCCGCCCGATCTCGGCCGAGGGCTATAAGGGTCTGGCTTATGTTTGCAAATTTATGTATGTGCCTGTCGCCGGGCACCGAAAGGGCCACAAAAGCGTCGAATTGATGAAAAACAATAAAAAAATGGAGATTTGGCTGGCGCCGATTTCAGGCACTTCCGTTTTTACCCCAATCAAGATCGATGTGAACAGTCCCATTGGACGTTTTGTCGCCTATCCCAAACGCTTTTCCGCTTTGGCGGTAAATCTTGATTAGGAGCAATGATAAATTTTGTTGCAAGTTTTTGCCTGAATTTGCTATGACTGCGCAACTTTATTAATCTTGTTTAACCACCTGTGAAAATTATGTCTGTTTCTGTTAATCCCCGCTCCGCCCGGGGCGTGGTAGCCGTTCTTGGCCCCACCAATACCGGTAAAACCCACTTGGCTATAGAGCGCATGCTCGGACATAAATCCGGGCTGATCGGCCTGCCACTGCGATTGTTGGCGCGTGAGGTTTACACCAAGATTGCCGATCGAATTGGTGCTGCCAATGTTTCACTGATTACCGGTGAAGAGCGGATTGACCCGCCCGGTGCGCGCTACCAGATTTGTACGGTTGAAGCGATGCCACAGACCACCAATGCGGAATTTGTCGCCATTGATGAAGTGCAATTGGCGACCAATCTGGAACGCGGCCATGTTTTTACCAACCGCATTTTGAATCTGCGCGGCATTCATGAAACCATGCTGCTGGGTGCATCAACCATTGAAGGTGTTTTGCGCAATCTTTTGCCGGGTATTGAGATCAATTCGCGCCCGCGCATGTCGATTTAGCCCCATGCCAATGGCATCGGTTGCCACCAGAAAATCAACTTCACCCGACTGATAAAGTGCCACTTGAGCGTTTCTGGTGCGCGGTGACAAT
>PVMS01092431.1_pt1 | contig 11535 bp, 8 predicted proteins | sample 1853461 | NCBI WGS metagenome assembly PVMS01 (sample SAMN08582032, study PRJNA380276) | Marine sediment metagenome, whole genome shotgun sequencing project. | isolation source: ocean sediment barecode stripped | collected 2017
CGAGGGCCAGACGGGTCGCCTCGTCAACGGAGATTTTGAGATCGCCCAGATCGAAATCACCGCCGTGTACGAGAGCGGATGTCGCGCGCGCTTGACGAACTCGCCCGGGGGACCGATCACGCCCGACACGCGCGCGGAGATCTCCGTTCTGGTGACGGAGCCGCGGCCGCAGTACTCCCCCGGTTCCGATTCGGAAGGTGAGGTGCTCAACCGGCGCGAACTCGACCCGGGGCAGATCTACCCATCGGGTTCGGATGGGGAACAACCGCGCGCAGCCCCCGAGCGTGAGTTGCTCTATCCGCGCGATTCGGGACACGAGGACGAACTCGAACCCAGTCGCGAAGCCGAAACCGGATCCGCGCCAGAATCCCCGCCACCGCACGATCCCATACGCCAGTCCGGGTCGATCGATCCGGATCGGCGTTGACCGTCCGGGAGGGTCATGGCTGCCCGCCTCATCCAGATCGCTCCCCCCGATCGGCGCGCGAGCTACCGGCTCGATCGCGAGCAGGTGCTCATCGGGCGCGATCCCGAGGCGGACATCAGCCTCGAGTCGTATTCGCGGATCTCCCGCCGGCACGTGCTGGTACGTGCCCTCGGCCGGAACCATCAACTCAAGGATCTCGGCAGCAGCAACGGGACCTTGGTAAACGGCGTATCCCTAGGCGAGCCGGTTCTTCTGCAACCCGGAGACCACATCGAGCTAGGCGGCGAGGTGACGCTCGTCTACGAGCAGACCCAGGGTGGTTACCGGAAAACGCTGATCTCGTTGGCGGTGTTCTGCGCGCTCGCTCTGCTCGGGGGTGCGGCCTGGTGGTGGTGGCTGCCGCCGCAGGTTTCCATTCCCGAGCCGTCGCTTCGCAAAGCCGCCGAGGGCCTGGCCGCCTATCGCGCCGACGACTTCGCCGCGGCTAAGGAGCAACTCAAGTCTGCCGCCGGCGACCTCTACCATCTAGGCCTGCTCGATCACGTGGACCGTGCCGACGTGATGAAGGTGGCAATGCAAGAACTCGCCAGCCGTCTGCCTCAGCGTCCCGATCTGTGGTCGATCTTTCAGGAGACGCTCGAGGCTACGAGACCGCGCCCTCCCTCGACTGGTCGTGTAATTGGCGGGCCCAGAACCGACCTGGAGACACGCGTCTGTCGCCTCGACGAGGTCCGGGGGCGAGATCTAGACCGCTGCCTACAAGAGAGCATTGGGTGGGTGTTCCGGGAGCTGAGACAGGACCCCTCGGACGTGCCCCGGGACTTCCACCGTCAGGTCGGGCAGCGGATGCGCACCGAGCACAAATTCCTGCGCCAGGCTTTCCAGCGCGGCAAGCCGCTGGTCCCGATGCTTCGCAGCGAGCTCGAAGAGATGAAGATGCCACCGCTACTGCACTACGTGGCGTGCATCGAGAGTGGCTACAACGCCAGCGCCAGGAGCCCTGCAAAGGCCGTCGGGCTCTGGCAGTTCATTCCTGGCACCGCCAAACGTTACGGGCTCAAGGTGAGCCAGACGCGTGACGACCGGCTCGACGTCGCCAAGTCGACCCGCGCTGCGGCGGGCTACCTGAACGATCTCGCCATGGAGTTCGGCGGTGACGCGCTGCTCCTGGCGCTGGCGAGCTACAACCGCGGTGAGAATGGTGTGCGGCGAGCGCTCAAGACGCTCCCGGACCCCTTTGCTGACCGGTCGTATTGGAAACTCGTGGACGAGGGCCTCCTACCCGCGGAAACGGCGCTATACGTGACCCGGTTCATATCGGCGGCAGTGGCCGGCGAGGCCGGTCTGCCAGCACACGAGCGCCTCGTCGAAGCGGGGTATTAGCCGTCGCGGGTGAATACGCCTGCAGCCAACCCACCCCCCGCGCCGCGCTCGTGTACAATAGGAGTGTATTCGTCCGCCTCAGCGTAGGACTTGGGCTCGACGGCAGGAGGGGCCGCCTTGGCGATTCTGGACTACTTCAAGAACAAGAAGGGCCGCGGGGTGCGCGAGCCGCTACACCCGAATCGGGCAGTAGACCAAGGGACCAAGCGGCTCCCGATTGCCGGTCAGCCGCATCCTCTTCCGCGCCCGCCAGGCCCGCCCGATGCGACCGTGGTGGCGCCGGTCAACCCCTCTTCACAGCCAAATCCCAATCCCCGCCCGGTGCATTCCCCACCACGCGTCGATCCGGCCAATCTCTCGGATAAGCCGACCGTATACGTCAAAGTCGGGGGCCACGTCGCGGGGGGGGTCGTCGGCGTTCTCGTTGCGATCGAGGGCGAATTCGAGGGTGAGGTCTACAAGGTCCGTAACGGGGAGAACAAGATTGGACGTTCGGAGGACTGCCAGATACAAATTCCGGGCGAATCGATCTCCCGAACGCATGCGATGCTCATCCACAAAGACGGATTGTTCGCCATCCAGACGCTCTCGAATAACAACCCCACCTACGTGAACGGCGCGCAGATCTCGGAGACAGCCGAGCTCTCCGATGGCGCCTCGGTCAAGGTTGGGCCAACGCTGCTCCGATTCCGTTCGATCGAATGACCATGGCGAGGAGGCTCGGTGCAGCGGTGACGGCACTACTGCTGACCGCCCTGACCGCCACCAACTCCGGCGGCGTGGAAGCCGACCTCCGCAAGGTAGAGCGCGTCTACCTAGACGACGTGTGGCCATCCCCGTACGAAGACGAGCGGTTCTCTGAGCTCTACATCCGCGCGCTGACCCGCCACCACGCGCCGGTGAAGGATCTGCACCCCTCCCACTTCGCGATCGTGGACGCGAACAAGCGAGTGAAGACCGAGGACCTGGAGGTCAAGAGCCTGTCTGAGATGCATCGCGGCGTCACCTGTGTGATCGCGATGGACGTGAGCCGCACGATGAAGGGCGACGCCTTCGACCGCGCCAAGGCTGCAGCGATCGAATTCATGAAGTTCGTCGAGAGCCGCGACAAGGTCGCAGTCGTAACCTTCGCAGGCGAGGAGAACGTCGTTGCACCATTCACGGCATCGCGCGCCGATGCCAAGCTGCAGCTAGAAAGTCTCGCCGTGGAAGACCAGTCCCTCAATACCGTGCTCTACGACGCGATCCACCGCTCCGTCGAACTCATCCGAGAAGGGCACGATCTGCCGCGCCGCGCCTTCGTCATCGTATTCTCTGACGGCAACGACACCGGCAGCCAGCGCTCCCTCGAGCAGGTGATCGACGAAGCAGGCGGAAACGAGGTCAGGCCGCCGGTCTTGATCTTCACGATCGGCTACGCGCGCTTCGGTGGTGAGGGGCTCGAGATCCTCAAGCAGATTTCCGAGCAGACGAGTGCGGTCTACCGGCCCGCAACATCTACCCTCCTGATCTCGTCCTTCTTCAACGAGGTCTGGAATCAGATGATGCGGAGCTATGTCGTGCGCTATCCGGCGGATATGAATGGCGAGCTTCACAAAGTCGAGATCGAGATCGAAGGCCTGACCGACTCCAAGACCGTTAGATATCCGAATATCTCGGGACCGATCTGGCTCTACCTGGGCGTGGCGGTCCTTGTTGTGCTCGTGGCGCTCGTGTCACTCCTGATCGCGCGCGGTCGCTCGGGTGGGCGGCTGGTGTTCGAGAACGGCCTGCCCGCTGGCGAGGTTCACGTACTGCGAAAATCGCGCACCACGATCGGTGCGCTCCCCGACAACGACATCGTGATTCCCTCCGTTGCGGTGTCGAAGTACCACTTGAACATCTACCGCCGGGGGAGCCAGCTCGAGATCGAAGACCTCAACTCGCTCAACGGCACCTACGTGAATGGCACGCGCGTGCAGACGTCGCCACTCCAACCGGACGACCGGATCCGAATCGCCGATGTAGACCTGGTCTATCGGAGATGAGCCTCCCGGCTCCCCTCCCGATCCAAACCGCATACCTCACCGATCCGGGCCGTGTTCGCGACGAGAATCAAGACGCCTGCCTCGAACTGCGTGGCCCCGCGGGTGAGGAACTCCTGCTCGTCGCGGACGGCATGGGAGGCTACCAGGGCGGCGCGACGGCGAGCCAATTGGTCGTCAATACATTCCGCGACTTCTTCGAACATGCGACGCAATGGCACGGCGAGATGCTCCGAGCCGCGATAACCGAGGCGAATACGCGGATTCGGCGCACTGCAAGCGAGACGCTCGAGCTCGCGGGGATGGGGACGACGGCCGTCGCGATCCTCTTTGGGCGCAGAGGCGGATCCGGGTGGGTGGCGCACGTAGGAGACAGCCGCGCCTACCGGTTGCATAACGGTGCGCTCGAGCGCCTCACTGAGGACCACTCAACGGTGGCGGAGCTGTTGCACCGCGGTGCCATTAGCGAGGCCGAGGCCGAGCACCATCCCCAGCGAAACGAGATCCTCCGTTCGATCGGCATCGAAGAGAGTGTGAAAGTCGATCTTGCGCCGATGGAGGTCGAGCTTGGAGATCGTTTCCTGCTTTGCAGTGATGGTCTCTCCTGCGTAGTGCGCGACGATGAGATCGCCGTCGCACTGGGTGGTCTCGGGCCGGCCGACGCCGTGCGCACGCTCGTTGAAGCCGCGAGCACGCGCGGCGGCCCCGACAACGTGACCGTAATGGTCAGCACCGTGGAAAACGGTATCGAACGGGCCACATCGGTGGTGCCGAAGCCACAGCGTGGGCTCCTCTTCGCAGTGGTGGGAGCGACGGTCGCCGTTCTCATCGCGCTCACCGTCGCGTTGTTCTTCCTGCGCGATCAGCTCGATCCCGTTGGTGGAAGGAGAGCGGGCGACGCGGATGCGCGCCCCACAGGAGTCACCGAGCCGTTCGACGACCGCGAGGAAGTGCCGGAGAACCGCCGGTGAACCCGCACGAGCTCACGCAGGTCGGACGCTATCGCATCAAGCGATACATCGCAGAGGGTGGAATGGCCTGGGTGTTCGAAGTCGTCGACACCCGTTTTTAAAGCGAGCAGGTCATTCGCGCACTCAAGCTCCTCAAACCTCCGGTGGCACGCGGCACGGAATTTGAGCGTTTTCAGCAAGAAGCGGCGTACAGCGCGATGCTCAGCTCGCAGCACCTCGTGACCGTTTTCGAAGTTTGTCGAGATCAGGCGACTGGTTGCTCCTGCTACACGATGACCTACGTCGATGGACCGAACCTCGCTCAGCAGATCGAGCAGAGCGGTCCAATCCCCGAGGAGCGCTGCATTGAAATTCTCCACAGCGTCCTGTCGGGATTAGCGGAGCTTCATCTCCATCAGAAGAAGCTGGTTCACCGAGATATCAAACCTGCGAATGTGCTCAGCCATACGAATGGAAACGTGCGCCTCGCCGACCTCGGAATCGTTCGCACTGAAGAATCAGCGCGCCTAACCAAACCCGGCTTCGCGGTCGGTACCGCGAGATTCATGTCTCCCGAACAAGCCCGCGGGAAGACTGTGGACGCCACGAGCGACGTTTTCTCAGTTGGGCTCACGCTCTACGAGGCGCTAACCGGGCATAGTGTCTACGACGGCGTGAAGGGCCTCGACTCGACGAGCGAATACGACGTACTTGGCTATCTCGCCGAGTGTGGGCGCAGTGGCAGCGAGCTAGAAGTCGATTTTGAAAACACACACATTTCTCCCGCGCTAGCCGACGTTATTCGCAAGACGCTTGACTTTCGATGCCCAGCAGACGTATTCGATGAATTTGTTGCGTTGACCGGTTGAGTGCAAGGACCGATGAACTAAGGCTATCGCCCGCCATGGTTTCATCCTCGGCTCGCCACCGTACGCCCGTCAATCAATCTCATACGCGAATTCTCCGTCGGAAACGCTTAGATGAATCCGCTCGAGGCTGCGCCCCTCGATCATTCGGGTGAGCAACTCCCCGCTGATCTTCGGCAGCACGGTATTCGTGAGGATCGCGTCAATCATGCGTCCGCCGCTTTCCAGTTCTGTACAACGGCTCGAGATGAGTTCGACCACTGCATCGTCGAAGGTAAACGGAACTCCGTGATTTTGACTCACCCGCTCCTCGATTCGCCCCAATTGAAGTCGGGCGATCATTCCGATCATCTCATCGCTCAAGGGGTAGTAGGGGATCACGACCAGTCTGCCGAGAAGCGCAGCCGGAAATACTTCCAACAGCGGCTTGCGGAGCGCCTTTCCGATGCCCTCCGCTGAGGGCATCAGCTCCGGATCTTGGCACATGTTGACGATCAGCTCCGTACCGACGTTTGATGTGAGAATGATCAGGGTGTTCTTGAAGTCGATTTGGCGACCCTCGCCGTCCTCCATCATCCCCTTGTCGAAAACCTGGAAGAAGATCTCGTGGACATCGGGGTGCGCCTTCTCGATTTCGTCGAGCAGCACTACGCTATGGGGCTTGCGCCGCACAGCCTCCGTGAGCACTCCGCCTTCGCCATATCCCACGTAACCCGGAGGTGAGCCCTTGAGAGTCGAAACGGTGTGCGCCTCCTGGAACTCGCTCATGTTGATGGTGATCAAACTCTGCTCACCCCCGTAGAGAGACTCCGCGAGCGCAAGCGCCGTTTCGGTCTTTCCGACCCCAGAGGGGCCCGCGAGCATGAACACTCCGATCGGCTTGCCCGGGTTGTCGAGGCTGGCTCTAGAGGTCTGCACCCTCTTTGCGATCATTTCCAGTGCATGCCCTTGGCCGATCACTCGCTCACCGATCTTGTCTGCCATCTTGAGCACGGCTTCGATCTCGTTCCGAACCATTCTGCCAACGGGGATTCCCGTCCAATCCCCAACCACCGAAGCCACGGCATTCACATCGACACTGGGTAGGATCAGAGGCGTCTCTCCTTGCACCTCGACCAATTGCTTCTGTAGATCTCGAAGTTCTGCAAGCGCTGCTTCACGATCAACGAGGTCCGATTCCGCCGAGGCGACCTCAACGACCACGGTCTCCGCCGCTTGGTCCGCTGATTGCTCGATTTCGCTCTCGGTACCTTCGACTTTTCCCGTGGTTCCACGCAGCTGTTTGCGCAACTCGAGAATTCGGCTGACGAGCGCGTTCTCGTCGTCCCAGCAGCACTGAAGATCAGAGAATTGCTGCTGTTCGTTCTCTAGCTGTTGCTCGGCCGCATGCCGCCGCTCACCAACATCGATCCCGACATTCAATTCTCGATCGATGATCTCGATTTCTGTTTCGAGCGCTTCGATCCGACGCTTGCAGTCCTCTACACGCGCTGGCGTTGCATGCTGGCTGATCGCAACACGCGCACAAGCAGTATCGAGAAGGCTATGGGATTTGTCTGGAAGCTGTCGAGCGGGAATGTAGCGATGAGAAAGCCGAACAGCGGCTTCCAGGGCTTCGTCGAGAATCTGTACCTGGTGGTGGTTCTCGAGCGTCGTAGCCAACGCTCGCATCATCAAGATCGCTTTTTCTTCACTGGGCTCGTCGACCTGAATGACCTGGAAGCGCCGCGTGAGTGCCGGATCCTTTTCGATGTATTTCTTGTATTCCGACCACGTGGTCGCAGCAATCGTGCGCAAGGTGCCTCGCGCAAGGGCCGGCTTCAGCAGATTGGCGGCGTCGCCAGTTCCGGATGCACCACCGGCACCAATCAGCGTGTGTGCTTCATCGATGAAGAGAATGATAGGTTTCTCTGAGGACTGAACTTCCTCGATCACCTGTCGCAAGCGATTTTCGAACTCGCCCTTCATACTTGCTCCGGCCTGGAGCAAGCCGATGTCGAGTACCCGCAAAGTCACGCCTTGAAGCGGAGGCGGGACATCTCCGGACGCGAGGCGCAGTGCAAACCCCTCCACCACGGCGGTCTTCCCCACTCCGGCCTCGCCCGTGAGAATCGGATTGTTCTGGCGCCGACGCATCAGGATGTCGACGATCTGGCGAAGCTCTTCATCGCGCCCAACGATCGGATCAATTTCGCCGTCGCGCGCTTTCTCCGTCAAATCGGTCGAAAACTTCTGAAGAGCCTCCTGACGCCCCATCTCTGCGGGCGCGACCGCGCCGCTCGCCTCACCGGGAACCGCGCCCCCGCCAACCTGAAAGCCGTCAGTGGCGCCCAAATCCTCTTCTGGCGAACCGGCTGTGATGGCAGCGAAGTCGCTCGCAAGCTCATCGAGTTTGATCTTTTCGAACTCTTTGGAGATCCCAAGCAGTGCGTGGCGCAGTTCCTTGGTCTTCAGGATTCCTACGACCAGGTGACCCGATCGAACCTGCGATTCGCCGAACATCAACGTTCCAAACACCCAACCTCTCTCGACGGCATCCTCGACGTGCGACGAAAGGTCGGAGATCGAAGTCGATCCCCTCGGCAGCTGATCCAATGCGTTTTGGATGTCTTTCACCAGGCGTGCGGCATCGATCTCGAACTGACGCACGATGCGATGGAGATCTGAATCTTGCAGCTGCAAGAACTGCTGAATCCAGTGGACGAGCTCGACATACGGATTGCCCCGCATCTTGCAAAAGACGGTCGCGCTCTCGATGGACTGATACGCAATTCGATTCAGCTTGCCGAACAGGGCTACGCGACTGATTTCAGACATAAGTTCTTCTCCTGAGGAGCGGATTCGACGAGACTTGGCCGCTCCGGTGTTTCAATCACATCACACCCAGAGCCTGGGAAGCGCCAGGCACAGGCACTGGGATCCGCTCGGACTCGATTACGAAATCATCCGCATCCTCTGTAGGCACCTCGTTGATCAGCCATGTCGTCCAGCCCAATCGGCCGGCGTGGCCGAGCTGAATTTCCGGGATTTCTTCGTGGGCCAGGATCAGCTGGAGATCCCAGATCAACTCGTCGCCAATGTAGGTGCGAATCAGCGCCGACATTCGCGGCAGGCTCGGGCTGCTCGGCAGCAGTCGCTCATAATCTTCGAAGCCCATCGGGCCGCAAACGGTTCTAAACTTGAGTTGCTGATCCCAGACCCGAGAGCCGACGATCGCCGAGACTCCAAGCGTGCCCGTGGCCTCCGACTCGCCCATTCTCAACCATTCGGGCTCCGGGATCTCCACCCAGGAACCCCGGAATTCCTCGATCGCTACAGGCACTTCGAAATAATCGGCGAGTAGATCTTCCAGGCCCGAGGCTGTTTTCGTCTGTAGCGAGAAATGCCCGGCGTAGTAGAGCTTGGCTAGGTCAGGGGCCGCGTCCCGCTCCTTGAACGCGGGCATCCCGAGCCCAAACAAGCTCGCCACGTACTCACCGAAGCGATCGGATTCGGGTCGGTCAAAACTCGCGGCCGGCTGCGCCTGCGACCAGGCGCGGTAGAAGAGCGAGAGTATGCGGTGATGGAAGATATCCGCGAACCGCTCGAAAGTCGGATCATTGAAATTCCGCGAACGAGATCTGGCGAATTCCGTGAGATGCAACGGGAGCGGGCCGTTGGGTCCAAACAGACCGAGAAAATACACGCCAAATCGAGGTGGGCGGCCGTTGGGTCCTCGCGTGTACGAAGAGAGCGTTGACGGCGCGAACGCGAGAGATGCATCTTGACCCAATCGGAAGTATTCGTCCGAAAGATTGCTCGCCTCACCGATCCGCGGCCGATCTCGATGCAGGCACTCGAAACGACGCAGCAATTGGAAAAAGCCGAAGCGATACGGCTTCTCCTCCAACAGCGCGTCGAGCTTCAGAGCGTCAGCCGACGACCAATATTCGCGGGCCATCGCATCACCTCACCCCGATCCATGCTTGTCACCACGGTTTCGGTAAAAGAGTTGATCGACACATAACGCGCAAAAAACTGCGCGAGAACCGCGCCCGCAAGGAAGACACCAACCCCCTCGAAGGCGGATTCATCGCATTTCACAGTCACCTCGAGGCCGCGCTGGAACGTGGCGGGGCCGGCCATCGCGAGGCGTTTCGTGATCGGTCGAGAACTCACGGACAGGAACCCTTCGATCTGCCTCGCAAAGTCCGTGCGCTCTTCGCTTCCGTAGAGCATCAATAGGCTGCGGAGTGCGGCGGCGCCCTCTTCCTCGCTGCTGTCCACCAGGGAGAGGTAGTTGAGGCTAAGGTGACTAATCAGCCGCCAAGCGGCTTCGCCCTCATCGGGAGTCGGAATCGGCTTGGTCGGCCCGGCCACGCAACGAATGGCCTCCACGGGCGCACCCGTATCGAGCGTGAAGTCCGTCGTGCCGTGCCCCAAGGTCATGTGAAGCGGCAGATCGCGGTTGGTGCACAAGGCGGTGATCCCGAGCTCGCGCAGATCGCCGGCATACGGAGCCTCACGCGGGTCGACCAGGGAAATAAAGGTCTCACCGCCGATGTAGCTCGATCGCTGCCCGCGACGTTGGCTCCGGGACGACAACACCCTCGGCTCACGTCGGACCGTGTAGTAGGCCTTTTCGCCACTATCCGCGCGGCGGTCCCGCGAGTGATAGAAGGGCCGAAATTCCTGCTCGCGCTGATTGCTGCCATAACCTGCGACAGATGACAGCGTGTGCACCTCGAAATCCATCGGGCGCGTGCGATCCACGACAACATGGAGTTCGTGGCTGCGATCGGTGATGTTGATTCGATCCGTTCGCTTTTCGAACAGATTCACGACCGGCGAACAAAAAAGTCCAAAATGCGATGCGTCAACTGCATTTTCGAGCGCCGAATTCGATCGATCCAACAGGATCAGAATTTCCAGCTCATCCGTCGTGCAGCGCTGCACCGCCTTTCTGAGCCCGCCCAGCTCGACGAAGAAGAAGCGCTGCGGAAAACTGAAGTACTCCTGGAGGAGCCGATAACCACTGAAAGAACGTGGCCCATAGGGCAACAGCGCGTGCTCGTCTTCGAACCCAATGGGCCGAATCGCTGACCGCAGAACGGTCTCGCTCCACTCTTTGGCGGATCCAGCTGGGCCGACGGACATCCCGAGTGAGTTACCGAGAAGCTGCTCGTGAAGATGGTGACCGAGGTCGCGGCCACCCAGGATGTAGAGCGGAAGCTCGCCAAGAGCGAGTTCGTTGAACTTCAGGCCGCCAGTACACCGCAGCGTGAGGCGCAAGGCCGCTTTTGCCTTCTGGAACTCCGGCGGGCCCTGGACGTTCGCTAATTCCCTCGATTGGGTGAGATAGCTCGCCTCGGCTACTTCGAGGGGCCAGAGCGTAACCGGATGCGCAGTGTGGTAGTCGCAGGTCGTGCTCTCTCCTCTCCCTAGCGTGCTGCGAATCCGCGTGCCTCGCTCGATCTCGATTCCGGCGCTGAGCGCCCCCTCGGATGGATCCGGCTCGAACCGAACCACTGCCATGGAGGGCGTTGGAGCGAGGTAGTGGGGGTAGATGTTCTCGAAAAGGCCCTGGGTGAAACGCGGAAACTCTGCATCGAGGCGAAGATGAACGCGCGCTGCAAGAAACCCAAACCCCTCGAGCAATCTTTCCACATAGGGGTCCGCACACTCGAATCGTTCGAGACCGAGTCGCGAGGCAATCTTGGGGAAGTCTTCGGCAAACTCAGCACCCATCGACCGCAGTAGGTCGAGCTCGCGGTTGTAGAGCCGAAGTAGGCGCGGGTCCACGGTTATTCCCGAACCACAACCACGCCACTTTCCAGGTCGAAGCTGGATTGAAGGACAATCGGCACCGGTGCGGGCTCCGCCCACAGATCCCCTTCGATCTGGAA
>PVMS01158101.1_pt1 | contig 11532 bp, 13 predicted proteins | sample 1853461 | NCBI WGS metagenome assembly PVMS01 (sample SAMN08582032, study PRJNA380276) | Marine sediment metagenome, whole genome shotgun sequencing project. | isolation source: ocean sediment barecode stripped | collected 2017
ACCGATCGCCGCTCGTTCCTGAAAAAGGCCGCCGCCCTGACCGGTGGCGCCGTCGCTGCTCCGCTGGTGATGGCCCAGGGCAGAGCGGCCGGCGCGGCCAACCTGCCACCCAACGTACCCGCCTGGAGTCGGCAACTGGGCAGTGGTGTTCTCACCAATCCCTACGGGGTCCCCTCCAAATATGAGGCCCACGTGGTTCGTCGGACCGTTCCCTGGCTCACCGCCGATGCGGTTTCGTCTATAAGCTTCACACCGCTACAGGACCTCAAGGGCATCATCACCCCCAATGGCCTGGTATTTGAGCGCTACCACGCCGGTGTCCCGGAGGTTAATCCCGCCGAACACCGCCTGGTGATTCACGGCCTGGTGGAACGCCCCCTGATCTTTACCATGGACGAGCTGATGCGCTTCCCGTCAGAGTCCTATATCAAGTTCCTGGAATGCCCCGCCAACGGCGGCATGGAGTGGCGCGGCGCCCAGATGGAGGCATTGCAGTTCACCCACGGCATGTTGAGCTGCTGCGAGTGGACCGGGGTCCCCCTGCGGGTCCTGCTGGACGAGGCCGGTGTCAAACCCGAGGGCACCTGGGTGCTGGCGGAAGGTGCCGACGGCGCAGCCATGAGCCGCAGTATTCCCATCGAAAAAGCGCTGGACGACACCATGGTGGTGTTCGCCCAGAACGGCGAGGCACTGCGCCCTGAGCAGGGCTATCCGCTGCGACTTATCAACCCCGGCTGGGAGGGCAACACCAGTATCAAATGGCTGCGGCGCCTCGAAGTCGGGGATGCGCCCTGGTACCACCGGGAAGAGACCTCCAAGTACACTGACCTGCTCGCCGACGGCAAGGCCCGCAAATTTACCTTCGCCATGGAGTCAAATTCGGTCATCACCTCCCCTTGCCCCGAGAACCCCTGGATCGGACCGGGGCGCTACGAAATCGAGGGCCTGGCCTGGTCCGGTCACGGCAGGATCAAACAGGTGGATATCTCCGTCGACGGCGGCATCACCTGGCGCCCCGCCAGACTGAAGGGCATGGTGCTCTCGAAAGCACTGACCCGCTTCAGCTATATGCTTGACTGGGATGGCCGACCGCTGCTGCTGCAGAGCCGTTCGATGGACGAATCCGACTACGTGCAGCCCACCCTGAAACAGTTGCGCGAGGTGCGCGGGGTGGAATCCATCTACCACAAGAATTCCATCCACACCTGGCAGCTGCATGAAAACGGGACGGTGAAGAATGTCCAGATCGATTAAATACTCCGCCCTACTGTGCTGCGTACTGCTGGCAGGCTGCGGCCAGCCCGGGACTCCCTCAGAGCAGGAGACTGTAGCCGTTCCTGGGAACTGGCAGCCCCAGATCACGGATCGCGGTTTGTTTGTGGGCCAGCCCTCGGAGCAGGACCAGGGAATCTGGGCCGAATACGACCAGCCGTTCAAGCTGGGCCGCGCCCCTACCCAGGAGGAACTGGCCGGCTGGGATATCGACATCCGTCCCGATGGCAAAGGTCTGCCGCCGGGTAGCGGCTCGGTGGAAGACGGTGAGGCGCTCTACGATGAAAAATGTGCCCTGTGCCACGGCACCTTCGGAGAAGGTGAAGGCCGTTGGCCGCAACTGGCCGGCGGCGAGGGCACCCTGGGCACAGCTGAGCCGGAGAAGACCGTGGGCAGCTACTGGCCCTACGCCTCGACCCTATGGGACTACGTGCACCGCGCCATGCCCTATAACGCTCCCCAATCTCTGGAGGACGATGAGGTCTACGCCATCGTCGCCTATGTGCTCTACCTGAATGATCTGGTCGAAGACGACTTTGTGCTGGATCAGGATAATCTGGCCAGCCTGGAAATGCCCAACCGGGAAGGCTTTTTCATCGATGACCGACCCGACGTGCAGAATGCGCGCTGCATGGAAAATTGCAAGACCGATGAGGAAATCCAGCTCACCCACACCATCGGCGGCATCACCCCGGTAGGCCATTTCAAGGGTGAAGAGAACTACGGCGCAGGCGAGGTGGCGAGGGAAACAGATGCCCGGAAGACAGAGCGGATCGAAGCCAGCCGACTTTCCACCGCCGCAGCGGCCGGCAATGCCGTCTACGGCAGTGCCTGCCAGGTCTGCCATGCAACGGGACTCGCCGGCGCGCCGGCACTGGGAGACCGGGATAACTGGGCGGCCCGTCTGGACAGTAGAGGGCTGGAAACGCTGGTGTCCAACGCTGTTAACGGCTACACCGGCGACACGGGGGTCATGCCCCCCAGGGGCGGCCATATGCAGCTGACCGACGACGAGGTCGGCAACGCGGTACGCTTCATGCTCGAGAGCAGCGGACTTGACACGGAGGCAGGCCAATGACCCGCTATCGCATTGGCGTGCTGTGCGCGCTCATCCTGACCGCTGGCGCGGCCATCGCCCAGCAACCCGCTGCGACGGCAGAATCTGCCAGCGTCGATACCGTCACCCTGGGCAGGGAGGCGGCCTATGATCGGCAGCGTGGAAATTGCCTGGCCTGCCATGTCATGGGCGACGGCGAAATGCCTGGCACCGTCGGGCCGCCGCTGATGATGATGCAGCAGCGCTTCCCCGAGCGCGCTGCACTGAAGCAGCAGATCTGGGATGCCACCGAGCGCAACCCGAATACCCGCATGCCCCCGTTCGGGCGGCACGGCATGCTCACCGAGGAGGAGATCGACTGGATCGTCGACTACCTCTATACCCTCTAATTCTGTAATCTCGTATCTGTCTGGAGTAACCATCCCAATGATCAACCGCAGAAAATTTATATCCATGCTCGGAGCGGGCAGTTCCGTTGCCGCAGCCGTGCTGGCCTTTCCCGGCACCGTGCTGGCCTGGGCCGAAAACGCGTTTGCAGCCACCACGCTGACAGACGCCGAGGCGGCGCTGTTCCCCGACAATCCGGCACAAGCATCCGAGCAGGTGAAACTGAAGGCCCCGCAGATCGCCGAGAACGGCGCGGTGGTGCCCATCACTGTCAGCACCGACCTGCCGGATGTTTCCAACATCTCGATCCTGGTGGACAAGAATCCCAATCCGCTCTGCGCCTCCTTCAATCTAGACCCCTCCCTGGAACCGGAGATTTCAGTCCGTATCCGCATGGGCGAGACCTCCAACGTGGTGGCCATCGTCAAGGCCGGAGGTAAAACCTACCAGGCCAGCCAGGAAGTTAAAGTCACCATCGGTGGCTGCGGCGGCTGATCGGGAACATTAATCGAGGAATTATTATGAAAGTTAAATCACGCGCAAAAAATGGTATCGCCAAGGTCAAGTTGTTGGCCAAACACCCGATGCATACGGGCCGCGCCAAGGATGCCGACGGCAACCTGGTCCCCGCCCACTATATCCAGACCCTGACCTGTGAACACAAGGGCAAGACCGTGCTCAGCGCCGATTTCGGCACCTCGGTGTCCAAGGACCCGTACCTCGCCTTTACCATCAAGGGCGCTGCATCCGGCGATACAATCAAGCTCGCCTGGGTGGATAACCTGGGCGAGACCGAAACAGTAGAAGCGATAGTCGGCTAGAGGAAATGGACACCATGAGGTCAATCGTCAGGAATACGTCAGCCGCGCTGCTGCTGCTGCTGGGCTTTACCGGCCTCGCGGCCGCTGGGCCGGAGGAAGACCGGCAGGCCCTCGCGGGATATTTCCAGCAGCGCTTTACTGATATCCCCTTCGAAAGTTATATCGATGGTGTCTACAACTTCGATGAGGACGCCCGCCAGCAGTGGCTGGATCTGGAAGATTTCCCCCCCTACGAGTTTGCCTTGGAGGAGGGCGAGGCACTGTTTAACACCCCCTTCGCCAACGGTGGCAGCTACGCCGATTGTTTCGAGAACGGCGGTATCGCCATTCGCCAGAACTACCCCAAATGGGATCAGGAAAGCGGTAAAGTGGTGACGCTGGAACTGGCCATCAACGGATGCCGGGAAAGCAACGGCGAACAAGCCTACCCCTGGGAAAAAGGCGAGCTGGCCGCTGTCTCGGCCTACATGGCCTACACTTCGCGGGACCAGGTGTTTGCCATTGAAATTCCCGCCGACGACCCGCGCGCCCTGACGGCCTACCAGGAGGGCAAGCGGTTTTTCTACAGCCGACGAGGCCAGCTCAACATGAGCTGCGCGTCCTGCCACCTCGAGGGCGCCAATGTCCGCCTGCGCTCCGAACTACCCGGCCCGGCCCTTGGCCAGGTCAGCCATTTCCCGGTGTACCGCTCGCGGTGGGGGGAACTGGGCAGCCTGCACCGGCGCTATATCGGCTGCAACGACCAGGTGCGCGCCACGTCCTTCCCGGCCCAGAGCAAACAGTACCGCCAGCTGGAATACTTCCACACTTACATGAGCAACGGATTGGCTGTCAACGGCCCCGGCTCGAGAAAATAGGAGGCTTTGATGACCAATCTGTTGAGATGCTGTCTCCTTGCGAGCGCCTGCACGGGCCTGCTTATGGCCTGTTCGGAACAGGGCGCCGCCCCTGCCACGGCAGATAAGCCAGCGGCCGTGGTCGCGCCTGCCGCAGACAGTCCGGCCCTGGACGTACCGGCCCTGCTCGAGCAGGCGGAAGCCCTGCGTCAGCAGGCGGCCGAGCTGGACCACGAGTGGAGCAACCACGACGCGACCATCTCCGCAGCGCGTGAAGCGCTGGACGCCGGCAATTCAGAGGACGCGGCCAGGCTCGCTTCCCTCGCCGTGCTGATGGGTGAGCAATCCCTGCAACAGGCCACAACGGAAGCCGGTCGCTGGCGCGACGCGGTACCTCACTGACTAATTAATTCCAAAACATAATTTATTTTCAATAACAGGAGTAACACCATGAAAAAACTCAGCGCATTCCTTTTCTGCCTCGTGTTTCCACTCTCGGCCCTTGCCGGCGATGTCATGATCAGTTCGGAGATCAAGTCCGTGGACATCACCCTCAACGGTGAGAGCTTCACCATCATGCGCAACCAGGAGCCGGGGAAAATCCACCCGCTTTACGAAACCACACATCGCGGTAAGCCGCAGCCGATTATTCTGGCACCAGGTGTGGAAACCCTTGGCGAGCTGGAGTTCATCGACTACATGGTCAAGGCCCAGAACGACAAGAGTATCCTGGTGATCGATACCCGCACGGTGGGCTGGTACGCGGACCTGCGCATTCCCGGTCCCATCAATGTACCCAACAGCATCTTCGACGACAGGGACGATGCCATTTTTGAACTGACAACCACGTTTGGAGTGGCGGAGAAGGACGATGGCAGCCTGGACTTCAGCAATGCCAAAACCGTGGTCGCCTACTGCAACGGCTACTGGTGCGGCCAGACACCCATGCTGATCAAGAACGCTGAGTTCAGTCTGCTGAAAATGGGCTATCCACCGGCAAAACTCAAGTACTACCGGGGCGGCATGCAGGCCTGGACCTCACTCGGCCTGACCGTGGTAGGTGACAAGGCACAGTAAACCTTAAATGCAGATCAATCGCCGTGAATTTGCCCGCCTGCTGGGAATGGCTTCCGCCGCAGGCCTACTCCCAACGGGAGCCAGGGCTGCCTGGTCTGATTTTTATGACCAGGGCAACTTCGGTGATGTGCGCTTGCTGCATTTCACCGACTGGCACGCCCAGCTGAACCCGGTCTAGTTTCGCGAGCCCAGCGTGAATATCGGTGTCGGCGCGGCACTCGGGCAACCCCCGCACCTGGTTGGTGACGCCTTCCTGGCCCATTTCGGTATTCCCAAAAACGGACCGCGGGCGCACGCTTTTACCCACCTGGATTTCGCCGAAGCGGCGGCAAGCTACGGCAAGGTCGGCGGATTCGCCCACCTCGCGACACTGGTCAAACAGCTGCGGCAAGAATACGGCAGTGACAAGACCCTGCTGCTGGATGGCGGTGATACCTGGCAGGGTTCCGGCACCTCGCTCTGGACCCGGGGCCGGGACATGGTGGGAGCCTGTAACCTGCTGGGCGTGGACATGATGACCGGCCACTGGGAGTTCACCTACGAGGACAGCGAAGTAAAGAGCAATATCGAGGCATTCAACGGTGATTTCGTGGCGCAAAATGTGCGCGTCAGCGAAGAAGCAATGTTTGCAGGCGCGGAGGCCTTTGACGAATTCAGCGGCCACGCGTTCCCGCCCTACGTCATCAAGACCCTCGGTGAGCGCCGCGTTGCGGTCATCGGGCAGGCCTTTCCCTACACACCCATCGCCAATCCCAGCCGTTTCATTCCCGACTGGACCTTCGGCATCCAGGCGGAAGCCCTACAGGAACTGGTGGACGACATAAGCGCCACGGAAAAACCCGACGCTATCGTCCTGCTCTCCCACAACGGCATGGACGTGGATCTCAAACTGGCCCGCGTTGTCTCTGGCATCGATGCGATTCTTGGTGGGCACACCCACGACGGCATACCGCAACCGGTTCAGGTCAGTAACTCTCGTGGTACAACCCTGGTTACCAATGCCGGCTCCAATGGCAAGTTCCTCGGGGTACTGGAGTTCAAATTCGGTGCTGGGGGGATTGAGGACTACCGCTACCGGCTACTGCCGGTGTTCTCCAATATGCTGGCGGCTGACGCCGAGATGCAGCGGTACATCGACACCGTGCGAGCGCCTTACCTGGACACCCTCAACGAGGAACTGGCAGTCGCCGGCGAACTGCTCTACCGGCGCGGCAATTTTAACGGCACCTTCGACCAACTCATCTGCGACGCCCAGCGAGCCGTGGGCGACGCCCAGATTTCCCTGTCCCCCGGTTTTCGCTGGGGCACCTCAGTATTGCCCGGCCAGCCCATCACCATGGACAACCTGCTGGACCAGACCTGCATCACCTACCCGGAAACCTACGTGCGGGAAATGAGTGGTGCCGAGATCAAGCTGATACTGGAAGACGTGGCTGACAATCTGTTCAATCCCGACCCCTTCTACCAGCAGGGCGGCGACATGGTGCGGGTCGGGGGCATGGATTACGAGATAGCCCCTAACGCGGGAAGCGGCCAGCGCATCAGCGGCATGACTCTCGATAACGGCCAACGCCTTGAAGCGAGTAAGTCCTACAAGGTGGCGGGGTGGGCCACGGTGGGCTCACAGGCACCGGGCCGTCCTATCTGGGAGGTGGTGGCAGACTACCTTCGCGACCAGAAAACGGCCTCTGTCAGTAAACTGAATACCCCGCGACTGCAGGGCGTCGAGATCAACCCCGGACTCGCCTGAGGGCGCCAGCTGCCCACTCCATCAGACATCATCCACCGCCCAGAGGAAGCGCTGGCAGATAGCCTGTTCGCCCTTCTCGTCGGCGGCGGCGCACAGTCCCGCCATCAGCTGCCGGGTATCCTCCAGGATTTCGCCCCGGTCATCGTCAAACTCCGCCCAGGCCAGCATCTGTTCGCTGAGACGATCCAGCGCCCGCACGTTGCGGCCATGCAACGGCTCCTGCTGGGCTCCGAGATCGTTCATCAGCGTGGATATCCCGTCCCGCACGGCGACCGTATCATCGGGCGCAAACTGCATCAGTCCCACCAGGTACTTCACCCCCACCTGCACACGCGTGGCGGCCCCGATGGATTCGTTCCAGGCGCGCTCCAGCCAGGCAAGGGCTTCCTGCTCGCGCCCGGAATGAGCCGCCATATCGGCCAGCACGGTCATCAACTCAAAGGGGGAGTGAGATTTTTCCAGCTCCCGGGCAAACAGCGCCTCCGCCTCGTCGGTGCGTCCGGCGGTGACCAGTAAACTCCAGGCGGCGCTGATCGCGCTCTGGCGCTCGTCCCCCGTTCTGGCCTCGGAATCGGCCCAGGCAACCATGCGCTCGACCTCCCGCATCAGTTCGTCGGCAATCCCGCCGCTGGCCTTGGCCAGGGAAACCCGGCCGGCAACGGCTATCACCCGTGCACTGATGGAGAGAGAGCGTTGACCGGCAAAATAGGCTAGCTGTTGGTCCCACTGCCCGAAATCGAGCGTGGCGGACGTGGTATGCAAGGCCGTGACCAGGTCGGTGACATTGTAGGAGAGGTATTCGAGATTGGCGCGGGTCAGCGATTTCTCGGCCAGTATGGCATTCAGCCAGTCCCGGTACTCAGCCGCCAGCGATCCGTCCCTTACCCTGGGCTGTTGTGCCATCCAGGCATCGATGGCCTGGAGTTGCAACCGGCTGCGAGCCTGGTCCAGGTGCTCCGGCGCCGCGTGCGCCAGCTGTCGAAACAGGGCGTGGTGATCATGTACTCCCAGGGCGCGGCCGCGGTCCTGTCCCCAGGAGTACCAGGCCAGCAACTGCCAGTCGCGATTGTCGATGGTTTCGCCCGCAGTCACCGCCGCGACGAGTTCGGCCACCGGGCGGATATCGTTCAGCACCAGTTCCAGCACATCCAGGTAGCGGTCCAGCTCGATGCCTCCCGGGATGCGGGTGACTTCCCGCCCGTCAGGCCGGAACAGGATAACCGTGGGGTAGCCCCACACTTGAAAACGCTCGCCGTGTAACTGTGCCCGGGGGGTGTCGCCGTCGAGATAGACGGGGATAAACAGCCGTGACTGCTCGATGAATTCCAGGTCCCTGAATACTGTGATCTTGAGTTCATTGCACGGCGGACACCAGTCGGCGCCCCAGTAGAGAAACAGGGGTTTGTCCTGCTTCCTGGCTGCGGCAAAGGCCTCCTCAACGCTGCCCCGGAACCAGGGAACGCCCGCAACTTCCGGTTGATCAAGGGCTGTCTGCTGCCGCTCGCAGGCGCTCAACAGCACGGCCATCATCGCCAGGGCAATGACCGTAATGTAGTCACGGCCATTGTTATTGTATGGCCAGATCAGGCGCCGGGCCCGCATTCGATACAGTGCTCAATAATGTCGGGGCCAAATCGTAAGTTGGCATTCAAATTTCTGAGTGCAGTGCGCACCCCTTCTTCTATAACCGGGTGATAAAACGGCATATCAAGCATTTGTGGCACAGTCATTTTCGCCTATACCGCCCAGGACAACAAGTGGGCAATATGTTCAGCCGCCGGACCCACCATTTCCGCCCCCAGAAACAAGCCCGTTCCCTGTTCGCCATAGACGCGTAACAGCCCCTTGTTTTTGCGCATTACCCGGCTGCGTCCCTGATCCGAAAAGGACACCTCGCCTACCGCAAAGCAGAAAGGTCAGCGCACCGATAGCCGCTACCGCAGTAACTACTATCATGCTCGCTTGTGCAACCTCTTTCTACTTTGACGTCCGGGCGAATACCGTTAATCTAGGGGCTGTGTCGGCCCTAGTCAAACCCTTCGCTGCCGCTGTGGGCATTAACGACCGATCACTTGACCAAGCTCAAAATTCGCGGCCATATATTTGAACGACGTGCTATCTTGCTCAATGCAAATCGGGTGGAGAGCAGATGATGAACGCAGATGAAACCACTACGGCAGGGAATATGCAGTCCGAAGAGCAGAGGGACTCGATTCTCGGGATCGTGATCCAGGATGTCGCCCGGCTCAACCGGGTGGCGGCTACGGTGGCGCAATACGGGTTTGGCGAACTGCTGACGCGTTCACAAGTCGGCCGCACCTTGTTTCGCAGCGTACCGCTGCCGGAGCAGACTGCGGAGCAGCTGGGCAAGCCGCCAGCGGTAAGATTCCGCCAACTGCTGGAAGCCCTGGGACCGACCTACATCAAGCTCGGCCAGATCCTGTCTACTCGAGCCGACATGGTGCCAGCAGATTTTGTCGAGGAGTTGCAACGCCTGCAGGACACTACGGTGGTCCTCCCCTTCGAGGATATCCGCGAAGTCGTCGAGCATGGCCTGGGGCTTCCGCTGTCGGAACTTTTCGAGGATTTGCAGCAGGAGCCACTCGGTACTGCCTCGATCGCCCAGGCCTATCGCGCCACTACCCTCGATGGCGACGCCGTGGTGGTCAAGGTGCAGCGCCCCGGACTGCAACAGGTGGTGCGCGGCGATCTCGACCTATTGTATCTCGGGGCCAAGATTCTGGAAGCGACTATCGACGAAATGCAGCTCTACAGCCCCTCGGACATCGTCGCGGAATTCGAGCGCGCACTATTGCAGGAGCTGGATTTCAACAATGAATTCAAAAACCTGGTAATGGCACGCAACTTCCTGGACGCCGATCAGGCGGTCACCGTACCGAAACCCTACCCGGAGCTGTCCTGTCGTACGGTGCTGACCATGGAGTTCTTCGAGGGAATTCCCTTGCGTAAACTCGAACCCAACTCCAGCCGCGCACACAAAGCCGCTGAACAGCTGCTGCATACCAGTTTCAAACAGGTCATGTACGACGGCTTTTTTCACGGCGACCCTCACCCGGGCAACCTGCTCATCAATGAGGAGGATGTGCTGTGTATGATCGATCTGGGGATGATGGGTTCCCTGTCGCCAGCCCAACGCGAAGACCTGGTACTTCTGGTTCTGGCTGCCTTTACCAACGATGACAATTCGCTGGCCCGAACGCTGATCCGCATGGGAAACCCCACCCGGCGGATTAACATGGGCGAGTTCAAGGCCGAGATTCGGAAATTACGCGGCGAACACCTGATGGTGGATAGCCTCGATGAGTACGACTCCACGGCTTTCTCACTATCCGTGCTGGACACTGCCAACCGCTTTGGCATCAAGGTCAACCCGCAGTATTCAGTTCTGGCCAAATCGGCTGCGACCGTCGAAGGCATCGTACGGACACTGCACCCCCAGGCCGACCTGATCGGCATCGCCAGGCCCTATGCCGAGCAGATTCTCCGCGAACAGTACTCGCCGCGAAAGCTGATGGAGGAAGCAACCGGCGGATTGACCGGGATCGGCAGTCTGTTGCGCGTATTGCCCGACCAGCTAGACCAATTGCTGCACGACGTTGAAACAGGCAACCTCCAGGTTCGCCTTGTATCACCTGCTGTGGAGGACATCGCACCGGGACTACACCGCCTCGGTGGCCGCATTACGCTGGGGCTATTTGCCACGGCCATGTCGCTGAGCGGGGCCATGCTGATCCCGGATCAGGGCAGCGGCCAGTCCATCTCGATGCTGGGGGGCGCGGCGATTGCGCTATCGATGATGGCCTGGTCCGTGCTGTTGCTGTGGCACCTGGTTGGCGACGGCAAGAAACTGAAACTTGGGCCCTGGCTGAAGTTCTTCAAACGCTGAAGGTGAGCGGCGGATTTCAGCAGCCGCTATTGACGGCTCCCGCTCAGCTCATATCCTCATAGGGATTCCCGATCGGCAAGGCAATCGGATTGGCCCGGCCCCGGATGTGCACCTGTCGGCGATCAATCTCGATATCATCGTCGGCTATCATCTTCTCTCCGAAACGGTAAATAGGTGCAAAGCTGCCATGGTCAGCACGCTGAAAATAGTCCGCCGCCCTCAGTCTTCCGTCCAGGGTTCGCGCATGGTGACGAATTCCTCTGCCGCGGTGGGGTGTATGCCGATGGTAGTGTCAAATGTGGCCTTGGTGGCGCCGGCCCTCAGAGCGATGGCGATGCCCTGCATCATTTCACCGGCATCCGGTCCCATCATATGTACACCCACCACGCGATCACTGGCCTTATCGACAATCAACTTCATAAAGG
>PVMS01058095.1_pt1 | contig 11531 bp, 13 predicted proteins | sample 1853461 | NCBI WGS metagenome assembly PVMS01 (sample SAMN08582032, study PRJNA380276) | Marine sediment metagenome, whole genome shotgun sequencing project. | isolation source: ocean sediment barecode stripped | collected 2017
ATTGAAGTCGGTATAGTTGAAAAGATCATTGGTTTAACCGCTCCTGTATTTGAAATAAAAGTTGATAAAGCTCTTATTTTAAAAGGAATGGATATAAATTTAGTAAAACAAGAAAAAGAAGCAATTGGTGGTGAAGAAGTTAGAGGTCAATTTATTAGAGTTGGTTCTTTAGGTGAAGTTAGCGAAGACGGAAACTGGCCTCCATCCTATGATAAAAAAGATATCGAAAAATAGCTTAGATACTAATAAGCTAATAGAATACCATTTATCCATCCAACTCAGTTTGGATGGATTTTCTTTTTGTATCGTTAACCACGTTGAAAATGAACTCGTTTGTTTTGCGGTTTATGAATTTGAAAAGAAGGCCAGTTCTCCCTATAATCATTTAGAATTTGTTGAAGAATTATTCGAAAAAGAAAAACTTCTAAATCTATCATATAAATCAGTCTCTGTAACTCATTTTAATAATTTGGTTACGCAAGTGCCACTACCTTTTTTCGATAAAAATAAGCTTGACAGCTACTTACAATATTCAGTTAAACTACTTGAAAATGATTATATAACTTTTGATGAAATAAAAAATTCTGAAATTGTCAATGTATATATCCCTTTTGTAAACATTAATAATTTTTTAATTGATAAATTCAATTCATTTATTTATAAACATTCATCAACTGTACTCATTGAAAAATTGGTACATCAGTATAAAAATTTGGATGGTGATTTTTATTTTGTAAATGTTAGCAACAATAATTTCGAAATTGTTGTAATCAAAAACAAAAAATTGGAATTATATAATTGTTTCGAATTTAAAACAAAAGAAGATTTCATTTATTACATCCTGTTTACTGCCGAACAATTAAATTTGAATCCCGAAGAGTTTGATTTGATACTTTTAGGTGATATTGAAAAAGAATCTGAGTTGTATACTATTCTATATCAATATATTAGAAATATAAAATTTTATACTCCAACAAACTTGCGTACTATTTTAAAAAGTATTTCACCCCATTCTCACTTCACATTGCTAAATCAAATTTAATGCGGATTATTTCAGGAATATACAAAAGCAAGCGTATACACGCACCTAAAAATTTACCGGTACGTCCAACTACAGATATGGCTAAAGAAGCCTTATTCAATATCCTAAATAACTTGTATTACTTTCAAAATATAGCTGTATTAGACTTGTTTTCCGGAACGGGTAATATCAGTTATGAATTTGCCTCCCGGGGAACCGAAAATATTACTGCTGTAGATGCTCATTTTGGCTGTGTGAAGTTCATCCATAAAACATCTAATGAATTAAACTTAAATATCAACACCTTTAAAAGCGATGTCTTTAAATTTTTAGAAAAAGTAAACACAAAGTTTGATGTCATTTTTGCAGACCCTCCTTACAATTTTGAACTTGAAAAATTTGAAAAAATTGTTGAATTGGTTTTTAAAAATAACCTGTTAAATGATGAAGGTATATTAATTGTGGAACATTCAAAGCATACAAAATTGAGCGAACATAAACACCTGAGTTATACAAAAAAATATGGAGGAAATATGTTTAGCTTTTTCGAGTATTCGAATACTTAAAATAAGGCTTCAATCACTTGTTTTTCAGTAATGCCTTCTGCTTCCGCTTTGTAATTTTTGACTATTCTATGATGTAATATTGAATACGCAACTGCTTGTACATCTTCAATATCCGGTGAATATTTCCCATGAACAGCGGCGTTTGCTTTTGCACCTAAAATTAAGTTTTGTGAAGCTCTGGGACCAGCACCCCAATCGATAAAATCATTTACTATTTCAGGAGCATTCGGTGTATTAGGACGTGTTTTAGAAGCCAAGGTTACAGCATATTCAATAACATTATCGGCAACCGGTATACGTCTGATTAAATGTTGAAAATTATTGATTTCTTCTGCCGAAAGCAGCGGAATTATAACCTGTTCCTCATCACTGGTTGTACTTTTAACAACCTCAACCTCCTCGTCAAAACTTGGGTAATCCAAATAAACAGAAAACATAAATCTATCCAACTGCGCTTCCGGTAAAGGATAGGTTCCCTCTTGTTCTATGGGATTTTGAGTTGCCAAAACAAAAAATGGTTTTGCCAATTTATGTTGATGCCCTGCAATAGTCACTGAGCGCTCCTGCATTGCCTCTAACAATGCTGCTTGCGTTTTAGGTGGTGTACGGTTAATTTCATCAGCTAATATTATATTGCTGAAAATTGGGCCTTTTATAAATTTAAAATGATTGGTCTCATCCAATATTTCACTTCCTAAAATATCTGATGGCATTAAATCCGGAGTAAATTGTATTCTTTTAAAGTCGAGACCTAAGCTTTCAGCAATTGTATGGACCATTAGTGTTTTTGCCAATCCTGGAACACCGATTAAAAGAGAATGACCTCCACATAAAATTGAAAGTAATATATGCTCTACTGCTTCATTTTGGCCAATAATTATCTTAGCAATTTCTTTTTTAAGTGCTTTGTATTTTTCGACTAAATTTTTTAATGCAGTTACATCTGACATATTATCCCTTTTTCCAATTATTTTTAAAGGAGCATTTTTTAAAATCTTTATTTATTTTAATGTAGGTATCAATGATTTTATCCTTCGACCATTTATCAATAGTTTCTTCCTGCTTTTTTTGCAATGTCAATTGTTGAATTTTCTCATAATCTTTAGTGAAATTGGCAATATGAGTTTCATCCTTAGACTTTAACAAAATTATTTTGTGCGTTTTAGCTTCTCCTCTTTCCTGCTCAAAATAAGGCTCGGTGATTTCACCAATCTTTAAATTACTCACTCTACTGTACAAAGTCGGGTCCATTCTTGTTAAAACAAAACGAGTGTCGTTTGTACCGGGATTCAATATTAATCCTTTGCTATTTCTAGTTTCTATATCATCAGAATATTTTAAAACTGCATCTTCAAATGTAATTTCCCCTTTAAGTATTTCATCGCGAACAGCTGCTAATTCTGCTTTAGAGGCTTGTAATTCTTCCTCACTAATGCGGGGTTGAATAATAATATGCCTAACATCACGCTCTTGTCCTTTTATTTTTTCAACCAGGATGATATGATATCCAAAACCAGTCTCAAACGGCTCTGAGATTTCCCCTTCATCTAAACTAAAAGCAACCTCTTTAAATTCTTTAATAAATCCACTTTCACGGGTCAGTGTAATTTTTCCGCCATTTTGAGAAACACTGGGGTCATCAGAATTAATGACGGCTTTCAACCTAAAACTATAACCTTCTTCAATTTCTTTTTTAATTCCAATTAACTTATCTACAACTCTTTTTACCTCAACATCAGTGGGTTTTATTGTTTTTACAATTTGAGCCAACTCTATTTCAGCACTGAATTCAGGTAAATTATTATCATTTTCAAGATTCTTGAAATAGGTTCGAACCTCTTCGGGTGTTACATCAATATTCTCGGTAATACTTGCTCTTTCCCTTTGAATTAACAACTGTTCATTTTGAATAATGTACAATTCACTTCGCAGATCATCTTCATCATTAAAACCATACATCTCCAATACCTTTTCCATAGATCCTAATTGCTGTGTAAAATAGCCAATATTACGATCAACTTCTGAATTAACTTCAGGTTCAGAAACAACAATACTATCAACTACTGCATGATGTGCAATCAATTTTTGAATCATAATTTCTTCCAGGATTTCACAGTCGGAAATTTCAATTTTATCCTCTATTCTTTGTTGTAATTCTTTCTTAAATTTATCTATATCAGAATCTAAAACTATGTTTTTCCCAACTACAACAGCCACACCGTCTACTTTAATTCTATTTTGAGTTTTAATAGTATCTTGCGCCTTTACCCCTGTCAGTAAGACCAGTGCAATCAAAAGGATTGTATATCGTTTCATTTTAATATATTTCAAATTGTTGTTTTTTATTTGCATCATCGATTAATGTTTCTTCAATATCTCTTAGTAATAATAACTTACGTTGGTGTAAAATCATCTGTTTTATCGTAGGTGATATGTAGCTTTTCGGAGCAATTTCATTCCGGTACAACACCCCTTTTATGGTCACCAAATATAAGCTTAATGAGTCTTCTTTTTGAATAAAACTACCTTTTTTTAATAAGTCCTGTTTATCCTCAATTTTAAAAATAGGAATATTGGTTAATATATCACTGTACTTTATCCAAATTGAATCGTTTAAGTGCTGTGATTTTAAAAATAGTTCTTTCGATTGTAAACTATCCAAATCTTCTTTTTTTGTCGATTTAAAGAGTTTTATAAGTTCTTTTTTATTCAGAATATCTTTCCCGATTTTAATATACTTCAGCATAACCAACTCTTCATTCAACTTAAAATTTTGTTTATTATCATTATAAAACCGGTCTAGATCATCTGTTGTAATCTCATTATTTAAGTACTGTTTTACAACTGCTTCTTTGTAAGAATTTATAAATAAGTCTTCCCTGTATCTTTTAACAAGATCTTCAAATTCAGTCGATTTATTCTCTAAATTAATTTGAGCTTTTGATAATAGCAGCTGTTGCTTTATCCAATTGTTGATATAATTTTTAGCTAACAATATACTATCTTGTTCAGTAATATCTTTGGTGAAAATATTTTTTAAATCAGCTTTATACAAATACGTATTATGAACGCGCGCTACGGCCTCATTGTGATTATTTTTTATAGTAAAATAATCGCAAGATTGCAATAAAATTAGAGATACAATATAAAAATAAATCTGTTTCATTTAAAAATCAGCTAGTAGGTTTTATATGTTTTGAAAAAATTTTCAAGTTAAATTTTAAACGCTGCAAGATATTTTTTATTTTTTAGCCCTGATGTTAAATTAATCACAAAGAAATTATACCTTCAACTTTCTCAGCTTCCATATATTTTGCTATAACAGCATCAGCATTTTTCATTACAACAAGTACTGAAATACTGACATATTTACCTGTCTTTGATGCTTTTTTATCAATAACTGCTCCAGAATGGTCAAAAAGATTCTCTATTTGATCTATGCTATCTTCATTCGCAGGAATGATAAACTTATAAAGGTATTTTGAAGGGAAAGTAGTTTCCTTTTTTAGTTTTTTCTTTAACCTTTTATAAAATTGAGCTCTTTTATCCATTCTTCATTTTAAAAATATGATGTGCAAATTAAATACTTGCTTCGTATTGTTAATATTTAGCTGACAAAATTACGTATTATTTTTAGTATAATTTATTGAATAACTTATTTTTGTAATATGCAGAAAAAAATAGTTATAACCGGTGGACCAGGAACTGGAAAATCTACTGTGATTGAAGAATTATGCAAACGAAATTTTGAGTGTATGGAAGAAATTTCAAGAGCCATAACTTTAAATGCCCGTGATACCGGCATTGAACAATTATTCTTGACTAAACCTCTACTATTTAGCGAGTTACTGCTTGAAGGGCGTGTAAATCAATATATTGAAGCAGAAAAAAAGAATAGTGAATTGGTGTTTTTTGATAGAGGTATTCCAGATATACAGGCCTATATGAATTATATTTGTATTGACTATCCCAGTAGCTATATTAATTCCAGTAAAATGTATCGCTACAACTATGTCTTTTTGATGCCTCCATGGGAAGAAATTTATTTTTCTGACAGCGAACGCTATGAAAATTTTGAACAGGCTTTGGCTATTCACAATCATATAGAACGGACTTATAAAGAATTAAATTACACTATTGTTGAAGTTCCTAACGGTACAATTGAAGATAGAACCGATTTTATCCTTTCCTACTTTAAATAATGAGTACTCCTCTTGAAATACTAATAAAATATTGGAATTTTTCCGAATTTCGAGGCCCCCAGGAAAAAATTATAAATTCAGTTTTAAAAGGAAAAAACACTATTGTATTGCTCCCAACTGGTGGTGGAAAATCGTTGTGCTATCAGATTCCTACGTTACTTGTAGATGGTATTTGCATTGTAATCTCCCCTCTTATTGCTTTGATTCAAGACCAGATTAAGAGTTTGCAAATAAAAAATATAAAAGCAATTGCATTGACATCTCAGTTAACCCAGGAAGAAATCATCATTGCTTTTGATAATTTACAATTTGGGGATTTTAAATTTTTATACCTATCCCCTGAAAAATTACAATCTCCATTTATTCAGGAAAAAATTAAACAGTTGAACGTTTCCATCATTGCAATTGATGAAGCACATTGTATTTCTGAATGGGGCCATGATTTTCGGCCTTCCTTTTTGCAATTAAAAGTTTTGAATAAATTGCAGCCAGAAGCAACTTTTATTGCCTTAACGGCTACAGCAACGCAAAAAGTTCTTGAAGATATTCACGTTCATTTAGAATTGAACAATCCTGTACTCTTTAAAGAATCTTTTCAACGTTCAAACTTCATTTACAAAGTAATAACTACCGAAGACATTTATGGAAGATTGCTGCAAATTCTAAAGAAACTCAATGCTTCTGCTATTGTTTATACCAGCAGTAGAAAAGAATCAAAAGAAGTGTCCGTTTACTTACAAAAGAATAACTTCAAGAGTAGTTATTACCATGGCGGATTATCCAACCTTGAAAAAAGTACTGCCTATGCCCGTTGGATGTCAGATGAAACACCTGTAATGGTCGCCACAAATGCTTTTGGAATGGGAATAGATAAGCCCAATGTTCGTGCTGTAATTCATATAAATACTCCCAATAGTTTGGAAAATTTTATTCAGGAAGCTGGCAGAGCCGGTAGAGATTCATCGATTTCCTATTCAATTATTTTAACAAATAAACCAACCGTTCTTGAAACCGTAAATAAATTTAAAAATAATACAGCAACAACAAAATTTGTAAAACATGTTTATCATAATTTAAATCAATATTTTGCCATTTCAAGAGGTGAAATTCCTTCGGGTTCATTTGATTTCTCTTTGCAAAAATTTTGTTATACCTATAAACTAAAATTATTGCAAACTTATAATGCCATAAAAGTTTTAGAACGGGAAAATATCATTTATCTGGATGAAAACTATAGTAAAAAATCTACTTTGAAGTTTTTAATTAATAGTCAACAAGTTTTTACATATTTAAACGGGAATCCTTCTCGTGACAAGCTTTTAAAACTTATTTTGAGAAGTTATGGTGGTGTATTTGAACATTATACGATAATCAATGAATATACACTTGCAAAAAAACTTAACATCAGCAAAAATGAAGTTATTAAGCAACTTAACGATCTACATACAAACGGTATTATAGATTACATTTATGAAAATACCAATTCAAAATTATGTTTTTTAGTTGTTAGGGAAGATGATTTTACTATAAACAGGATAGCAAAAAATATTGAACAGCAAATCAACTTAAAATACCATAAATTAAAAACTACCATTTCTTATATACGGAACACCAGGGTGTGTAGAAATAAGCAATTACTATCCTATTTTAATGAAGAAAGTACCGTTCCATGTGGTATTTGTGATGTTTGCAATTCAAATAAAACAACCAAAAATTCTATAAAAGATATTTCGCAACACATCGTTACCCTTTTAAAAGATCAAATTCTAACATCACAAGAAATAGTTGATCAGCTAAATTTTTCTGAAGATGAGATTTTAATTAGTTTGAAATTACTATTAGAAAAAAATAAAATTACAATAACTTCGCAAAATAAATTTAAAGGGAACATGTCATGAGAGATTTGAGAATTGTGTTTATGGGAACACCTGATTTTGCAGTTGCAACATTAGATGCTTTAATTAAAGCAGAATTTAATGTAGTTGGAGTAATTACTGCAGTTGACAAACCTGCCGGAAGAGGAAGAAAACTTAAACAATCAGCAGTTAAAACTTATGCTTTAAAACATCAGTTACCCGTGCTGCAACCAGCAAACTTAAAAAATAGTGAATTTATAAATGACTTAAAAGATTTAAATGCCAATTTACAGATCGTAGTAGCGTTTAGAATGCTTCCTGAAATTGTTTGGAAAATGCCAAAATATGGCACTTTTAATTTACATGCATCCTTATTACCAGATTATAGAGGTGCAGCGCCAATAAATTGGGCTATAATTAATGGTGAAACAAAAACAGGTGTCTCTACTTTTTTTATTGATGAAAAAATTGATACCGGTAATGTTATTTTTCAAGAGGAAATTTTTATTGATTCAAACGAAACTGTTGGTGAACTGCATGATAAATTAATGGTATTAGGAAGTGCATTAGTTGTTAAAACTGTTAAACAAATTGAAAAAGGTTCAGTAAATACATTTAAGCAACCCGATAAAGAAGGAAAATTAGCTCCTAAAATATTCAATGCTACCTGTAAAATTGATTGGAACAACTCTTTAGATACTATATACAATTTAATAAGAGGCCTAAATCCTTACCCGGCTGCCTGGACTGGACTGTTAAATGACAATGAAGAAATCAATGTCAAAATATTCAATGTAAAAAAAGAAATCGCTCAACATCAACATACAAATGGTTCAATTATTACATCAAAAAAAGAAATTAAAGTTGCTGTAAATAACGGATTTATTAAAATTGAGAGTTTGCAATTATCAGGCAAGCGAAAAATGGATAGTGAAAGTTTATTAAATGGTTTTACATTTCACGAAAACGCCAGAATGCAATAAACCCCATATTTTAAAGGGATTGAAGCATTTTTCACTAAAAACTATTGAGTTTATTAACATTTAACATCATTTATTAACAAAAGTATCTCTTTTTTTAGCAATTACTTGCATAAGCCCTTATTCCGTCTAACTTTGTTAAGCTTTTAATAGCAAATTATGTTTAACCAATTAATTTAATATTTAAGTTATGAACAAATCAGATTTAATTGATGCTATGGCAGCTGACTCTGGCATCACAAAAGCAGCTGCAAAAGCAGCACTAGAATCATTAACAGAAAATGTAACTAAAACTCTTAAAACAGGAGGAAAAGTTGCCTTAGTGGGATGGGGAACTTGGTCTGTATCTAGAAGAGCAGCAAGAACAGGAAGAAATCCTCAAACTGGAAAATCTATTCAAATTGCAGCAAAAAACGTTGTTAAATTTAAAGCGGGAGCTGGATTTAGCGGTGCTGTAAACTAACATATAAGAATTTTTTCTTGTTATTTTAAACTCTCTAATACTTTAGAGAGTTTTTTTTGTTGCTAAAAATTGTTATATTTAAACAAACTTAGAGTAAATGTATGCGTTAAATCCGTCAAAAGGTAAGTTATTGATTGCTGAACCATCTATTTTAAATGATAGAGAGTTTAATAGATCTGTCATTTATCTTACTGAGTACAACCATGAAGGTTGCATTGGTTTTATTTTAAACAAACCAACTGAGTATTTGCTTAGTGATTTAGTTCCTGAAATAAACGCTGATTTTACAATTTTCAACGGAGGCCCTGTTGAGCAGGAAAATCTATATTTTATTCATAAACTTCCTGATTTAATTCCGAATAGTGTTGTAATAGATCAAGATATTTGCTGGGGAGGCGATTTTGATGTTTTAACTGAACTGTTAAATAACAATAGTATCAATGCTTCTGATATTCGCTTTTTTTTAGGATATTCAGGTTGGTCGTTAAATCAACTTAATGAAGAACTAAATGATTCTACATGGGTGGTTAAAAAAAACAAATACCCCAATTTATTTAACGTAGATAGTGATGCTATTTGGAAAAATCAATTGATGGGATTTGGTGGAGAATATCAAATATGGGCGAATGCCCCACACAATCCTTCTTTAAATTAACTTACGCAACGCTACAATTAATTCTTTAGACACTTTTGTGCTATAATTAATTTTTTTATAGCTCGTTACCGGTTGTATACCAACAATAACATTTGTAATAAAAACTTCATCAGCTTTTTGCAATTCAAAAGGTGATATTTCCGTTTCCTGTAAAGAATAATTTTTAGTGTTTGAAACTATCTCTATAAGTTTTTTTCTTATAACACCCTTTATGCAACCAGCTGCTATTGAGGGGGTTATTATTGTATTCCCCTTTACAATAAAAATATTCCCGTTTATAGCTTCAACTATATGTTTTCTTTCATTTAATAAAACACAATTGTCAAATCCATTTTCAGAAGCATAAATACCTGCCAACACATTTGTCAATTTATTGGTTGTTTTAATTGATGATAACAGACCTGAATACACAAAATAATCTTTAAACAGATCAATAGAATAGCTCACTTTTACATTATCGTTAAGCTCACCTACCTCAATTAAATAGGATATTTCATTCGTTGTGGGAGCATACAATCCGCCCTCATTCCTAAATATGGTCAGTCTTACTCTTGCACTACTGTAATTATTTTTTTTGACAGTTTTTACAATTTCATCCTTTAAAAATTCTAAGGTTAGACCCATTGGAATTTCCATTCTTAGCATTCTCATAGAAGCCATCAACCTAAAATAATGATCTTCTAGAAAATTAATTTTTAGATTTTCAACTTTCAACGTTTCAAATAAGGCATCACCATATTTAAACGCCCTGTTTTCAGCATTTAAAATTTCTTTTGACCTGAGTATTATGTCCCCATTTAAATTTATCATACTTACATATTTAGTAGTAGATCTACATAAAAAAACCTTGAATTGCTTCAAGGTCATTTATTGAATGCGATTTTTTTTATCCACTAAGCACCAATTGTATGCTTCAGTTCTTCAATTTGGTTTTCCCAAAACATTTTTGATTCTTCCAATTCATCTTCCTCGGCAAAATCGGTTATTATTAAGGAGACATCTTTCGTGATTTCATCTACTTCAACTCTAAACTCAAAGTAAGTCTTGGCATCACCATCTTCCAACCACTTAAATTTTATTTTTTCTCCCGGGCGTTCTTGCAGTACTTTTGCTTGTTCTTCAGAACCATCCCAAATAAATGTATATATCTCACCACGAGAATTTACATTATCAGCAAACCATTCAGAGAGACCTGAAGGTGTACCAAAATATTGATAAAGCATATGTGGTGAGGCATGTATTGGGAATTCAATTTCAAATTTTATCTTTGTTGACATATATTCATTTTAAATGCACAATATATATAATTATTCCATTTAAAAAAAATTTAAATTATTAAAAAAATAGAACAATATAATTGTAGCAACAAAAATATTATTTTTATATTTGCACCCTCAATAAATGGCGTGGTAGCTCAGTTGGTTAGAGCGTCGGATTCATAACCCGGAGGTCTGCAGTTCAATTCTGCATCACGCTACGAAATTTAAATTCATAAAAACGAACGGTTTAGCTTTTCTAAACCGTTTTTTTATGTCTGTTTTAAATGAAATCCTTACCTTTAGCAGTGAAAGTGCATACGATTGTGCATACGATTTGCAAATGAAAAAGAATTATTCAAACCCCAAAATTTATACTGCCAATGGCGATTTAAAAAAGCGTTGGTATGTTTACTTTTCTTTCCGAAATCCTAAAACCGGAAGATTAAAACGAGTTACTCCATTTTATGGAGATGCACATAAATACAAATCAAAGGAAGATCGCCTATTCGTTTTATCAACTTACAGAAAA
>PVMS01111733.1_pt1 | contig 11530 bp, 10 predicted proteins | sample 1853461 | NCBI WGS metagenome assembly PVMS01 (sample SAMN08582032, study PRJNA380276) | Marine sediment metagenome, whole genome shotgun sequencing project. | isolation source: ocean sediment barecode stripped | collected 2017
AATGAACGGAATGGCACTAAATAAGCTTGGAAAATATAATGAAGCAATCACCGTTCTTACTATTGGCATTGATTTTGCTATAAATGACAATAGCGTGCAAGCTGATTTTTACGAACAGTTTTCAATTAGCTATGAAGGGTTGAATAACAAAAAAGAATCTTTAAAGTACAAAGAAAAAGCCGAACAGTTAAGACAAGAAAATTAAATGAAATATTTTTCAAGAACAATACTATTGATTTTATTGGTTGTCACTTCATGTAAAACCAAAAAAAATATTGCTGATACCGGTAATATTGAGGTACTATCCACTAAAAAAATTATTAGCAATCATTATACTAATAATTTCAATCAGCAAACTGTGTATGCAAAATTGTATGCGAAGTATTCCAACAAAAAATCCTCTATAAGATTTAATATTAAACTACGTTTAGAAAAAGATAAAACCATTTGGATGAGCGCAACAAAGTTTGGGGTTCCTGTGGCTAAAATTAAAATTACACCAAACAGGGTTAGTTATTACGAGAAATTGCAAAGAATCTATTTTGATGGAGATTTTTCAATGTTAAGTAAATGGTTAGGCACGGAATTAGATTATGAAAAAGTTCAAAATATATTATTAGGTCAGGCGGTTTTAAATTTGAAAGAGGGAAAATATACTTCAAGTATTGATAATAATTTATACCAACTAGCCCCTAAAAAAGACACTAATTTATTTGGAATTTTATTTTTTATGAATCCGGAGAATTTTAAATTGAACAAACAAGAAATTCGTAATCTAGAACAACAGCAATTATTTTCGGTTTCCTATCCAAATTATAAAGAAATTAATGGAGAGCAATTTCCTAAAAATATAAATATAAGAGCAACGGATAATAAAAACCTGACCACAATAAATATTGAATATCGCTCTGTAGAGTTTAATAGAGAATTGACTTTTCCGTTTTCAATACCAAGCGGTTACAAAGAAATTAATTTAAAGTAATGCGGTTTAATTTAAATTACCTTCTTCTTTTTTTAGCACTAATACTTAGTGTAAATATTTCGGCTCAAAAAACAAAACGTCAACAATTAGAAGCACGACGTAGCCAATTACAAAAAGATATAGTTTATATAAACGCGTTGCTTTCCAACACTAAAAGAAAAGAAAAAAACTTATTGAGTGAAGTAAAAGATCTAAATGATAAAATTAAAAAAAGAGAAGATTTAATAACTACAATCTCAAACGAATCGAAAGAACTCGGGAATGAGATTTATTTAAATCAACTTGAAATAAATAAACAAAAAAGGAATTTAGGAACACTTAAAAAAGATTATGCTTCTATGATTTTTAAATCATATAAAAGTAAATCTCAAAATAGCCGCATCATGTTTTTACTTTCTTCTGAAAATTTTTACCAGGCATACAAGCGTTTTCAATATATGAAGCAATATACTTCTTTCAGGAAAAAACAGGGAGAAGAAATTCAACATAAAACTATAGAATTGCAAGTATTGACCGATTCATTAAAAGTTAAAAAGGAACAAAAACAAACGCTTCTAAATGAGAAAAAAGAAGAGCAACTAGTGATTGAAAAAGAAAAGAATGAGCAGGAGGGGTTATTAAGCCAGGTAAAGAAAAAAGAAAATAAGTATAAAAGACAAATTCAAAAATTTCAAAGAGAAGAAACCAGGATTGATGCCCGAATAGATAAATTAATAAGAGATGCCATAGCGGCTTCAAATAGAAATACCGGAAATACATCAAATACGTCTTCAACAACTTTTAACCTTACTCCGGAAGACATAGAACTCGCATCAAAATTTACCTCAAACAAAGGAAAACTTCCCTGGCCTGTTGAAAAAGGGTATGTTTCAACCTACTATGGTAAACAGCCGCATCCTATTGTTAGAACAGCAACAATTCAAAGTAATGGAGTGAGAATTACTACAAATGATGAAAGTGTAGCAAGAGCTGTTTTTGAGGGGACAGTGTTAGCTGTACAAGTAATGTCTGGAAATAAAAAAGCGGTATTAATTCGGCACGGAAATTATATTACGGTATATAAAAATTTGGAAAACGTTCTTGTTAACAAAGGAGATAAAGTTAAAACCAAACAAGAAATAGGGACTATTTTCACGGATAAGATTACCGGAAAAACAATTTTAGGATTTGTATTATCCAATAACACAAAAACTGAGAATCCAAGGAGTTGGATTTATAGGATGTAATTTATTCGACCCGTAATCAAATTTTTTACTTCATTTAGAGACATCTCCAGAATCTCTTATTTATTCAGCAAAAAAGTTAATTAATGAACAATGCCCTTAATTCAGCAGCATCTTTAGGTTCCATTCTACCCGAAAGTATCAAGCTTAGTTGTTTGCGGCGTAATGCTCCTTCATAGCGTTCTTTTTCAAGAGAAGTTTCCGGTTGAATTTTTGGAACGACTACAGGTGTTCCGGTCCTGTCAACAGCTACAAATGTATAAATACCTTCGTTTACTTTGGTTCGTTCCTGTGATTCTCTGTCTTCAATCCAAACATCAACATAAATTTCCATAGACGATTTAAAAGCACGGGAAACTTTTGCTTCAATAGTAACAACACTTCCTACAGGGACCGCATTGTTAAATGCTACATGGTTCACGGATGCGGTAACTACAATTTTACGAGAGTGACGTCGTGCGGCAATACTGCAAGCTCTATCCATACGCGCCAGTAATTCACCACCAAATAAATTTCCTAACGGATTCGTTTCGCCGGGTAAAACGATATCGGTTAATATTGTTAAAGATTCTTTAGGTGCTTTTACCATGTCCTTGTTTATTTTTTTCAAAGATATGGCTATTTTATCAAAAGGGCAGCTACCGATTAACGAAGACTAAGACAAAAACTAAGACTAAGGCAAAGTCTTTTAGAATTAGGATTTAAAGATTAAAAATGAAAAGTGAAAAATATGTAAAATGGGTCAACATAAATCAGAGAAGTACAAGTAACAATTATCAATAAATATCTACCTATAGGTAATGTGACCGCATGACTGCATGACAATGAAAAGTGAAAAGCTTGAAATAAGTTTGATTTTAAATTTCCTTTTCTAGACTAGAGGAAGGATTAAAAAAGGATTGGAATTTAGTATTCCTTTACCAATAACCAAGCGTCCTTGGACTCGGTTCTTTTAATAGCATATAACCTGTTGATAGCATCAGCCCTGGAATTCAAGCTTTCAAATGCAACCTGTGTTAAATTCCATTTGTTGATGCCAAGAATTCTAGCGTTATAGCCTTTTTGCAACAACTGTTGAAGTTTTTTTTCAGCATTTCCCGGTTCTCTGAATGCGCCTGCAATAATGTGGTAATTATTAGTTTCTTTAGCTACATTTAAGGTGATTGTAGGCAGCGGATTGCTAATTACAAAAGTAGCTTCCTGGATAGATCTTTCTACATTCTTTTGTTGTTGTTCTGCCTTGGCAACTAAGTTATTATATTCAAATTTTTGGTACTCTTTCCAACCAACAGTTCCCAACGCAAAAATAATAACCGCGGCAGCCGCATATTTAATAAATGCAGGTGTCCTGCGTTTGTTTTCTTGAGTTGGAAGTATAGGAGCAATAGTTTCTAATTGCCTCACTTTTTCTTTATAAGCAAAACGCTTCACTGCAGGTGAAACAAAGGAACTAAAACCAAATGATGAAGTTAAATAATTAATGGAATTGCTTGGTTCAAAAATAAATTTACCGTCTTTGTTCAAATTAAAGGATCCTATATTTTCTAATTCCAACTCTTCATTATCTATAAGAAGCTTCCAGGATTCAACTTCTTTTTCGATATATTTAACAGCTTTTGAATATGTTGTTTTTTCAGAAATAGCCACATAATTTGCTAATAACCCATCGTTATATTGCAAGTGTGAATTAAAGGTTATTTGTTTAGAAGGGGCGTAAAAAGTATGCGTAAAATGATTCACTTTTGCCGAAATTTCAGTGGTAACAAATCCTCCAAAATTTGGGACAATCACACATTCGTAACGGTATAACAAATCGCTTATGTATTTTGCTAATGTCATTAAAACAAATATAAAAAAAACCTTTTTCAAAATTACAGGAATTGGTAATTTTTATTAACAATAATTTTATATATTGACATTCAAATTGTTATTATATGCTTGAAGAAGATTTGCTGTATGTTTTGGCACTGCAAAGGGCTAAAGGAATTGGAGATATTAATGCTAAAAAGTTAATAGCCCACTACGGAAATGCTAAAAATGTTTTTAAGGAAAAACGCCATTTATTAGAAAACATCAATGGGATAGGCTCTTTTATAATTAAGCACTTACACGATGTAAATAATTTAAAAGATGCGAAAAAAGAGTTGAAATATATTCAACAAAATAATATTGAAACACAGTATTTTTTAGATAAAAATTATCCTGAAAAATTAAAACACTGTGTTGATGCTCCAATACTACTCTTCAAAAAAGGAAATATCAACTTAAAAAGCAGTCCGGTTATTAGTATTGTAGGCACACGTAATATGACAAGTTACGGAAGAAGTTTTTGTGAAAAATTAGTAAGTGATTTATCCGCATACAACCCAATAATTGTAAGTGGTTTTGCTTATGGGATTGATATTTGCGCTCACAAATCAGCGCTAAAGAATAAGCTACAGACTGTTGGAGTTTTGGCTCATGGATTTGAAGAAATGTACCCTAAATCGCATAAAAAGTATGTAGATGAAATATCTGACAATGGTGGTTTCATTACGGATTTTTGGCATAGTGATGAACTGCAACGTGAAAACTTTTTAAAACGAAACAGAATTGTCGCAGGAATTTCTGAAGCTACAATTATCATTGAATCAGCTGAAAAAGGAGGCTCTTTAGTAACTGCAGATATTGCGAATTCGTATAGCAGAGATGTTTTCGCAGTTCCGGGAAGAACAACAGATATTTATAGTAAAGGCTGTAACGAACTAATAAATAGAAATAAAGCAGCTATTTTAACATCGGCGAATGATTTAATTGAAATGTTAAGTTGGAAACTTGAGGATAAAACAACGGCAACCGTTCAAAAGCAATTATTTGTTGAACTTACTGATACAGAACAAGGAGTATATGATTTTTTATTAGAAAACGGAAAAGAATTATTAGACATTATTTCATTAAATTGTAAACTTCCAATACATCAAACTACTACAATTTTATTCAACCTTGAAATGAAAGGGGTGGTAAAACCTTTGCCCGGAAAATTGTTTGAAGCAGTTTAATTGTTACTTTTGCTTTTTTTTTAAATTTATGATAGAAATCCCAAAACAGGCCAAAGCTCTTATTTTCGATTTAGATGGCACTTTAGCCAATACAATGCAAAACCATTTCACAGCATGGAGAAATGCAATAGCACCGTATGGAATTGATTTTAACGCGGTACTTTTTAAGCAATTAACCGGAATGCCAAGTGGAGCCACTATTGAAAAACTAAATGAGCTATTTGGCACAAATATGAATCCATTGGAAGTCGGAAAAATTAAGGCTGACCACTATAAAAAAAATACTCATTTAACAAAAGAAATAACCGTTGTGACCAATGTAGTTAGAAAATATTACAACACCTTACCGATGTCTATTGGAACAGGAAGCACCAAGATTGGAGCAAAAAAATCACTCGAAGTGACAGGTATTCAAAAATATTTTGACATAGTTATAACTGCTGATGATATTTCAAATCCAAAGCCGCACCCGGAAACTTTTTTAAAATGTGCACATTTAATGGATACAAAACCGGAAAATTGTGTTGTTTTTGAAGACGGTATTTTAGGAATGCAAGCGGCAGAAAAAGCAGGCATGATGGTAATTGACGTAAACGATTATTTCCAACTTGAATTTACGATTTAATTTTTTTTGACGCTACACTTTCTATGATAACAGTAGCAATTATTAGTATACCACCAAGAACTGTTTTCCCTGAAGGAATTTCATTTAAAAAAAATATTCCCAGCAAAATTCCGTAAACTGGCTGTACACTGCTCATGATACTTGCGGTGCTAATGGTGAATTTTTTAAAACTCATTACAAAAAGTGTATGCCCAATAGCGGTAGTAAATAAAGCTAATGCAATAATCCCGGCCCAATCATTGGATGTTGGTTTCGCTTCAAAAACAAAAAAAACGGGCCATAACACCAATGAAACTATTACCAACTGATAAAACATGATCATTGAACCATGATAATTCGCACTATTCATTTTTGACAATATATTTCTAAGGGCGTAAAAAACCGAAGAAATTAAACCGAAAAGCACTCCTTTTGTATAATTGTTGCTTAAATTCAATTCTGGGGTTAAAAAGTAAATTCCAATCAGCACGAGTATCCCAAGAATAACGTGTTTAATATTTAATTTTGTTTTAAAAAACAAGGGTTCTAATAATGCGGTAACCACAGGGAATGTAAATAATGAAAGCATACCAATTGCCACATTAGATAAATGCAAGGCATAAAAATAAGTAACCCAATGCACCCCTAAAAATATGGAACTAAGCAAAAAAGAATTCCTGTCTCTTTTGTTCAAAAGTTTTAAATCAATTTTTTGATACCAACAGTAAGCACCTAAAAAAACAGCCGCAAATATACAACGCAACCAAATGGTAAGTGGTGGAGGTATTGAAATATACCTGCCCAACACACCAGAGGTGCTTATAAAAAGTGTAGCTAAATTGAGCTCTGCAATATGTTTTAAGTGTTGGCTTTTCATCTGTTCGTTTTCTGTTTTTATATTAGACAGATTGGGACACTAATGATTTAGTTAAATGATTAAATTTGTTATGGCTCATTAGAATTGATGTATTTTTTGAAGCGTGGTTAAAGCTTTGTTTATTGAAGTTATATTGTCAAATGTTAGCAATAAACGCAAGCCACCTTTAGTTTCCTTTTCTTTTAAAGTGCAAATCTTTGTATTGTGCTGCACAAAATTCAATACCCTGGTGAATATAGGTGTTTGATAATAGGGGCTTTGCTGGTTGGAAACAAAATAACCAATCATTTTGGCCTGCTTTAAAATAAGACGTTCAATTCCCAAATGTTTAGCAATCCATTTAATGCGAACACTGTTTAATAAATCTATAACCTGGATGGGAAGCTCGCCAAAACGATCGGTTAATTCAAACTCAAAAGTTACCAATTCTTCTTCAGTTCTAAGTTCACTTAATTGATTGTATAAATTCAGGCGTTCAGAAATTATATTGATATACTCATCAGGGAATAAAATTTCAAAATCAGTATCAATTTGAATTTCTTTTACATATTCTTTTGGTTTGTCAGAAGTATCCTTGTACAGTTCTTTAAACTCATTTTCTTTCAACTCTTCAATAGTCTCATTCAATATTTTTTGATAAGTTTCAAAACCAATATCATTTATAAATCCACTTTGTTCGCCTCCTAACAGATCACCTGCGCCGCGAATTTCTAGATCTTTCATAGCAATATTTATTCCGCTACCTAAATCTGTAAAAAGTTCAATGGTTTGTATTCTTTTTTTCGCATCATCAGTCATCATATGGAATGGCGGAGTTATAAAATAACAAAAAGCTTTTTTGTTAGAACGACCAACTCGACCGCGCATTTGATGCAAATCTGACAATCCAAAATTATTAGCATTATTGATAAAAATGGTATTTGCATTAGGGACATCTAAACCACTTTCAACAATAGTGGTTGATACCAACACATCAAATTCATTATTAATAAATGAAAGCATTAAACGTTCTAGTTTTCTACCCTCCAATTGTCCGTGACAAATACCGATTTTTGCATCGGGGACTAAGCGTTGTAACATGCCGGCAACTTCTTTAATATTTTCAATTCTATTATGAATAAAAAACACTTGTCCACCACGTTGAATTTCATATTGAACGGCATCGCGAATTAATTCTTCATTAAATCGAGTCACATTGCTTTCAATAGGGTGACGATTTGGAGGAGGTGTATTAATTACCGACAGGTCTCGCGCTGCCATTAATGAAAATTGTAAGGTTCGTGGAATAGGAGTCGCTGTTAATGTTAATGTATCAATACTTGCTTTTAAGGTTTTCAATTTGTCTTTAGCGGCAACGCCAAATTTCTGCTCTTCATCAACAATTAGCAACCCTAAGGCTTTATATTTTATAACAGGATTTGTAAGTTGATGCGTACCAATAACAATATCGATACTACCGTTAGCCAAACCTTCTAAAACACCTTTACGTTGTTTTGCAGTTCTAAATCTGTTTAAATAATCAACTGTAACCGGAAAATCTTTTAAGCGCTCACTAAATGTTTTAAAATGTTGAAAAGCAAGGATAGTTGTAGGCACCAAAAGCGCTACTTGTTTTCCATTATCAACAGCTTTAAAAGCAGCTCTAATTGCCACTTCAGTTTTTCCGAAACCAACATCCCCGCAAACCAACCTATCCATTGGTTGTTCGCTTTCCATGTCTTTTTTAACATCTTGTGTTGAAGTTAATTGATCAGGAGTGTCCTCATATAAAAAGCTGGCCTCTAATTCGTGTTGCAAATAACTATCGGGATGGTATTGAAAACCTTTTTGCATTTTCCTCTTTGCATACAATTCAATAAGATTGTAAGCAATGTGTTTAATACGAGTTTTTGTTTTATGTTTTAATTTTTTCCAGGCGCCTGAACCTAATTTATACAATTTAGGTGCTTTACCATCCTTACCATTGTATTTTGAAATTTTATGAAGCGAATGAATGCTTATATATAAAATATCTCTATCTCCATAAATTAATTTAATGGCCTCTTGCCTTTTTCCTTCAACGTCTATTTTTTGAAGTCCACCAAACTTACCAATGCCGTGATCGATATGTGTCACATAATCGCCAATTTCAAGATTGGTCAATTCTTTTAAAGTGATGGATTGCTTTTTAGCATATCCATTTTTTAAACGGAACTTATGATATCGTTCAAAAATTTGATGATCGGTATAACAAACAAGCTGGTTGTCTACATCAATAAACCCCTGATATAATGGAAAAACAATTGTTTTATAGGCTATTTCCTGCTCAACATCGTTAAAAATATCGTGAAAACGATCAGCTTGTTTTTGTGAATCACAAAACAGGTAATTTTTAAATCCCTGTTGGGTATTTTGTTGCAAATTTTCAATTAACAAATCGAACTGTTTATTAAATGATGGTTGCGGTTTTGTGTTAAATCTGATTACTTTATGCTGTACTTGTTTCAGCATCTTTTGGTGAAATTCCGAATCAAGTTCGGAATGACGAGATGTTAAAATTTCAACTAATGAAAAATCTTGCAATTGCTTTATTATCAACTCTCCATTGCAAAATAACTCACTAGGTTTCGCCTGATTTATTGCTGTAGATAAATCTTTAAAAGCTTCTTCTGCCTTTGTAAAAAGTTTATCTAATCTATTTGAAAGCAGGTCAACGTTTTTAGTAAAAACAACCGTTTTTGAGGAAATGTATTTTAAAAAACTTTCCCGCTTTTCGTCTAATGCTTTGTTCTCAACATTAGGCATAATACTAATTTTAGTTAGCTTTTCGATTGATAGTTGAGTTTCAACATCAAAAGTTCGAATACTATCAACTTCATCGCCAAAAAATTCAATACGATAAGGCTCGTCATGCGAAAATGAAAACACATCAATAATTCCTCCACGAACGGAAAACTCACCTGGCTCAGTAACAAAATCTACCCTGTTAAAATTATATTCAAACAACACTTCGTTTACAAAATCTAAACTTAGTTTGTCATTTAGGTTTACTTTTAAAGTATTTCGGTTGAGTTCTGCTTTGGTTACAACTTGTTCAAACAATGCATCGAGATAGGTAACAATTATTGCAGGTTTTTTACGAGAATTTATGCGGTTTAACACCTCTGAACGTAATAAAACATTAACGTTATCGGTTTCTTCAATTTGGTAAGGTCTTCGATAAGAACCCGGATAGAACAGCACATCTTTATCGTTTAAAAGTTGTTCCAAATCATTCAAATAATAAGCAGCTTCTTCTTTATCATTAAAGATTAAAAGAAAAGGCTTTTCAGCTTTTTTAAAACTTTCTGAAATAACAAAAGACAATGAAGATCCAACCAAATTCGAAATTTGAAATTGGTATTTTTCCTTTGATAACCACTGAGCTAACTGTTTTTTTTGGACAATTTGCTCATAGATTTTAATAATATTTTGCTCACTCAAAAGTTGCAAATTTTGCCAAAGGTAGCATTTAATAAAAAAAAGGAAAATATTCAGTAAAAATTCTTAAATTTATAAGAGTGAATTAAAATAAGAAGCTATGCCTATTTCAGATTTATACCCAACAGGGCTGCATCAACAAAATATCGGGCATTTTGCCACTATAGTAAGACTATCTTTATTGGATAATAAAATTGATAGAGAAGAGCATACATTATTAAAAAGATTGGCTAAAAGATTGGACATTTCCAAAATGGAATTTAAAGCAATTATCAAAAATCCAAATAAATATCCCGAAAACCCACCAGTGAGTTATGAAGAGCGTTTAGAGCGCTTGTACGATTTAACAAAAATGGTATTTTTAGATAAAAACCCAACAATTGATAAAACTTCTATCATGGACAGAATTGCTGTAGGTTTAGGATTTCCTGTTGAAAACGCCAGAGATATAGTTAAAGAGGCAATAAATTTCTTTGTGAAAGAACCTGATCTTGAAGATTTTAAAAAAGTTATCAAAAAGGCCAATCCTATCAAGCACTAACCTTTATATTTTCCTTTAAAAAGTTTAAAACATGGGAATATCAGACTATAATTTAAGCGGTGCGCAAAAAAGGAATCTTTCTTATTTTGCAAGTATAGTTAGTTTAGCTTTAGCAGATGATGTTATTACAGAAGGCGAAGAAAAATTATTAAAACGAATGGCAAAACGTTTTCATATTTTAGAAGCAAAATACAAGGAAATTCTTGAAGACCAGGCCGAATATCCCGTTAATACTCCGCATAATTATGATGAACGTATAGAACAGTTGTTTGACTTAACTAAAATGGTATATGCTGATGATCAAGTAAGTAGTGAAGAAGCTGGAGTTTTGAGAAGAATTTGTGTTGGGCTAGGTTTCCCGGTAGATAATGTAGAAAAAGTTGTGGATGAGGCAATTCATTTAATATGAAATGGCAACATCTTAGACGATTTTACAAAAGCAATTAAGTATGTAAATAGAATCTGATAGTTAAAATATATATCAAAAAGCCGAATGTTTTGTTCGGCTTTTTGTGTATAAAGTAGTACTTTGCATTAAAAAGATTAAGTGCACAATTCAACCTCAGAATGGCCTGAGATCTTTTAAATACAATATCTTTTGTCAATTCTGTTTCATCACATAAAAGAGAAAGCATATGATTACTTTCTTCGCTTGAAAAAGCGTGAAGATTTTCAATAACACGCTCTTTCATTTCACCTGCTGATTTATTGGTAAATGTAACGGCTAAAATTTGTTGAAATTTGTAGACATCATCACTTGTTAAAAGAATTTTTAAGTATTCTTTAACCAATGTAAAAGTTTTTCC
>PVMS01086257.1_pt1 | contig 11526 bp, 11 predicted proteins | sample 1853461 | NCBI WGS metagenome assembly PVMS01 (sample SAMN08582032, study PRJNA380276) | Marine sediment metagenome, whole genome shotgun sequencing project. | isolation source: ocean sediment barecode stripped | collected 2017
GGCGAACCAGACCGCAACGCGGCAGAGATAACCAGTAATCCCAGGCTGAGCACAATTTGCCAGATTTGAATCGAGGTAAAACCAGCACGGATGACGAGAGAGATCGGGGCAGAAAACGGGAAGAAACTAAGGCCGAATGCCAGCGGACCAAAAGGAAGAATCGTAAAGGCCGATGTCCTTAAATTCATTGAAAAAAAATCTCGGGTTGAACCGGATACACCCGGTACGGGTGTCAAGGCCAAAGATTCCCGGAAGACAGAGGGGAGAGAAAAAGTCAAGTTTGTTGGGTGGCGAAAGGTCATCGCAGACAGAATGACAACCAGTGTCAGGGAGGTTCCCCATTATAACAACGCGGTAGAGATCGATGTGACGGATCTATCAGAGATGATAGCGGCCACGAGGTCCCGGGAAGACCAACCTCGACTCACGTACCTTCCTTTTATAATGAAAGCAATAAAGGCCGGTATCGATTTGATACCAGAGATCAATGCGTATTGTTACGAGGATGGGTTTGTGGTTCAAGATGCCCTGAACATTGGCGTCGCAGTAGATCTGGGTGAAAAACTTCTTGTGCCCGTGGTCAAGGACGTCAAGGATAAATCAATACTGCAATTAGGAGAAGAAGTACGTGAAATAATATTAAAGGCAAGGGATGACCGCCTTAAATCGGAAGACATAATCGGAGGGACGATCACCATAACCAACGCGGGTGTTTATGGTATTATGTATGGCACTCCCATTATTCTTCAGCCCCAGACGACCATTATGTCTTTGGGGGCCGTGCGGGAAATGCCGGCTGTTATTGATGGGAAAATTGCCATACGGAATAAGATGATCATCGTGTGTTCCTTCGATCACAGGGTGGTCAACGGAGGACCTGGTGCCCGATTTATGAGAGAAGTGAAGATTCACCTCGAAGATCTGAACAGGCTTATGCTCAGTATGCGTTAAGGGACCTTTTCACGATCATTGTTTCATAAAAAGGCATCTGCCCGCTTAGAGATGCAGGTGATGCCAAATCATGGCTCTGTCACGATGGCATGGAATTGTCTCAAAGGGGGGTACGCATCCAAGGTTATTGGGGCGGGATTTGTGCAGTATTATGGAAATTGAATCATGATGATTTTCTGGAGGAAATGAGATGGAACTCTCGAACAATGATTTACAGAAAATGCTTTACTGGATGGTGTTGGGCAGGAGGCTCGAGGAAAAAATAACGGTTCTTTTCAGAGAGAGCAGACTGCGCGGTCACCATCATCCTGGCATCGGACAAGAAGCAGCCAATGTGGGGGCCGCTTACGGTTTGCAGGAGAAGGATTGTATCACCCTCATTCACCGGGGAAAACTCCCCGAATTGATCAAAGGGATTGGTCTTAGAAATCTGATGGCGGGGTATTACGCAAAGAAGGAGGGCATTGAAGGGGGAAGAGCACCCACAGGGTCTCATATGTATGGAGATCTTTCAAAAGGCATTATTCCTGGTCCCGGAATTATCGGGTCTGCGATTCCCCTGGCTGCAGGTGTTGGACTTGCCCTGGATAGGGATGGAAATGGGGCTGTGGTGGAATGCTTTTTTGGAGATGGCGCCTCAAATAGAGGTGACTTCCACGAAGGCCTCAACATGGCGGCCGTGATGAACTTGCCTGTTATCTTTCAGCTTGTAAACAATGGCTATTCAATGTCTGTCTCAGCCAAGAAATCCACCCGAATGCAATCCCTGTCGGATCGTGCCCAGGCTTATGGGATACCCGGTGTCACCGTGGATGGGAATGATGTACGCGCGGTTTATGAGGTAAGTGAAAAGGCAATTGAAAGGGCCAGAAATGGGGAAGGCCCCTCCCTCATAGAGTGTGTGGTCCACAGGTGGACGGGCCATTCCATCAGCGATGCGGATATCTATCGGACGGATAGGGAAAGGCTCAAAGGGGAAAAGCGCGATCCCATCGTCAGGTTCAAGAATGAACTGATCGATGAAGAAATTCTCACGGAGCAGGGTTGTCTGGACGTGGAAAAGCAGGTGGCGGATGAAATCGAGGAGACCGTCCGCTATTGCGAAAATGAGTGTCACGACCCGGATCCCTCAGATATCCTAAGGGGCGTCTATGCCAGTAATTGATCAGACCTTTTGGACACATAACTAACTGAGTAGGTTAAAGATGTCACCGCACCTCGATGGTAAGATAGCCCTTGTGACCGGGGCAGGGCGCGGCATTGGACGCAGCATTAGTCTTGCGTTGGCAGATGCCGGGGCACAAGTCGTCGTTTGTGCGAGAACTGTCAGACAGATTGAGGAAGTTGAGCAGAAGATTATCCGAGCCGGAGGCAAGGCCATTTTAATACCGGCGGACATATCCGATGAAAAGGATGTCAACTTGCTATTCGAAAAAATCGATACCGCATTCAATAAACTGGATATCATTGTTAATAACGCCGGAATTGGGATTTTCAAAGAGGTGGTCGATTTCCCAATTGGTGATTTTGACCGGGTCATGAGCGTTAATCTGCGCGGGACATTTCTCTGCTGTCAAAGAGCCATGAGGGCAATGATACCAAAAAAAAACGGCTACATCATCAACATCGCCAGCGTCTCAGGCTTCAGAGGATACCCGAGACAATCGGTATACTGTGCAAGCAAACACGGAATCATGGGGATCACAAAGGCTCTTTCAATTGAGGCTCAAAAACATAATATCCGGGTCTCTGCAATTCTTCCCGGATCGGTTGACACCGAACTGATTTCATATGCCCGGCCGGACATTGAGAAGGTTGATCTCATTCGACCGGAAGACATAGCTTTGACCGTTATTTTCATGCTCTCTCTTTCAGATCACGCCGCCGTAGACCAGATTTATATCAGGCGGAGAAACAGCGATCCCTTTTAGCGGATCAATGGAAAAACAGAAAAAACATGTCCAGGAGTTACAGTTTTCCAAAGATAGGTGGTCCAAGGAAAGCTTGATAGAAGAATCCATTTTCATAATCATGCGCTTGAGGCGGATAAACTACAGGCTCTGATACCATGTGTCAGGGCGCCACCAAAAACGAAAGCGAGAGAGTTTCTTCCAAGGTTACCACAGGAGTTGGGTCTTATGGGCATCATCGTTGAGAACGTAACCAGAATTTATGAGGGCGAGGCGGCGCTGGATGATGTTTCCCTGGAAGTCAAGGATGGGGATTTCTGCACTTTCCTGGCTCCATCCGGACATGGTAAGACGACCTTGCTTCGGGTGATGGCCGGAATCGACAAACCGGATAAGGGCAAGATCTATTATGACGGTAAGGACGTGACCAATCTGGCTGTGCGCGAGAGAAACATCGCCATGGTCTACCAGCATTTTATCAACTATCCGGCCATGACGGTTTACGAAAACATTGCCTCTCCCTTGAGGGTATCCAAAGCCAAGCTTACAAAGGGAGAGATTGACAAGAGGGTCAGGGAATGTGCAGACCTTCTTAAAATTGGGACGCTTCTCGGCCAGCACCCATCAGAACTCAGTGGCGGGCAGCAACAGCGGCTGGCCATAGCCAGGTCCATCGTCAAAGAGACTGATTATATTTTTCTCGATGAGCCATTGACCAACCTGGACTATAAATTGCGTGAAGAACTTCGGCTGGAGCTCAAGAAGATTTTCCGACGCCGCCAGCGCGGCGCGGTTATCTTTGCAACACCCGAACCGGTGGATGCCTTGTCCCTCTCCACACACGTGGGTTTTTTACATGAGGGGAGATTGATTCAGTACGGGCTGGTGGACGACGTCTACCACAACCCCTGCTCTACTGAGGTGGGGGCCTACTTCAGTTATCCAGCCATGAACATCTTTGAGTGCCGAAAAATGACCCGAGACGGAAGGCTTTTTTTCAAGGCGTCAGATGAATTGATGATAGATGTGGATGAATTTCGCGACCTCTTGATAAAGGACCGCTACTTGTTAGGTATTCGCGCCCATGGGCTCAATACTGTTAAAAGCGATGACTACACCCTTGCCATTCAGGCCACTGTGGAACTGTCGGAGGTCGTTGGCTCGGACACTGAGTTACATTTAAACCATCACGGTATTCCCCTGATTGCACTGGTCCAGGGGATGGGGAGCTATACGATTGATACCGACATAACGGTATATGTCAATCCACGTCGGTTTTTTGTTTATGACAAAGATGATGGCGGATTAATTGCCAAGACCCATCAAGACTAAAATTAGCAACTACACCCAGCCTGTCTGGGCATGCGGGAGACCATCATGGCAAGCATAGAATTGAAGTCCATTTACCACTCCTATACCTTTTCCCAAAAGGATGCGGAGAAGACTTCCATTCCGGACGAGTGTGTGGGAACGGAGGGTTTTGTGGTCGAAGACCTGAGCCTTTTATGGGAAGATGGTACGGCCAATGCACTGCTTGGTCCCTCTGGGTGTGGCAAAACAACGATTTTGAACATCATCTCAGGCCTGCTGAGACCCACAAGCGGAACCGTCCTTTTCAACGACAAAAACGTCACCGGATATTCACCCAGAGAAAGGCATGTGGCACAGGTCTTCCAGTTCCCCGTGGTTTATGACACCATGAATGTTTATAGCAATCTGCAATTTCCCCTCGAAAACCGAGGGGTATCCAAAAAAGATATCCGCAAAAGAATCGAGACCATTGCCGAAATCCTCGATTTGAAGGACAAGTTAAAGGCCCCTATAGGATCCCTCACCCCTGCTGAAAAGCAGAAAGTCTCCCTGGGAAGGGGAATCGTGAGAGAGGACACGGCAACCATTCTGCTTGACGAGCCTTTGACGGTCATTGATCCCAAAGAGAAGTGGGGGCTTCGAAGGAAACTCAGGGAAGTCCAGAAGGAACTTAAAATCACCATGATTTACGTAACGCACGATCAGCACGAGGCATTGACCTTTGCCGATCACGTTACGGTTGTTAAGGAGGGTCAACTGGTTCAAACGGGGTCGCCGGAGCAATTGTACGCTGATCCCCAGAGCCCTTTCATCGGGTATTTTATTGGCACTCCCGGGATGAATTTGTTTGACTGCATCTTTACGGATGCAGGGCTGCAGTCAGGAAATATTGTCATACCTATTTCTGAAGCAATCAGATCCAAACTCGTTCTGACCCACGGATCCAGCTTTCAGTTTGGAATTCGACCTGAATTCGTTCAAATAAGCGCGACCAGAAAAGAGAAGTGGCATCCTTTCACGGTAACAGCCATCGAAAGTCTGGGGCCCTACAAAATTTTGACCTTGAGCTCAAGTGACGTTGAGATAAAGAGCCGCGCTCCGGAAGACATGAACGTGTCTGAGGAGGATCACATTTGGGTAAATTTCCCGGAAGACAAGTCAAGAATCTTCCACAAGGATATGAGATTGGTCTGATTCACGGCGTGAATTCAGACACCTGATTCAACAAACAGCTTCAGGGTTAAAAAGACTGTCCGGTTCAAGGACCGTGAGAGTAATCGGGCAGGGAGATTTCCAGGAGGTAACGTGAATGAAGAACAGAGCCTGGCTTTTCGTTACGCCCGTCTTGTTGCTTGTGGCGTTGAACGCGCTTGTCCCCATTATGGCGGTCGTCAATTATTCGCTGCATATCAGTTTCGCTGGTTCCGCACCGGAATTCGCGGGTCTTGATAACTATATTCAAGTATTTACCGACCCTGACTTCCTGGGCGCTCTCAGACGTCAGTTCATATTCAGTTCTTGTGTTCTGCTGGTCCAGATTCCCTTGGGAATCTTCATTGCCATGCAATTGCCAAAGAGTGGCAAATCAGTGGTGGTGTGTCTGGTCTTATTGGGAATTCCGCTGCTGATACCGTACACGGTGGTGGGGCTCCTATGGCGGATCATGACGGTGTACGAGGTGGGGATAATAAGTAAAATTTTCTCCTATGTATTTGATTATTCATACCGGGTCACGCAAAACCCCGTGGATGCAGTCCTTACGATTTTTTTCCTGGACGTGTGGCACTGGACTCCACTGGTGGTTTTGCTTTCCTATGCCGGATTGGTGGCAATCCCTGATCAATTCTATCAGGCTGCGGCCATCGATGGCGCTTCGGCCTGGAAGACCTTCAGGTATGTCACCCTACCCAAACTGCGATCCGTTTTGATTATTGCACTATTGCTGCGTTTTATGGATTCCTTTATGATTTATGCAGAACCCTTCATCATATCGGGAGGTGGACCTGGTAACTGGAACACCTATCTTAATCAATACGTTGCAAGAAAGGCCGAATCTTACGAATTGGGCTATGCAGGGGCCGCATCAATCACCTACCTGTACATTGTGGTAGTCTGCTGTTTTATTTTCTATACCATAATGACCAACCTGGGGAAAGGAGTAAAGCGATGAAAAAAAGAGCCATCTTCCTTGTCTGTTTTTACATGCTCCTTATGTTCCCCATTTACTGGATGATCGTAAACTCTCTCAAGACCGAAAATGAGATCTTTACCATGACCACGTTCTTTCCAAAAGAGATCACATTTGCTAATTATATCGAAATATTCACCAATCCCATGTGGACGGACAGCCTCATCAATTCTATCATTTATGTGTGTCTGAACGTGGTCATCACGCTTCTTGCCGCAATCCCCGGGGCCTATGCTTTTTCACGGTGGAAATTCCGCGGAAGCAACCACCTCTTTTTTTGGCTGCTTACAAACCGTATGGCGCCTGCAGCGATATTCATGATTCCGTTTACAGAACTCTATTTTACCCTCAGACTTTTCGACACGCATCTGGGGGTGGCCCTCGCCCACTGCCTTTTTAATATTCCGTTGGCCGTCTGGATCCTTGAAGGCTTTATGTCCGCAATTCCAAAAGAGATCGATGAAACGGCCTTTATCGACGGTTTTAGCTTTTTCCGTTTTTTTCGCAAGGTTTTCTTTCCGCTGATCGCCCCCGGGATTGGGGTTGCCGCCTTCTTTGCCTTCACCTTCTCCTGGGTGGAGATGATCATCGCCAAAACCCTGACGGGTCCCATGGCCAAACCCATGGTGGTAACCATCGCGGTGGCCCAGCAGGCCGTTGAAGGGACCCGCTGGGGACTGATGTCGGCCCTGACCGTGGTGATGATTATCCCGGGTATTTTCGTGGTCTATTTTGTGAGACATTATATGGCAAAAGGCTTTTCCTTGGGGAGGGTGTAAGCAATGGAATGGCTGCAAGAACAAGTCAGATGGATGCAGTGGAGTCCTCCGAGTGCAATCTTCTTTTTGGCGCTCTTCTTTACCCTTATTGGCATGGGTATCTGGGAAGGGTACCGGCCCTGTGTGCCCCGCAAGGGATTTCTCCCAATGGTGACTACACGTGGCGACCGGCTCTTTCTTGGAATTATATCGACCATAGGCATCTGCATGCTTTGGATCGGCCTGTTTAAAGGTGTTCTCATGATTTTACCGCTGGTCATTGGAGCTGTTTGGTTTTTTGTCCTGGCAAAATGGGGATAGCCAAACAGCGGGTTTGAGTGAAAACTGTTGCATGAGACCTCAGGCCCGATACAAAGCTTATTTTTCTGAAGGAAGGGAGGTGAAAACGACTGATTTTTGTCCGTACCGAATAAAGCGTGTGGTGAAAGGTATTTGTCGTTAATCGATCTTGTCGTATAACAAAGGAGGACAAAGATGAAAAAAATGATGCTATCCGTCGGTGTGTGTTTTATCATTTTGGGCCTCGCTTTTGCGTGTTTTCTTTCTCCCGTAGAAGCGGCTGTTGATAAAAAAACCGCAGCGGCCATCGAAAAATGGATCAATGAGTTCCAACCGTCGGCCTTCAACAAAGAAGAGCAAAGGAAGGAATTGGAATGGTTCGCCGAAGCAGCCAAACCCTACCGTGGAATGACAATCACCTCTTGCTCAGAGACCATAGCTCCCCACGTCTTTGAACATGATGTCCTCTCAAAGGCCTTCCAGGAAATTACGGGCATTACCGCGAAACACGACCTCATTGGCGAAGGTGATGTGGTCGACCGTATCGCGCGACAGGTGCAAACCAGACGAAAACTCTATGACATTTACATCAATGATGCTGACCTTATTGGGTGGCATTTGCGTACAGATGCTATCGTCAATTTAACCGAATATATGGCTGGAGAGGGGAAGGCCGTTACCGATCCCTACCTCGATCTGGACGATTTTCTAAATCTGGAATTCGGCCAGGATTATGACGGAAACCAATTGCAGCTCCCGGATCAGCAGTTCGCCGCCCTCTATTGGTACCGGCATGACTGGTTCAACAGACCGGAACTCCAAAAGGCGTTCAAGGAAAAGTACGGATATGATCTGGCCGTACCGCTCAATTGGTCTGCCTATGAAGACATTGCCGAGTTCTTTACCGGCCGGGTAATTGACGGCAAAAAGAGATGGGGTCACTTCGACTTCGCGAAGAAGGGACCTGATCTTGGCTGGCGATTCACCGATGCGTGGTTTTCCATTGCAGGAGCCTCCGACAAAGGCCTTCCAAACGGCTTTCCGGTGGATGACTGGGGTATTCGCGTCAACGACCAGAGGATACCAGTGGGTGCCTCCGTGGAACGGGGCGGGGCGGTGAACAGCCCAGCGTCCATTTACGCCCTGGAAAAATATCTTACCTGGGCAAAAAAATACGCCCCCCCCAGCGTATATTCTGTGAGCGCAACAGAGATGCTCGGCTATGCCAAGGGCGGCGACATTGCCCAGTTCTGCTTCTACTATATCGTAGGGCTTTGGGATCCCGGATTTCATAAACCTCCCATGGTGGATGATAAGGGCAACCTCAATTGGAGGGTGGCCCCTGTTCCCCACGGCAAGTACTGGCAGGAAGGCATGAAGGTGGGCTATCAGGATTGCGGCGCCTGGACCATTCCCAAGAACGTAAAAGGCAAAAATCGTGATGCCGCATGGCTGTGGGCCCAATTCTGTGTATCAAAGACCGTTCAGCTCAAAAAATTCCTCTTTGGCAACGGTCCGATCAGAAAATCCAGCATCTGGCACCCCTACGTGACAGAGAGGATGAGCAAATGGGGTGGTGTTATCGAGTTTTACCGGTCCAAATATGAAAAACTGTACACCGACTCAGGGGTGAACGTTCCCCACTACCCGTTGCTGGCGGAACAGTGGTGGAAGAACATCGGACCGGCCCTGAACGGCGATATCACGTCCGAAGAGGCCCTGAACAGGCTGGCCAAGGACATGGACGATCTCATGGGAAAGATGAGGCTTCCCAAATACAATCCTGTGCTTAATCCCATCAAATCACAGGAGTACTGGCTGAATCAACCAGGGGCTCCATGGCCTGAAATCAAGGAAAGGGAAAAACCCCAAACAATGAAATATGAGGAATTGGTCGAAAAGTGGAAGTAACCAAATGGTGATGTCATGGGAAGGGCGTAGAGTACGGGCGCCCTTCCCGTCCGTCTCTGCACTATAGGGCTAAATGGGTTGAAACAATCCGTTGTGCGGCCTCCATGAAATCAGACCCCACGGCGACATAACCATGATTCTTCATCACGATGGGTCCGTCGCCCTTTCCGAGCGTATCACATGTAATATTGGCCAATTCAAGTGACCCGTAGGGCTCTTCATTCTCCGTTTCTTGTACTTTCCCAGCCAGCACCTCTGAAGAAGGAATATTGTGGACATGAACCACTGCCTCGGCATCAAGTCTGCACTGGAGTATCAGGTAATGCAGAAGGGTCTCGGACGAGGGCTTTCTGGTGCCGACATACTTCACCTTCATCTCCTCAACCGAGCAGTATGGAACATATACGATCTCTTCTTTCTCAAGCACCTCGAGGTTTGCTTCGGAGGCTGTAATGGCCATGCCGTCAGCGAATCTCATACTGAAGTTCCCTGCATTTTGTGGGACCATGCCGTGCTTGCTCGCGAGATCCGCGCATTCCCTGAATAGAGGAAAAAGCTCATCAAAACCGTTTGGTGGTTCCTCATCAAGCCGAATGGCTTCGAACTTCACGCCTGCATATCCGTCCATCAATTCTTTTTTTGTTGACTCTGTCATCTTCCTTCTCTCCTTTTTGTTTCTTTACTTTCGGTCGAAAAATATACTCTTGCCCGTTGATGAAAGAGGGATGCCCATAATTACTGCTGAATCCAAAAGCTTCATTTCACGTGCAACGGTACCAATACGGTACATAATCCGATTGTCGGCATTCATGATAGAGGCCGTCTTCACTGCCGAACCAAGGGCGATACCAAGATCCAGAAGCTTATAGGCGCAATTGGGACCGGCGTACTGACCATCCACCACTGGGGCCTCGGCCAACCCCTTACAGTCGGAAAAGCCACAGGCGCCACAGTTAATTCCCAGGGGTTTGGCCTTTTTCACACCGATCAGGACCACCGCGCCGGAGGCCTTTACGTTCCCGCCGTCGCGGTCAAAACTCTTCAGGCCGTTCCGTTCACCGTATGCGGCCATTTCGTCCCCAAGTCTGGTCAGCTCCGAACCATCCAGTATCTTGATTTCAATGTCATCCACTCCGCCACTCTTGGGGGCCGTACGGCCGGCCACTGCCATCAATTCCGCTATAATTCTCAATCCATCCATTCTTCTATCCTCCCTTTTAATTGGTTAAAACGCCTTCTCGGCTAAATATAGAATAAAGTATTTTTAATCCTGCGGCCACGGGACCTTCGGCACATTTGCGTCGGTTCTCTAAAGTCCAGTAAGATTTTCTGGTATCCGGGTCTGAAATATCCACGGCCAAAAGATCTCGACAGTAAGCAGATCCTTTCACTTTTTGGAAGGTGCGCAGATATTCGGCAGTCAACCTGTAGGTGCGCTCTTTTCGCTCGGCTTCCTCCTCGGAAAGCCCGACTCGGCCAAATACCTGGCTGATCGCCATGACGCCCCCCGATACGGCGCCGCACACGTCGCTGAGATTTCCAATTCCTCCCCCAAATCCCGTCGCGCTTTTCAGTACTTCATCGTTTCGGTTATCCAGCAATTCCTGGCAGCACAAGAGCGTCGTTTGGGCACAATTGTACCCGGCAAGGAGGTGCTTTACGGCCTGCTCTGTAAGATCATTTGCCTCAACTGAAATGGGATCTGGTTTTCCTTCCTCATTGATACAGCATTCGAGCGGCTCATTCAGGATGAATCTCCTGACTTCCTGCGCAATTCTTTCACAGGATTTGGAAACGGTTTCCTGGCTGCTTCCGGCAATGTGGGGAGTAAACGTCAAGTTATCCAGCCCGAGGAGAGGATAGTTGCCATCAATGGGTTCCACATCGAACGTGTCAAGAGCCGCACCGGCGATCCAGCCTTCCGTGAGTGCCCGATACAGGGCCTTATAATCCATAAGAGGGCCCCGCCCGGAATTGATGAGGCAGGCGGAAGACTTCATCATTCGCAGTTCCTTTTCGCCGATCATGCCTGTGGTCCCCTCGGTCACCCTTGCATGGAGACTCACGATATCAGCCTCTTTCAGCAGCGTATGAAGGTCCACCATTTTAACCCCGAGTCTTTGGAAAACGCCCTGGGGTACAAAGGGGTCTGATACGATCACTTTCACCCCCAAAGACTTCAGCATGGGCGCCATCA
>PVMS01003088.1_pt1 | contig 11524 bp, 10 predicted proteins | sample 1853461 | NCBI WGS metagenome assembly PVMS01 (sample SAMN08582032, study PRJNA380276) | Marine sediment metagenome, whole genome shotgun sequencing project. | isolation source: ocean sediment barecode stripped | collected 2017
AAATCGACCGCCATCTTGATGATCGTATAGACACCATCGATATACAGCCAGTAGGCCACAAGAAACAGCCACACATTCCGTAACTGCCTGACTTCATGCAGCGTTTTCCAGATGCGGGAAAAGCCCTGCTGTAAAACCTTCATTGTCAGGGAAGATGGTTTCCCGTCCGGTTCATCTACCAGCAACATCAACGGCAGGGAAAACACCAGCCACCAGACGGCCACCATCAGAAACGAGATACGTACTGCTACTGTTCCGTCAGCAAGACCAAACCATTCCGGATGCAATGCCATCATCACATTAAGTAACAGCAGCAGGCCGCCACCCAGATAGCCAAGCGAGAATCCCAGGGCCGATGTATGGTCAATTTCATCCTTGCGAGACACAAACGGCAATAAAGAGTCATAGAAAATATTGCTTCCGGAAAACCCGATCAGTGCCAGTACGTACAGAAAGGCGGCCAGAAACCAGTCACCCTGGTCGACGAGGTAGAGTCCACCCGTCATTAATACGCCCAGAAAAGCAAAGGAAAACAGCAAGGCCTTGCGTCTGCTCATGCAATCGGCAATGGCACCCAATACCGGCGCCAGCATGACGATCAACAAACTTGCCAGGGAATTCGCCATACCCAGCCTGAAGGTACTGGTTGCCGAATCAACACCCGCATTCCAGTAATCCTTGAAAAATACCGGGAAGAAGCCGGCCATGACGGTTGTAGCAAAAGCTGAATTTGCCCAGTCATACATCGCCCACCCCCATTTCTGGCGGGTAGCAGTTAATTCATCTTGCATCGGTACAAGTCCGGCTTTTCATGGATAATAGAGCTAGAATCAGGTGACATGATGCAATGGTTACAAAACCCCGGCCATTTTGGAATACAAAAACGCTCGAGGAGATGACAACCGGGGAATGGGAGTCACTCTGCGACGGCTGCGGGCGGTGTTGCCTGCACAAGCTGGAAGATACCGATACCGGGTTATACTTTTACACCAATGTTGCCTGCCGTTTGCTGGATAGCGAGACTTGCCGCTGCAAGGATTACCCTAACCGGGAAGAACTGGTGAAAGACTGTCTGGTGCTGTCACCTGCCGGTCGTGAACACTACAACTGGCTACCATCGACCTGTGCCTATCGACGACTGGCAAACGGTCTGGACCTCGAATGGTGGCACCCGCTGGTATCCGGCGACCCTGACACGGTCCACCAGGCACACATCTCGATTCGCAGCCGGACAGTCAATGAAAATACCGTACGGAAAGAGCAGCTTGAAGACCACATCATCAACTGGATTGATTTATAGCGAGGAGCCTGTCCGAGAATAGACTGATCTACTGCGGACAGGCTGCTAGTGTTCTCGTGTGGAGAGAAACCTGATGTCAGGCCATTTCTCGATTGCCAGATCCAGGTTCACCCGCGTCGGTGCAATATAAACGAGCGCACCACTCTGGTCCTCACCAAGATTCTCATAGGCTTTTACACGGAACCGCTCCTCCATCACACTGTCGTCACATTCTATCCAGCGCGCCGTGGCAACAGAAACAGCCTCAAACTGGCACTCCACACCATATTCAGACTGTAACCGGTGCGCCACCACGTCAAATTGCAGGACACCGACAGCGCCCAGGATCAGGGCATTGTTTTTCAGAGGCCGGAACAGCTGGGTAGCACCCTCCTCGCATAACTGGTCCAGCCCTTTTTGCAGCGCCTTCATCCGTAACGGGTCCTTCAGGATGGCTCGCCGGAACAGTTCCGGTGCGAAATTCGGTATGCCGGTGAACTTCAGGTCTTCACCCTGGGTAAAGGCATCACCAATGCGAATGGTTCCGTGGTTATGCAGGCCGATAATGTCGCCCGGCCAGGCCTCATCTACGTGCCCCCGGTCAGAAGCCAGGAATGTTACGGCATTGGATACCTGCACATCGCGACCAATACGGACATGACGCATTTTCATCCCCTTCCGGTAACTGCCTGAACAGATTCTCAGGAAGGCAATACGGTCACGGTGGGCCGGGTCCATATTCGCCTGTATCTTGAAGACAAACCCGGAAAATTTATCTTCCGTGGGATCAACCTCCCGGGTCATGGTACTGCGCGGTAACGGTGAGGGTGCAATTTTGACAAAATGCTCCAGCAACTCGTTTACACCGAAATTATTGATTGCCGAGCCGAAAAAAACCGGGGTAAGTTCACCCTTCAGGTACGCTGCAAGGTCAAACTCGTGACTGGCTCCTGCTACCAGCTCAATTTCATCACGCAGCTCGGCTGCCAGATCACCCAGCAACTCATCCAGCTGCGGATTGTCCAGTCCCGGTATTATCCTGACATCCTGACGTTCGGTGTTTTTACCGGCTTCATAGAGATGTACGGCATCATCAGGGATGTGATAAATACCCTTGAAACGCTTGCCCATACCAACCGGCCAGGTAATCGGCGCACACTTGATCTTCAGTATTGCTTCTACTTCGTCCAGTAACTCAATCGGATCACGTCCCTCCCGGTCAAGCTTGTTGATAAAAGTAGATATGGGTGTATCACGCAGTCGGCAAACATCCATCAGCTTGATGGTGCGGGTCTCAACGCCCTTTGCACAATCAATCACCATTAATGCGGAATCCACCGCAGTCAATGTGCGGTAGGTATCTTCAGAGAAATCCTCATGACCCGGCGTGTCCAGCAGATTGATGATGGCATCGCCGTACGGGAACTGCATCACGGATGACGTGACTGAAATACCGCGCTGTTTTTCCAGTTCCATCCAGTCGGATGTCGCATGACGAGCCGCCTTGCGACCTTTCACGGTACCGGCCAGTTGTATGGCACCACCGTACAACAGCAACTTCTCGGTCAACGTGGTCTTGCCCGCATCCGGGTGGGAAATAATGGCAAAGGTGCGGCGGCGCACTGCCTCTTGTTCAGAACTGCTCATGACTTACGGGAAATTCAAGAAACCTGAAAGGCGCGTATTCTACCTGATGCCCGGCACTACGTCGTCAGGAATCTGCGAAGAAAGGAACTTGCCTACAGGGTGCGTGCGAAAATCAACGCATCTTCCCGGTCATCACCTGCCGGGTAATAGTCCCGCCGGTTACCCAGCTCGTTGAAACCTTCATCTTCATACAGGGCACGTGCTGCCGCATTTGAAGGCCGGACTTCCAGGAAAATCACCTCGGTATCATGCCGCCGGGCGATAGCCACCAGGTGCCTGAGCATTTTTCTGCCGACACCCTGCTGCCGGGACTCATCCCGTACACAGAGATTAAGCAAATGGGCCTCACCGGCTGCCACACTGAGTATGCCATACGCCTCAATCATTCCATTTCTGCCACACACCCAGCAGCTGTACCCGGCATGCAGGCAATCACCGAAAATTATCTGCGTCCAGGGGTGCGGATAACTATGCCGCTCGATGCTGATAATCTCCGGCAGATCCCCTTCCAGCATCGGCCTGAAATCAAGGGCAGGTTCTTTTAAAATTGCACTCATAACAGATAAACAGTCTTATTCTTGTACAGCAAACCGCTGCTTATAGACAGCTTGTGCGAGTTGCAGGTCACTCCAGACTTTGCGCTTTTCCAGCGGTGAACGCAACAGGTAGGCCGGGTGGTACGTCACAATGACCGGAATATTTGTATCCCCGTAGTGATGCAGCTTGCCACGCAAACGGCCCACCTGCGTGTCTGTCTGCAACAGCTTGTGCGCGGCAATACTGCCGACCGCAAGAATCAACCGGGGTTGTATCAGGTCAATTTGCTGCTGCAGATAATCATGGCAACACGCCACCTCTTCCGGGGATGGATCACGATTGGCCGGCGGCCGGCACTTCAGTATATTGGCTATGTAAACATCGGCACGCTGAAAGCCGGCCGCGAACAACATCCCGTCAAGCAGTTTCCCGGCACGGCCGACAAACGGTTCTCCCTGGCGATCTTCATCAGCCCCCGGTGCCTCGCCGATAATCAACCAGTCTGCATCCCTGTTACCCGTACCAAATACCGTTTGGGTACGACTCTCATGCAGCTGGCATTTTTTACAGCCCGAGACCTGTGCTTCCAGCACTCGCCATTCTTCCTCGACCTGCCCGGTCAGGCAATCGTCTGCACTTGCTTCCACCCTGTCGCGTGCAACCCAGCACTGCACGCCCATGGCTTTCAAATACTCATGATGCAGGGTATCAGTCATAGACGCAGCCTGTTCAGACATCACCCAGTTGCGGGTGTGCACGTCCCTCGGGCTGAATAATCTTGTTAATGGCATTGATATAGGCCCTGGCGGAGGCAATGACGATATCAGTGTCAGCACCCTGCCCGTTTACGATCCTGTTATTCAACTTGAGTCGCACGGTAACCTCGCCCTGGGCATCCGTCCCGCTGGTGATATTACTGACAGAATAAAGCTCCAGTTCGGTCCCGCTGTTGACCAGCGCCTCGATCGCCTTGAAGGCAGCATCCACCTGCCCACTCCCGGAACAGGATGTCTGTTTTTCCTCACCATTAACCCACAGGACCATGTCGGCGTGTGGCGTCTCCCCGGTTTCAGAGCAGGCCTTCATGGATACCAGCTTGAGCCAGTCATTCTCTGCTTCCAGCCCTGATTCTGTAACCAGCGCCTGCAAATCCTCATCAAAGATCTCATGCTTCTTGTCTGCGAGGTCCTTGAAACGCGCAAATGCATCATTGAGATCTTCTTCAGCCTCGAATTCAATCCCCAGGTCCTTCAGGCGCGTACGAAACGCGTTGCGACCGGAATGCTTGCCCAGCACAATCCGGTTTGCCGCCCAGCCGACATCCTGCGCCCGCATGATTTCATACGTCTCACGGCTCTTGAGGACGCCATCCTGGTGGATACCTGATTCATGCGCAAAGGCATTCGCCCCGACAATCGCCTTGTTTGGTTGCACGACAAAACCGGTAATGCCCGAGACCAGGCGGGAACAGGTCATGATCTGGGTGGTATCCAGACCGGTCTTGCAGGGAAAGACATCCTGGCGGGTCTGCACCGACATCACCACCTCTTCCAGCGAGGCATTACCGGCACGCTCTCCGAGTCCGTTTATGGTGCATTCGACCTGGCGTGCGCCATTGAGCACGGCGGACAGTGAATTACCGACGGCAAGACCAAGATCATTGTGGCAATGCACCGAAAACACCGCCTTGTCTGAATTCGGAACGCGCTCGAGCAGGGTGCGGATTAATTCACCAAACTGATGCGGCAGATTATAACCCACGGTATCAGGAATATTGACCGTGGTTGCACCGGCAGCAATGACCGCTTCCAGCACCCGGCAGAGAAAATCCGTTTCCGAACGTCCGGCATCTTCCGGAGAAAACTCGACATTGTCGGTGTATTGCCGTGCCCGTTTCACCGCCCGGACGGCCTGTTCAATAACCTGCCCGGGCTCCATGCGCAGCTTCATTTTCATGTGGATCGGCGAGGTCGCAATGAAGGTATGGATCCGCGCAGAAGCCGCCGGCTTCAATGCCTCACCCGCACGATCAATATCCTTGTCCAGCGCCCTTGCCAGTCCACAAATGGTACTGCCGGATACCGCACGCGCTACCGCCTGCACCGCTTCAAAGTCACCCTTGCTGGCGATCGGGAAACCGGCCTCGATGACATCCACACGCATGCGTTCCAGCGCCCTGGCAATACGTACCTTCTCGTCACGGGTCATGGATGCCCCCGGACTCTGCTCACCATCACGTAAGGTGGTATCAAATATCGTTAACTTGTCATGATTACTCATCACTCGACTCCATCAGGAACTGCGGCCGGGTTTACCGGCATCGGCCAGTTATGTCCTATTGATGTTATCCAGCATAACAAACCTGCCTCAGGTCGGCTGCCGAATCAGGGAATATCTGTATGTAGCGCGTTTTGCCTCGCCAGGCACGTGGATTATCTGCCCGCAGGCAGCAGTCGCAGGAGGGGCAACAGCAGGAGCAAGCCTGCCGTCACAGGGCACTGAAAGGAATCACTGATTGTTTTAATCAAACAGGTCATAACCAAAGACTATAATAAAAACCGCCTGGTTGCCAACCCCGCCCGGCCTTGCCGGTGTTACTCACCCCGTTTTCTTGCTTTTCGCCGGTTACGGATCCCCACCAGGGTATAGATAATACCGAAAATGGAGTATCCCAGAAAGCCGATGAACAGGACCTTGGGCGGATCAATGGATGCAAAGGCGTAGATCAGCACCACGGCAAGAATGGCAACAAACGAGACCCGGTTCTTGAAGCCGACTTCCTTGAAACTGTAGTAGCGAATATTACTGACCATCAACAGACCCATGGAAACAGTCAGCACAAAAGCGAGGTAGACCAGCGCCTCGCCTTCCAGGCCAAGATCTGTTGCGGCCCAGACCAGACCAGCCAGCACGCCGGCTGCCGAGGGACTGGGCAAGCCCCTGAAGTAATTCTTTTCTGCCGTGGTTACCTGGGCATTAAACCGCGCCAGGCGCAATGCTGCACTGGCAGCATAAATGAAGGCCGCCAGCCAACCGAGCTTGGCCCAGCCGACACTGATCATATAGCGCAATGACCATTCATACATTACCAGCGCAGGTGCCAGACCGAAACAGACCATGTCCGAGAGGCTGTCGTACTGGACACCGAAATCACTCTGGGTATTCGTCAGCCGCGCCACCCGACCATCAAGACCATCCATCACCATGGCGATAAAGATAGCGACAGCCGCCGCCTCGAAGCGCCCGTTCATGGCCGCCACAATGGCATAAAAACCGGCAAACAAACCAGCCGTGGTAATCATATTCGGCAACAGGTAAATGCCGCGGCGTGATCGATGTTGTTTGCTGTCCAGATCCATTAATCGAGCTTCCGTATCTCAGGCATGTACCAGCGTGGCGATCCGGTCAGAACCCCCGTGTACCACATCACCCTCGGCGACGGTCACACGACTGTTCTCAGGCAGGTAGATATCAACGCGACCACCCAAATGCACAAAACCACACCGCTTTCCCTGGCCCGTGCGTTCGCCGAAACGAATATAGCAGCGTGGCTGGGAGTTCAGTCGTCCCCGGGTCATGACCATCACAATATCATCGCCCTCATCCGTCTGAAACCAGACGCCATGGGGTTTCCTGGCATCATCCGGGTAATTCGGCGGCTCCAGCACCTTGCCCTCGATGGGGCTGCGCGTGGTAAATACCCCGTAGGGATGCATTTGCACGGTCACCCGGATACTCTTGCGCTGCAGATAGGGGTCATCCCCGGTACGGATAGCGACAACCTTGCCGTCAGCCGGACTCACCACGGCCAGTGGCTGTGATGGAATATCACGTTCCGGATCCCTGAAGAGAATAATGATCAGCAACCCGAGCAACCAGAAGACCAGCGACGGTAATGCACCCATAAAATGCATGACGACCACGGCCGCCAGTATCACCGCAAGCAGCGGCGTCAGACCTTCACGGGCAATCATGGAAAGCAGTTCACGATTTCATCCGGCAACAGCTGCTGGTTCGGGCTGGAAGATCCAGGCTAATTAACGCTCTTGTCGACAATCTTGCCTTCGTTAATCCAGGACATCATGCCCCGCAGCCGGGCACCCACTATTTCGATCGGATGTTCACTGCCGATACGGCGCTTTGCCTTCAGCGTTGCAGCACCGGCCTGGTTCTCCAGTATAAACTCGCGCGCAAATTCACCATTCTGGATTTCGTCAAGGATACGCCGCATTTCCCGCCTGGTTTCATCCGTCACTATGCGGGGACCACGGGTCAGGTCACCGTACTCGGCCGTATTGGATATGGAGTACCGCATGTTTGCAATACCGCCTTCATACATCAGGTCAACAATCAGCTTCAGCTCGTGCAAACACTCGAAATACGCCATCTCCGGTGCATAGCCCGCTTCCACCAGGGTTTCGAAACCAGCCTGCACCAGTGCGGTTGCACCGCCACACAACACGACTTGCTCACCGAACAGGTCGGTCTCGGTTTCTTCCTTGAAGGTCGTTTCAATCACGCCGGCACGGCCACCACCATTGGCAGAGGCATAGGACAGCGCAATATCCCTCGACTTGCCGCTGGCATCCTGGTAAACAGCAATCAGGCTCGGCACACCGGCGCCATTCGTGTAAGTCGAACGCACCAGGTGACCCGGTCCTTTCGGTGCAATCATAATGACATCCAGGTCCGCCCGCGGTTCGATCTGCTCATAATGAATATTAAATCCGTGCGCAAAGGCCAGTGCCGCCCCCTGCTTGATGTTTGGCGCAATACTGTCACGGTAGAGTTTCGCCTGGTGCTCATCCGGCGCCAGCACCATCACCACATCTGCACCGGCAACCGCCTCATCGATGGACTTCACGGTGAGCCCTGATTTCTTCGCCTTGGCCTCGGAAATAGAACCGGGACGCAGGCCCACGGTCACATCCACGCCGGAATCTTTCAGATTATTTGCATGGGCGTGACCCTGTGAACCGTAACCGATGATGGTCACCTTGAGGCCCTGGATAATGGAGAGATCCGCGTCTTTATCGTAGTAAATATTCATGTGCTGTACCTGTCAGATTGCCTGTCATTGACGTCTTCGGGAGTCTGCCGACCAACGCCGTGTTTAAAAAATGTTTAAAGTTTCAGTGAACGGTCGCCACGTGCAATACCGGAAACCCCGGAACGGACCACCTCCACGATCACCCCCTTGTCCAGCGCCTGCAGAAATGCGTCCAGCTTGTCACCGGCACCTGTCAGTTCGATCGTATAGGTGACATCTGTCACATCGATGATGCGTCCGCGGAAAATATCCGAAAGTCGCTTCAGTTCATTACGTCGCTCCCCCTGGGCCTGCACCTTGACCAGCATCATCTCACGTTCGATATGCGGCCCCTCGGTCATATCCATCAGCTTGACGACATCAATCAGCTTGTTGAGCTGCTTGGTAATCTGCTCGATGATCTCGTCCGTACCGCGCGTCACCAGCGTCATCCGCGACAGCGAAGGGTCTTCAGTCGGCGCAACTGTCAACGATTCAATATTATAGCCGCGCGCAGAAAATAGTCCCGCCACCCGCGACAGGGCGCCTGCTTCATTTTCCATCAATATAGAAATTATGTGTCGCATCTTAAACCAGGATCATCTCGTTCTGGCCACCACCTGCCGGAATCATCGGGTACACATTCTCTTCCCTGTCAGTCAGAAAATCCATGAAGACCAGCCGGTCTTTCAGTTTCAGCATTTCAGTCAGCGCGCCTTCAACATCACCCGGCCGGGTAATCTGCATGCCCACATGGCCATAGCTTTCGGCGAGCTTCACAAAATCCGGCAAGGATTCCATATAGGACATGGCATAACGCTTCTGGTAGAAGAATTCCTGCCACTGCCGCACCATCCCCAGATAGCCGTTATTCAGATTGATAATCTTGATCGGCAATGAATACTGGGTGCAGGTAGACAGCTCCTGGATGCACATCTGGATACTGCCCTCGCTGGTCACACAGGCCACCGTTGCATCCGGATGGGCAAACTGCACACCCATGGCAGCAGGCAGACCAAAGCCCATGGTGCCAAGCCCGCCCGAATTGATCCAGCGGCGCGGCTTGTCGAACTTGTAAAACTGTGCCGCCCACATTTGATGCTGACCGACGTCAGAGGTGACAAAAGCATCGCCCCCGGTCAGCCGGTACAGGGTCTCCAGGACGAATTGCGGTTTGATGAATTCGCTGTCATGGTCATACTTCAGACAGTCCTTTGATCGCCATGCATCGATCTGCTGCCACCAGTCCCTGAGTGCCACCGCATCCGGCTGCACCTCGTTGTTCCTGATCTCTTCGAGCATCGCTTTCAGGACATTATCCACACAGCCAACAATCGGCACATCCACTTTCACGTTCTTGGAGATACTTGCCGGATCAATATCAATATGGATGATTTTTGCATGGGGACAGAATTTCTCGATATGGCCGGTCACCCGGTCATCGAAACGTGCGCCGATGGCAACCAGCACATCACAATGATGCATTGCCATATTTGCTTCATAGGTACCATGCATACCCAGCATACCCACAAACAGCGGATCGGTCGCCGGGTAGGCACCCAGCCCCATCAGCGTATTGGTCACCGGGAAATTCATGATCCGGGCAAGTTCGGTTAGCGCCCCCGACGCATTACCGAGTATCACACCACCACCGGTATAGAGTATCGGGCGTTTGGCGCCCTGCATCAGCTTGACTGCCCGCTTGATCTGGCCCACATGGCCGACATGCACCGGGTTGTACGAACGCATACTGACCCTGGCCGGGTAACGGAATTCAGCCTTCTCGGCGGTAATATCCTTGGGTATATCAACAACCACCGGACCGGGACGCCCCGTGGTCGCCACGTAAAAGGCCTTCTTGATGGTCTCGGCAAGCCGGGTGACATCCTTCACCAGGAAATTGTGTTTCACGCAGGGCCGGGTAATACCGATATTATCGGCTTCCTGGAAGGCATCATTGCCAATTAAATGGGTCGGGACCTGGCCGGTAAACACCACCAGGGGAATGGAGTCCATATACGCCGTGGCAATACCGGTGACCGCATTGGTAGCACCCGGGCCGGACGTCACAATGACGACACCCGGCTTGCCGGTCGAACGTGCATAACCATCCGCCGCATGTGTAGCCGCCTGTTCGTGGCGCACCAGAATATGCTGGACTTCACTCTGCTGGTAGAGTGCATCATAGATGTGCAACACGGCACCGCCCGGGTAGCCAAAAATGAATTCGACACCCTCTTCGTGCAAAGAGCGCACAAATATATCCGCGCCTGTCAGTTCCACCGGTCCCTACTCCTGATACAATTACGCCACTTTCCGGCCGTGTAAAAAAAAGCCCGTTCAACGGGCAATACGATCATATTATCAAAGCATAGAAAAGTACTGATAATCATAGTAAAGGTCAAGAGAAACGCCCTTTGCTACCTGAATGAGTGACTGACAGTGCACTGGATCACAATATGCAACATGACAGCTTGTTCTGCCCATAAAACAACCATACTATTAGTATAGAATTCTGTTATGGAAACCACACTATGAAAGACACAAATACCTCTTCTGCAAAACCCGGGCTGCTGCTGGTAGCCTGCCTGTGCATCCCGGCAGCATTGCTGCAGACCCCCGCCCGGGGTGAGATCTATAAATGGACCGACGCTGCCGGCGAAGTCCAATACACTCAGGTCCCACCCCCGAACGGGGTTGAATCAGAGGAAATCGAGGGGGCTCCGCCACCTGCGGATGACCCGGACAAGATAAATGAGCAATTGCAGAAACAGGTAGATGCCATGGATGAGAGCATTGCCGAAAAGGAGAATAAAACCAAAGAAGAGAACCTGCGCCAGGAAATCGATGCGGCCTATGAAAGAAACTGTACCGCCTCTTCGGGCAGTATCCGGTTGGTCTGGATTTTCAGGAAAGGCATGGTTCGGCTTGTCCTGTATTATTTGCAGAATTCATCAATCTGGTCTTTTGCCTCATTAATGCGCCGTTGCCGTTCCTCTTCGCTAAAGTGCATGACCTGGCCATCGGCTGTC
>PVMS01040400.1_pt1 | contig 11524 bp, 11 predicted proteins | sample 1853461 | NCBI WGS metagenome assembly PVMS01 (sample SAMN08582032, study PRJNA380276) | Marine sediment metagenome, whole genome shotgun sequencing project. | isolation source: ocean sediment barecode stripped | collected 2017
CAAAGATATTGCTGAAAAACCCCACGAATGGCCAGATCAATCGGCCCAGAATGGACACGCCTGTGAATTGTCCGAATACAATTAATCCAATGAGGATGAAAGGACCGTAACGCTCTATAAAGTAGATTTTACCTTCATGTTTGGAAGGCAAAAGCCCATATAAAATTTTTGAACCATCTAAAGGCGCAATTGGAAGAATATTGAATATGGCTAAAGCCAGATTAATCTGCAAGCTCATAATCACCATAAAGATAAGTAAACCGGTTATGGAATGCTGATCGGGTTTTGCGCCTGTTGCAAAAATCAGCCTTAGCAAAATGCCGCTAAAAAGGGCTAAAATCATATTTGCAAGAGGGCCTGCAGCGCTGATCCAGAGCATATTTTTTTTGGGGTTTTTCAATCTATTTGGATTTACCGGTACTGGTTTAGCCCACCCGAAATGCACCAAAAAGATCATAATAGTGCCCAATAGGTCCAGATGCGCAAGTGGATTTAAGGTTAAACGGCCATTTTGTTTTGCAGTATCATCCCCATACTTGTTTGCAACAAAAGCATGCGCATATTCGTGGAATGTTAATGCCAACAAAATCGGCGGGGCTATTAAAAGCAGCGTCTGTATTTTCATTATTCCATACTTATTTTGATTCCTTGCACAAAGCAACGGCAATCCGAATATTTTCGGATTTTATCTATAATGAAACTGAATATTTCGATCTTTTTTTATCTGCAAAGCGGTATTTTCCTGATTTCGGGTTGTGAAATTTCGCAAATACTTTTGGTGGAAACATTGGTTGCATGTCTTCCAAAAGATATCGTAGTTCAGCACCAGTCGTAAAAATGGAGTTTCGCATATTATAAAACAGCGAACTAAAAAACGAAAACAGTATGTAAATTTTGGATTGCGCGACGAAATTCATAATTTTGCTGGATTGTGTAGCGGCTATGAACCTGAAATAGCGAAAATTTATATATTGCATCAGCAAATCCAACAAATTTTCAGTCCCTCCAAATTCCACCATTGGCACGGAATCGAACAAAAATAAAGGCTCAAAAAAGTATTTGTTTGTCATTATGTAATCTGCAAAAGCATGAGCTGCAATTGATGCATAAATTTATTTGTATCAGATCATGCAATATCATCCTCTAAAATTCCTTGCGATATCCATTTGAAACATGTAATTTCAGGCGAGTTGGGTACTTGTTATTCCCGGCTTTTGGATTCTACCAAATCTTATTCTAAAGCATTAGATATCCCAAGTGTTCTATAGACTGAAAGTCTGGAGTTCCCCCCAAAAAGTGGACACAAAGTTAAGCGAAATTATTCATATGCTCAAATTGGTTTTTGAAAAAAAATAAACCTAATTCCCAAAAATACCAAACATCATGATTAGGATTGAATCTGATTGCTTTCTTTAACAGCGCGATGCTATCTTCAATTTTTCCGATATAAATTAAAACTTCTCCAAGCCCAGCAAGTGCATCCGCATTGTTGGGATCAAGAGCGACGTCCTTTTCTCGCTCAGCGAGGGCTTGTTCGGGTTGCTTTTTATAAAGAAAAACATCGCCAATATGCGGTAAGCTTTTGGTAGGAAGTCGTTCAAAGCTATGGCCTATTGTGCCAGCTCATAGGCCAACTCAAGCTCCTGAGGGTTCCGATTCCAACTCAAAGATCTTGTTGATTTCCACTTCTGCTTCAGTCTCTAAAGGAGAAATCCAATAGCAAGTCCTCATCCCCTTGTCTTGAACTTATTCTGAATTCAACAATATCAATAAGTACCTGTCTCATTATTTCTCCTGAGGTGGAACTATGACATCGGCTTTCCCGAAGGGTAAACAATAGGGCGATTTTTTACTCGTGCTGCGCCGAGTTCACTATCGGTGACCCTTTTCCTGATTTCGATGATTTCGGCGGTACGCGGCTGCTAGAGCGCCGCGTATTGAGCATATATTGCGCTATGTTCCCGGGCAAATTCGGCAAAAATCGTTTGCCGGTGTAATTGATTCAGCTGCTCGATGTCGGCCAAAGCCGGTACCCGCTTGACAGGGCAGCCGATCGCTACTATGCGGCTGATCTGTTTTTTGAAGGCGTTCAGCGCTTGCGGTTCGGTCTGTTCCAGATATGGACCGACGGGTATTCCCAAAGTGGGCAGCACCCTTGGCGGGGACAGCGGGCGCCAGGCCTGGCAGAGCACCGCGGCGGCCAGGGCCATACCGGCCACATCCTGGGTGAAGATGCCCACATGGTCAATGGTGCGCGAAAAGTAGACAAGTCCGGCGGTCGGTATACGATTATACGTCGGTTTGAAACCCACGATTCCGCAGAAGGCGGCGGGTCGTGTCACTGAACCAATGGTTTGGGTGCCAAGGGCCAGGCCGCAGAGACCCGCAGCAACGGCTGCAGCGGAATCACTGCTCGAGCCGTCGGGAGTGTGCCCCAGATCGTGGGGATTGATGAGTGAAGAAGAATAGCTTTTTCAGGATTCATTGCAAAGTTCTATCACTTGGGAGGTCATGACGAATTAGCTCTTGACACGGCCATTAGATTGATTTAATAATTATTTCAATCAACACCCGAAGGGATTGAGTGGTTTAATGTTCTCTCCGGCTTAGATCCCCACATAGAAGAAAATGATCGTTCCGCAGTAAGATCAGAACGGGTCAAACGGTATTTGGTGAGCGATTTACGCTAAGTAATAAATCGAACATCCGCATGGATGACCAATATCTACCTTATCGTTACTTTTTGCAATTTTAAAAGCAATTAAGTCGAACGCACTTGCTGATCGTCATTGGATCGAATCAATTATGGACAAAATCCCTTATTTCTTCTCCCAGGACATCTTCACATTACTTATTAATCCATCCTGCTATGGTAACCCACACTGTTTGAAATCACGAGGAGAAATCTCTATTTTTGACCATCTTTGGATGTCCAATTCTGACAAGTTGATATTAGACGACAGCAATCGCTATGATCAATTTGAAGGCTTTTGGTAGAAATACCCATCCCGGGGGAAGTTCACATGAATTGACTAGAAAGGAGGTTCGTCATGTCAAAATCTATAAAAATTTTAGCCGTTAGCATGTTCATTGTTATGTTCATCGGGACAACAGGTTTTTTTACAGAAGCTGTGGCAAAACAAAAAGTCAAAATAGGCTTTATCGGTCCTTTGACCGGCGGCAATGCGTCCATGGGTCTGGGCGGGCGCAATTCTTTCCAGTTGGCGGTTCTACAATACAATCGCGACGAGTTTGGAGCTAAGAAGTATGAGTACGAAGCGGTTGTAGAAGACGACAACTGTATTCCGGCAACCGGCGTACGCGTCGCCACCAAGATGGCGTCCAACCCTTCCATTATTGCCGGCGCCTCCCACTATTGCAGCATGGTGGGAATTGCCACAAAACCCGTCTTCACTCAGTTCAAGTATCCCTCCATGATCTGGGGAGCTGTTCTGCCTGCCATCACCATTCCCTCACCCAAATACATAACCAGAGTTAATGGGACCCAGAGAGAACAGAATGCCTATCACGCTGATTGGTCAAGAAAGACGGTCAAGGAAGTATACAAAAAAGCCCCTAAAAACTTCGTAGTCATTCATGACATTACCGATTACGGCAGGGGTCATGCTGAGTATTTTATCGCTGCGGTGGATAAATTGGAGGGCAAAATCCTCGCCAAGATGGGTGTCACCATCGGGCAGAAAGATTTTTCGGCCGAATTGACCAAGGCCAAGGCCTTAAAGCCGGATGTGATATTTTTTGGCGGCCTGACGCCAGAAGGAGCCAGGGTGCGAATTCAGATGCATAAATTGGGCATCAAGGCCGGCTTTGAAGGAACCTCCGGAATTCTAAATGAGGACTTCATAAAGACCACCGGGGCTGAAGTCGCCGAGGGCAGCACGTGTTTCGGAGAAGGAGCTCCTTTTGAAAAGCTTCCGGGCGGAAAGGAGTTCTTAAGCAGTTATCAAAAAGAAGGCTTCAAGGATGAACCCGAGTTCTACGGAATCTTCGCCTATGTTGCCGCCCAATTGATCATGGATGCCATCGAAGAGGTCGGGCCGGATCGTGAGAAGGTTGCCGATGCCTTGACCCGGACCGATATAGCAAGCTCGGTCATCGGCCCCATAAAATTTGACAAAAACGGTCAGAATATCTTGCCCGTCGTTACCGCCTATGTGGCCCAGGACGGTAAGTGGGTGGTTTGGGAAGATTCGGAATACGCCAGTGGGAATCGCGTCTTGCCGACCATCACGTATATGAATGAATAGATTATGGAAACTATCATCAATCAGATCATCCACGGAATCATGCTGGGAGTGATGTATAGCCTTGTGGCAGTGGGATTTACCCTGTTTTTTGGCGTTTTAAATGTAATTCAATTTTCCCATGGCGAGATTTTTATGGTGGGGGCCTTTTTGGGGCTTATCATCATTAATGGTCTCAGCATGGTTCTTGGAATCCAGAATCCGGTTCTGTTATTATTGGCGGCTTTTACCGTAGCCAGCATTCTGACCGGCCTGATCAGCATCATTTTTGGCAGGATCACCATCAGACCTATCATGCAGGCTCCTCCCATCATAGCCCTGCTAACCACCCTGGCCGCCGGGATTTCCATCCGGTATGCCGTGATGGCCTTTTACCCATCGGGGTCCGAACCCAAAAGATTCCCTGCCCTGCTACCCGATTGGCAAACCGAAGTGGGCGGTGTCCTGCTCAGATTCGACAGCCTGTTTATCCTGGTCGCCGGCGTCCTGCTGATCATCTGCACCTATCTGTTCATCAGTAAAACCAAGATGGGTATTGCCATGCGGGCGGTTGCTCAGGACAGGGAAACCGCTGCCATGATGGGCGTCAATATAAACAGAGTTATCGATATCACCTTTGTGGTGGCCGGCGTACTGGCCGCTTGTGCCGGCATATTTAACGGGCTCTACTACCGAGAGATTATTTTTGATATGGGGGCTCTTTACGGGGTGGTGGGATTTTCAGCCGCGGTCATCGGGGGACTTGGAAATATTTTCGGTGCCATCGTGGGCGGATTTCTGTTCGCTCTGCTGGCCAGCTTTACTTCGGCTTTCATTCCCGGAGGCTCTGCTTACCGGTTTGTGGTGGCCTTCACTTTCCTGATCGTCTTCCTGGTTATCATGCCCAAAGGAATCCTAGGATTCAGAAGGGGAAAAAGAGAAGCATGAAAAATTCGGGTGCATCTTTTAAGGATTTTGGTCTCATACTGCTTTGTATAGTCGGCTCCCTGGCAGTCTTTGTGGCCTTCCTGATGATAGAGAACTTATTTTTACTGCTCGCCATTATTCTGGCCGTCGCTGCTGTTATATACCTGTTTGCCAAAGTAGATGGGATTAGAACGCCGATAGTTGAAGCGTTTCAGCGCCGGAGAAGATTTGTCTTTGTGACTGTTCTAGCAGTTATCGTCCTATTCCCGGTTATTCTTCGCAGCTCGCCCTATTGGATTTATATCCTCACCATCGCCATACTGTGGATTATTGTCTGTTTAGGAATCAATATCCAATTCGGATCGGCCGGCATCATTAACCTGGGAGCGGCTGCATTTTACGGCGTGGGGGCCTATACCGCCGGTATGCTGGCCACCAAACTCGGCTCACCCGCACTGTTGAATCTCTTTCTGGGGGCGATCATGAGCATGGTGGTGGGCGCGGTTTTATTTATCCCGGTTCTTAAAACGTCCAGTTACTATTTGGCTCTGGTGACGATCGCCTTTGTGATGGCTTTTCATACGCTTCTCAACAATGCGGAATGGTTGGGAGGTGGCCAGGGAATCGTCGATATTCCGCTCATGTCAATCGGGGGTTATTCTTTTCTGCAGGAGATTAACTTTTTGGGTTTGAAACTGCCCAGCCAAGCAAACTTCTATTATCTCGCCCTGGTGCTGGGGGGGCTGTTGACATTGGCGGCTCACCGGCTCTGGAATTCGTGGGTGGGGCTCACCTGGAATTCTTTCAACGAAGACACCGGCGACGAGCTTTCGGCCCAATGCATGGGAGTGAAAGTCAAGAAGTGGTCGATGATTGCTTTCACCGTGGGTAATTTTTACATCGGTTTGGCCGGCGCCTTTTTCGCCCACATGAACAGCTACATTTCCCCTCCTGATATTACGTTTTTCCTGTCTTTGCTTTTCATAAGTGCTGTGATTCTGGGGGGTGTGGACAGTATCCTTGGGGTTTCCGTGGCCGCCGTCCTGCTCGTGATTTTGCCGGAGAAGCTGAGGGCCCTCCAGCAGTACTGGATGATTTTATTCGGGATCATTTTGGTGCTGATGCTGATCTTGCGTCGCGAAGGTTTAATTCCGGTGAGCGTTCGCACATACGGGTTGAAAGAGCCGCGGGCCGCTGACGTGTCATCAGAACGTTAAACAGCAAATAGTCGCACGATGAATTTTCAAGAAGCAACTTTCAAGGTTCAACATGACTACCAATAACCAGGAATTATTCCGTTGTGAGGACTTGACCAAGAATTTCGGTGGACTGACGGCCCTGCAGGGGGTTGATTTTTTGGTTTCCGAAGGTGAAATCGTGGGGTTGATCGGCCCCAACGGCGCCGGGAAAACGACCCTGTTCAATGTTATAACGGGAGTCTATCCGCCCGATTCGGGCCGGTTCACACTCAAGGGCGAGGTCCTGACGGGACTGGCGCCCCATCAGATCAGGAAAAAGGGGATCTCCAGAACCTTTCAACAGTCCCGGTTGGTTTTGGGCTTAAGTGTTTACGATAACCTGTTCATCGGGATGCTGGAGAGTTTTCACTCCGGGTTTTTTGATACTCTCATTCGGCGTTCCCGATTCAAGCGTGAACTTAGCGGGGCGATCGAAAAGGCCAATGAGCTCTTGAGCCAGTTCAATGAAGAACTGGTTGACAGGGGTTTTACGACCGTCAACGATATATCTCAGATCGATCGCAGACGGTTGGAAATCTGTCGGGCCCTGGCGATCGAACCTGCATTGTTGTTATTGGATGAACCCTCAGCGGGAATGACGCCGGAAGAGAGCATCGAACTAATGAATGATATCAAACGGGTCCAGAAAAAGTACTACCAACAGCTGTCCATCATATTGGTGGAGCACGATATGCTCGTCATTGAGAGCATCACTGACAGAGTCGTAGCGCTTAACTATGGTCAAAAAATTGCAGAGGGTACTTTTGAGCATGTTGCGCGCAATGAAGAGTTAAAGGAGGCCTATTTAGGACAATGAGCCTATTGATGATTAGCGATATCACTGCCGCCTATGGTAAGGCAATCGTTCTGCAGAACCTGAGCCTCAAGGTCGCAGAGGGCGAGATCTGTGCCCTTCTCGGCAGCAACGGTTCCGGTAAAACAACTCTGATCAAAACCATACTGGGAATGGTCAAAGCGACCGCAGGGCGCATAGAATTTGACGGAAATCCAATCCAGGGAATGGACACCCACCGGGCCAGCGAGATGGGAATTTCGATCGTTCCCGAAGGAAGGAAAATATTTCCCGAGATGACGGTGGTAGAAAATCTGAGAATGGGCTGCTTTCATGAAGACCGCAAAGAAGTCATTCAACTAAGAATGGAAGCAATTTTTCAGCTGTTTCCCAGGTTGAAAGAGCGGGAGCAACAGCTGGGAGGTACCTTAAGCGGCGGAGAACAGGGTATGCTGGCCATCGGGCGGGCCATGATGGGAGAGCCGCGCCTTATGATCCTTGATGAGCCCTCCTTAGGTCTTCAGCCCAATCTGGTTGAATTGATGTTTGAAATCATCCAGAGGATTAATCAGGAGCGGAACACGACCATTCTGCTGGCAGAGCAAAACGCCAAGCGGACATTGGAAATCGCCGATTCCGGATATGTCCTTCAGAAAGGCAGAATTATCGCCCAGGGAACAGCGGCTGAGATCGCCGGAAATGAAGTGGTTAAACAAGCTTATTTGAAGGCTGACAGCTCATTAATCAATCAGGAAACAAAAACGGATAAAGGGTAGCGCAACCTAATTGCCCAAACTTAAACCCGATGGTGCTAAGCGGTTTCCAGGCCTATGACTTTGATTGGGAGCAACCCCACACAGTTATACTCAACGCCAACATATCTTTGCTAAAAATCAATGCCCTGAAAACCTGGTTTCCCGGAATATAATACCCTAAACCGGATAAGCCGGAATCAATGTGAAATTAAACCACTAAAATCATTAAGAAAAGGAAGCTATAATTTTAATAAGTCACTCAATTGAAACTTCGTGACCTTCGTGTTCTTCGTGGTGAAAAGTGTTTTGCCACATATTGCAAAAAAGTGTCAATTAGGCGTTAATTGTTATTGGAACAGGAATCGTAAATTATGACAACAGACTTGAATGCGCTGGAATTGACGCGTGATTTACTCTCTTTTAATACGATCAATCCCCCTGGTCAGGAACGACGATGCGCGCAGTACCTGGGTAAATTGCTGGAAGATGGGGGATTCAAGGTTGCGTATTATGATTTCGATGAAAGCAGAACCAGTCTGATCGCTCGGTTGGAAGGCAGGCGCGACAAGCCTCCGATCTGCTTTAGCGGGCACATGGATACCGTTTCGCTTGGAGCCGAAAATTGGAGCAAGGATCCATTCAGCGGTGAAGTGGACGGCAACAGGGTTTACGGCAGAGGTTCTTCAGATATGAAGTCCGGCATTGCCGCCATGCTTATCGCCTCTCTACGACTGCAAAAAATTTTCCAGGAAAAAGCCGGGCTCACATTGATCTTTACCGCCGGCGAAGAAACAGGCAGCCTGGGAGCATCCTATCTTGCCGGTCTCAACCAAGTGATCGGAAAATGCGGTGCGCTTGTGGTCGGCGAACCGACTTCCAACTATCCGCTGGTAGGGCACAAAGGTTCCCTCTGGCTGGAGATTGAAACGACAGGCATCTCGGCCCACGGTTCCACGCCGGAGCAGGGTGAAAACGCCATTTACAAGGCCGTGGAGGCTGTAGATAAACTTCAAAAATTCGACTTCAATCTTGCACCCCATCCGTTTCTGGGGAAACCAACCATCAACGTGGGGACTATCGCGGGGGGCCTGAACATCAACTCTGTTCCCGATCGAGCGGTAGTTGGTGTGGATATACGCACGGTTCCGAGTCTTCCCAATGCCGCCGTCTACGAAAAGGTGAAATCCTATCTCGGAGAAGAGGTGAAAATAAAACGGATCGTCGATGTCGGCAGTGTCACGACTGATCCGGAAAATGAATGGATACAGGCTGTGTTTGATATCATGGAATCCTTCCTTGGAAAACGCCCTGAACCGCGGGGCGTCGCCTACTTCACGGATGCCTCCATACTGACACCGGCTTTTGACACGCCTCCCACCGTCATCCTAGGCCCCGGCGAACCGGGGATGGCGCACAAAACGGATGAGTTTTGCCGTGTTTCCAGAATTGAAGAAGCCACGGAAGCCTACTTTGAAATAGCAAAGAGATGGTGCGACGCATAAGGTTCTGCCCCAGGTCCCGGCATAAAGAAAGTTAAAGGGGTCTGGTGCGGGTGGTTAATACCTCAATCTTACATGATAAATTGGCGTTACAGCGGATTCAACGTTTATTGAAAAATATCAGGGTCAGATCAACACGCTTGACTGATTCATCTATTTTGCCAAGAGACCGCCTCACGGCGACGCAGTTACTTTCAGCTGCGGAGCTGTGGCATACTCCGACATGGACTTGCACCATGCTGATAAATCACCATCATGGGCGAACGGCGTGGACGCCGTGAGTCGGAAGCGGCCCTGGAAGCTCCATCCGGGTGAGGGGTAATCCGGCATATTAAACACGCTTTACGAGCTGCACCTGCCGTTGCTTTCGGTGGAGAACTTGGGCGAGAAATAAGGTCGGGCGGTTACGCTGTTTAACAGTCTTTTCTAAGCCAATAACCTTCCATGCAAATTCATTAAAGGAGAAAGGAGTAATTTTCCTCGAGTGCGCGGAACTGCACCCCATACCCAGGCAATACAGAAAGCGGTCGGTATCCCGGTGTGGGGCTTTCCCACCATGGTTAATTGGATTTACACCGGTGTGGTACGTCGCAATTTTCGAGGTTTCATCTGATCCATCAATAACGTCAATTTTGGGGCGAAAACTTAAAACCTGAGATATTTTATAGAAATCTGGATATACCGACATCGGCTTATCCGAGGAATACGGTAATTAGTTCCCGGAGAATTGGTAACGGAAAAGGCCCTGAATCTCAATAATTGTCCGATTATCTGTATTCTTGGATAGTGAGGATGGATCGGCTTAAGATTAGCTAAACCTACACACAAGTTTTAAAAATTGTATCATTCGGCTATGAAGGGACAAACACAAATTATTGCATATATCTTCTGGTAATCTTAATATTTTTAAATCTCAAAATTGCAGATTACTCCAGAGGCCGTTGAAAAAGCCTAAATCTGTGATTTTGATGTTTGTAAGTTATTGATTTCATTACATGCGAAATTGATAAAGTTGCCGGTTTTGAGTTTTTCGACAGCCTCCCAACGAATGACAGGTTTTTATACCGCTTTCCATAATAATGTTCCGAATTTCGGTATTGGGGCATAAGTGGTTGTAGAAAAAAACGTTTGAATACCGGACGTTTTTTTGACAACCACTATAAAGCCCGGAATAAGCTTTGATATCCAAATAATCACAAGTTAAATTAAGGTTGTGTGTGCTGCTGTATCTCTGCTCTAATCCACACGATCCATATCGACAGATGCTCATTCCATAGCGGTATGTTGCATGGCTGATCTGTTTCATGACCGCATCAGCTTGCCGGGTCCTCCTTCTTGACACCTGGCCCCCTATTTCTTATTATTTCAATTTGGTATCGCTAAAATATACTCTGGATTATTGTTTGGTGGATCGCACAGCTTGATTTTCAATTTGTTTTCAAACCAGATTTGATGGAGTACAACAGGAGCTTAATGTGAGGTTACTTACCCGATCGGATTTTGACGGCTCGGTGTGTACGGCGATTCTTGAAGAGTTGGGGCTCATCGATGATATTCTTTATGTTCATCCCAAAGATATGCAAGATAATAAAATTGCAGTAAACGAAAATGATATTCTTGCAAATGTACCCTTTGTCAACGGTTGCGGATTGTGGTTTGATCATCATTCCAGCGAGCGCGAGCGTTTGCAGCTGGATGACAAATTTAAGGGCGCCAGCAAAAGCGCTCCCAGTGCGGCTCAGGTCGTTTACGATTACTATAAACAGGATAAAGTCTATGCCGATAAATTAAGAAAATTTAAAGAACTGATTCAAATTGCCGGTAAAGCCGATTCCGCTAAATTTACCAAAGAAGATATCCTGCGTCCAAAGGGATGGATCATGCTTGCATTTATTGCTGACCCGCGTACCGGCCTAGGATATAAGCGCAGCTTTACCATCAGCAATTTTGAGCTTATGAAAAAATTGCCGCAATTGTTGCGCACCAAAAAGGTGGCAGAAATCTTAAGCCTATCTGATTTCCAGGAGCGGGTGAAGCTGTATCATGAAGAAAATAAAAAATATGAACA
>PVMS01073664.1_pt1 | contig 11524 bp, 8 predicted proteins | sample 1853461 | NCBI WGS metagenome assembly PVMS01 (sample SAMN08582032, study PRJNA380276) | Marine sediment metagenome, whole genome shotgun sequencing project. | isolation source: ocean sediment barecode stripped | collected 2017
CGCCGGTCGGGCGTCCGGTAGTCGCACCTGCCGATGGCGGCGTGTTGTATGCCTCGAAGCGCGGAAGCTATGGCAACGTCATCGTACTCGACCACAAGTTCGGCATGATGACGCGTTATGCGCATCTGTCCCGCTTCAACGTCCGAGCCGGAAAGAGAGTCAAGCGAGGTGATGTGGTTGGCTACGTCGGCAGCACGGGAAGAAGCAACGGGCCGCACCTTCACTATGAAGTCTGGGTCTCGGATCGGCCCACGCACCCGCTCAATTACATTCTTGAATACAGCAAGACCTTCAAGGTTGCCGGCCGCCAGACGGCTGCCGCTGGTGGACCATAGCCGTCGGTACGGTACCTCCCCAAACCTCCCCACACCTTGAAGGCTGAAACCTTAGCTCCTTTTCGTTCGCCCGCGGAGTGCCACCCGTTTCTCTCCGGCACGGCGGTAGTCGGCGGTTGCAAAGTCAGTGCCGCCGTTTCAGAATAGGCTCCTTGTTTCCCCCAAACCTCCTTCATGTCCGGCAAGAGCACAAACCGAGTCTAATGCGACGAACGGTCCTGGTATCAGTCCTGGTATTGGCCGCATGCGATGCACCCCGGCCCCTGGCTCCGTCCAGGGAGAGCACGAGCTTGCTCGACGCCGCCGCGGTGAGCGCCTACGACTCTCGCGTCGCCCAAGAGAAAGCAACCATACGCGTCCTTTGCTTCGGTGACAGCTTCACGTTTGGCACGACCCAACGCGCAGTCCCGGGGTTCGCGACGCTGTCTCCGATCGAGGGCTATGTGCCCAAACTAAGGAGGTTGCTGGAAGCCGAGCTCGACCACGACTTCACCATGTTCAACTCGGGGTTGGGAGGCGAAGACACGAGCGAAGGTTTGGCTAGGCTTCCCGCCGAGTTGCGCATCTACAAGCCCGATTTGGTGCTGCTGTGGCTGGGGGTGGTGGACGTCAACACGACGGAGAAGGCGCGGTTCACCGTCGCGCGAGAAAATCTCGCGGCGATGATGCAAATGATCGAGAGTGATGGTGCCCAGGTCGTCATCGGTACGTTTCCGCCAATGAATCCGGACGGGTTCCGCGCCCTGGCGCCCGAGCACATCCCGCGTCTGAACGACATTATCCGTCAAGAAGCCAATGCAGAACAGGTGCCGATCGCCGGACACGAGCGCGCATTCGGCGATGATTTGACGTTGATCGGAACCGACGGGCTCCATCCCAACGACAACGGCTACAAGGTCATCGCCGGGACCTGGTTCGACGTGATACGGGAGCTCAGCCTTCCGTAAGGGACCGTGACGGTCCCACGGGCGCTCCGGCGCCTCAAAATTCCACCCCGCGTTTTTTCAGCAATCCCCACACTTGCCTTACCCGAACACTGTCAATTGATTAGCCCTGGGTCATTTGCTAGACTGGCTCTTCATCAATCGGGGCGGGTCCTGGTAATTAGTTCATCAACTGATGTTTAACAGCATCCTCACAAAACTCATCGGCAGCCAGAACGAGCGCGAGCTCAAGAAAATCCTTCCGTTTGTTACCCTCATCAATGAGAGGGAGCCCGAGATGCAGGCGCTCTCCGATTCACAGCTGACCGCGAAGACGGCCGAGTTCCGCGAGCGGCTAGGCCGCGGAGAGCCTCTCGACGATCTCATTCCCGAAGCCTTCGCCGCGTGCCGCGAAGCGGGTCGGAGGGTGCTCGAGATGCGCCACTTCGACGTCCAGCTGATCGGTGGGATGGTGCTCCATCAGGGCAAGATAGCCGAGATGAAGACCGGTGAGGGCAAGACGCTGGTTGCCACGCTAGCGGTCTACTTGAACTCCCTGACCGGCAAGGGCGCCCACGTGGTGACCGTCAACGACTACCTGGCCCGCCGTGACGCCGAGTGGATGGGCAAGCTCTATCAGTTCTTGGGGCTGACTGTCGACAGCATCCAGCACGATCTCAACGATACCGATCGCCAGCGCGCATACCGAGCGGACGTCACCTACGGGACCAACAACGAGTTCGGGTTCGACTACCTGCGCGACAACATGAAGTTCGATCCCTCGCTTTTCGTGCACAAGATCTTTCCCAAGACCGTCAAGAATAGGGACGGGAAAGATGTCGAAAAGCTCTTCAACTTCGCCATCGTGGACGAGGTCGATTCGATTCTCATCGACGAGGCCCGCACACCGCTCATTATCAGCGGCCCCGCGGAAGAGTCGACGGATCTCTACTACCAGGTCGATCGCATCATTCCCAAGCTGCGCCGGGATCTCGACTACACGATCGATGAAAAGACCCGCACCGTCACGCTCACCGAGGACGGCGTGCCGCATTGCGAAACGTTGCTCGGAGTGGGGAACCTCTACGATCCTTCTCAGATGCATATCCTCCACCACGTCTATCAGGGTCTCCGCGCTCACTCGCTTTTCAAACGCGATGTGGACTACATGGTGAAAGACGGCCAGGTCGTCATCGTCGACGAGTTCACGGGTCGATTGATGCCCGGTCGCCGTTGGTCGGACGGTCTTCATCAGGCCATCGAAGCCAAAGAACACGTAAAAATCGAAAGAGAAAACCAGACGCTCGCCACCATTACGTTCCAAAACTACTTCCGGATGTACGAGAAGTTGGCGGGCATGACCGGGACGGCGGAGACCGAGGCCCCGGAATTCGAGAAGATCTACGACTTGGAAGTCGTGGTCGCCCCAACTAATCGCGAATTGATTCGGGACCAGTATCCGGATCTCATCTATCGAACCGAGCGTGAGAAGCTCAATGCGGTGGTCGAGGAGATTAAAGAGCTACATCAGTTGGGGCGTCCCGTTCTTGTGGGCACGACGTCCATCGGAAAGAGCGAGAAGCTGTCTCAGCTCCTCAAGCGCTCGGGTGTGAAGCATGTCGTGTTGAACGCGAAGTACCACGAGATGGAAGCCGAGATCGTAGCCCAAGCGGGCCGAGGGGGTGCCGTAACCATCGCGACGAACATGGCGGGACGCGGTACCGACATCCTTTTGGGGGGAAACCCCGAGTACCAGGCCCGAGCCGCCCTGAAAGACAAGGACGTGGATTACCGCGAGGCGCCGGAAGAAACCTGGAAAGAGGAATACGAAAAGGCCCGGAAGCAGGTCGCGCAAGCGCACGATAAGGTCGTGGAGCTCGGAGGATTGCACATTCTTGCGACCGAGAGACACGAGGCACGCCGCATCGACAACCAGTTGCGGGGGCGCGCCGGCCGACAAGGCGACCCGGGTAGCTCTCGTTTCTACCTGTCTCTCGAAGACGATCTCATGCGGATTTTCGGAAGCGATCGGATTAGCGGCTTGATGCAGCGTCTAGGGATGGAAGAGGGTGTACCCATCGAGCACGGCATGGTCACGCGCGCCATCGAAAGGGCCCAGAAGCAGGTTGAGGGTCAGAACTTCTCGATCCGGAAGCATCTGCTCGAGTACGACGATGTCATGAACGCGCAGCGTGTGGCGGTCTATCGGCTTCGTCGCGAGATTCTGGAAGGGAAGGACGAACGGGAATACGTTTTGGAGCTTGCCGAGGAGATCCTCAAGGACAACGTCGACCAATTTCTTCCGGAACAAGCTGATCCCAGCGAGTGGGACTCCGAAGGGTTCCAGAGGGAGATGGGCAGGCAGTACGGTTTGGAGAACTCTCAGCTGCGAGGGATCGATTGGGAGGGGCTGAATTGCGATGAAATCCGCGAGACCTTGTGGCAAACCATCCAGGACAAGTACCAGGACAAGGAAACCCTCATCGGGCCCGAGCTCATGCGCACGCACGAGCGCATCGTGATGCTGCAGATCGTCGACTCACAGTGGAAGGACCACCTCTACGCGATGGATCATCTGAAGGAGGGCATCGGGCTCCGGGGCTACGGGCAGCGGGATCCCCTCATGGAGTACAAGAAGGAAAGTTTTCAGATGTTCGAGGCGACGTGGCAGCGCATCGAGGAGGAGATCGTCCGGTACTTGTTCCTTTTGCAGCCGGCGCGGGAAAGCGCGGCCGAGCCCGCCCGCCGGCCGCGACCGAGCCGACTTTCGTTCAACGATCCTGGATCCTCTCCGTCCGCCTTCGCGAGGCGAGAGTCGCAGGGCGGAGCAAACGCCGCGGTGAAGACCGTCAAACGTGATGTCGCCAAAGTAGGACGGAACCAACCCTGCCCGTGTGGAAGCGGAAAGAAGTACAAGAAATGCTGCGGCGCGTAGCTCGTAGCGGGGAGCGTGAGCCGTGACTGAACCTCAGATTCCCATCGCTCTCACTTTCGAAGACGTTCTCCTCGTTCCTCAGAAATCCGATGTCCTGCCCTCCGAGGTCGACACCACAACCGGTTTCAGTCGGCGCATCCGGCTCAACATTCCGGTGGTGAGCTCCGGTATGGATACCGTGACCGAATCGCGACTGGCCATCGCTATTGCGCAGCTGGGCGGGATCGGCGTTGTCCATCGTAACCTCACGCCGGAGCAGCAGGCCGCAGAGGTCGACAAAGTCAAGCGCTCGGAGAGCGGCATGATCGTGGATCCGGTCACGATGTCGCCCGACCGGACGATCGCCGAAGCAGCGGCGGTCATGGCTAAGTACCGGTTCTCGGGTGTGCCCATCGTGGTGGATGGCAAGCTGGTCGGAATCCTCACCAACCGAGATCTGCGTTTCGAGACACGGATGGATCTCCGGATCTCTGAAGTCATGACCAAGGAGAATCTCATCACCGTCCCGGTGGGGACCGGCTTGGAAGAGGCCAAGAAGATCCTGAACAAACACAAGGTGGAGAAACTGCTGGTCGTGGACGAGGAGTACAACCTCAAAGGATTGATTACCGTCAAAGACATCCAGAAGGCCATCAAGTACCCGCTCGCTTCCAAGGACGAGCTCGGACGGCTACGTTGCGCGGCGGCAATCGGCGTCGGCGAGGAAGCCCTTGCGAGGGCGCGCGTCCTCGTTGCGACCCAAGTCGATGCGCTCGTTGTGGATACCGCCCACGGACACAGCAAGAAAGTCTTGGAAATGGTGGAGAAGCTCAAGGGTGATTTCGCCGACGTGGATATCGTCGCGGGCAACGTAGGCACGGCGGAGGCCGCACGCGATCTCATTCGGGCCGGCGTGGATGCGGTCAAGGTGGGAATGGGGCCGGGTTCGATTTGCACAACGCGCGTCATTTCCGGAGCGGGTATGCCCCAAATCACCGCCGTTATCGATTGCGCCAGTGTAGCGAGCAAGTCCGGCGTGCCGGTGATTGCGGACGGTGGAATCAAGTTCAGTGGAGACATCACCAAAGCAATCGCCGCGGGAGCGGACGCGGTGATGCTCGGAGGACTCTTCGCCGGCACGGACGAGAGTCCGGGCGAGACCATCCTGTATCAAGGGCGGACCTTCAAGACCTATCGCGGCATGGGATCCCTGGGAGCGATGAGCGACGCCACGCGAGATCGGTACTTCCAGCAGGATGTCGAGGCGTCGAAGCTCGTGCCGGAGGGCATCGAGGGCCGGGTCCCATCCAAGGGGAGCCTGTCGGGAGTCGTCACGCAGCTCGTCGGGGGCCTCAAGTCGGGGATGGGTTACTGCGGCTGCCGCAACATCAAGGAGCTGAAGACGCAGGCCAAGTTCGTTCGGGTAACCCAGGCCGGACATCGGGAGGGCCACGTCCATGACGTCATCATCACCAAAGAAGCTCCCAACTACCAACTGGATTAGACGACGCCTCTTCGCCTTGTTGGCGTTGGTGTCCCTCGCCGCATTGCCGGCGGCCTGCGGTCGCGACGCCGGGACATTGATCACCGTTTACTCCCCATCCATGGAGACGTCGATTCCCGTACCTGCCGGCTGGAGCACCGAGGTCGCCTCGCAGGGCGGGTTCTTGATGCAAATCTTCACCGGCCCCTCGCTAGACGTTCCCGAGCGGGCCGGCATCCGAGTCCAGGTGATGACCGGTCCCATGCCTTCCGGAAGCAACGTCGACGAGCTTTCGAAGCGCTACACCAAGGGGCAGCAGGTTTCCGGCGAGAGCGGTTTTACGCTCCACGGCTACGAAGGCAAAACTTGGGTTTTCGTTTCCGAGGATGGGGCCGAGAGTTCTCGTTTGGCACTGGTTTCCATCGACGGGACGCTATACGGCATCTACGCTCACGGCGAAGCCCCGACGGTCGAAGCTTACGGTCCCGCGTTGGACGTGATATGGGGCGAGTTCTCTCTGGAGCAAGTGGCTTTCTTCGAAACGTACGCGCGCCCGGAGCTCGGCTTGCAGTTCGGCCATCCGCGATCTTGGGAGAGAACCAACGTTTTGAGTCAGCCTGGGGAGTCGCTTTTCGTTGCGTTTCTGAGTCCGCCGTTGATGAGGGACGAGGCAGGGGCGACCATCCACGCGACACTCGAAGTCAGCGTCAATACGGTGCCGCCGGAAACAACACTGGAAGGCTTCTACACCCAGCGGGCGGAGCTCTTGGGCGACAATTATCGGCTCGTGCGTCACGGTCCGGTGAACGATGGGACCGCAATCTCCGTTCTCTACTCGACGGAAACCCAGCTGGCAAGTTATCTGGAGCGGACCTTCTACTTCGTTCGGGACGGCCGGAGCTACATCTACAAGTTCATCGCTCCAACCACCGTCTACCATCAGATTGAGCCATGGATCGACGAGATTGCGAAGTCGTTCCAGCCATCGTTTGGCACGACGGAGTCTGATTGAGACGACTGTCTCGGTGAGATATACTCGCGAACACCATGGCCACCGTGCTCGATAGGGTCGGCACTTTACTCGGTCGCAAGGTCGAAAGTCGCGCGGAACTATCTGCTAAGAAGGGTACGAGCAGGGACGGTTCTCTCCGGATGGTGAATGAGGGGGATGGCCGCTACGAGCTCGTCGAGCTCGAGGGGTTGAGCGCGGCCACGCCCGACCGGCACTCGCAGTATCTCTACTTCGCCGTCGCCCCTGAGCTTCGCGCAAGACTGACGGATCGCCTGGTCATCGAGATCGACTATTTAGGAAAGAGCTTCGGGACGTTTCGGCTCCAGTACAGCTCCACGGATCCTTCTGCGCCATACGAGGGTCGCTACAAGGAAGCCGAGCAGTTTTGGAGCGGCACGGAGACCGCGGAGCCGACCTGGAAGCGCTGCCGTTTCGTGATCGAAGACTTCGATCCGCAGGCCGTCCAGAATCTCGGCGCGAGCTTTCGACTCGAGCTGAGACAGGATTTTTACATATCACGGGTCGCCGTCTCGGCCGAGCTACCCGATGACGCCGCCAGCCTCACGGTCAAGGCAGCGCTTCCCTCGCTGCGCAAGTCGCCGGAACGCGTTTACCCTATCTGGTGGCTCTTCGTCGAGCTCACGAACGTGTGCAATTTCCACTGCACGTTCTGCCCGGACGAGATCATGGAGAGAAAGCGCGGCATGATGAGCTTCGACGAGGTCCGCCGTATTTTCGACATGATTGTGGAACAGAAGGGGAGGCTCGGCCCCCTCTACCCGGTCAAGCTACACCAGATGGGCGAGCCCACGCTGCATCCCCAACTGGTCGATATCGTCGCCTACGCCGAGTCGAACGGAATACCCATCGAGCTCAATACGAACTGCAGCATGTTGACGCCCGAGCTCGTCGATGGCCTCTACGACGCGGGACTCACGAACTTCATCCTGAGCTATCAGACCCCCGATGAAGAGTCGTTCAAGACACGCAAGGTGATCAACAAGAAGCTGACCTTCGACATCTATATGGAGAAGGTTCGGATGGCGATCGAGCGAAAAGCCGCGCTCTCCGCTTCGACGCATCTCGAGATCGACGTGATGAATACCGTCGGCTCGCCGGAGATTCACATCGTCAGCGAAGGGAGTCGTGCTAGCCGTCTGCTCGTGGAGTGGATCGCCTTCGCCCGGTCACTCGAGCGGAAGTACGGATTGCCCCCCCACGCCACACAACATGGACGCGGTGCAGGGCGGTTTCCGATTTTTGGAGCACGAAGAAGATACCGGACGTTACACTTTGCTTCCGGGGGTCGACCTCCTTTGGAAGCGGCTTCACAGCTGGGGCAACGTGATCCAGCCGGAAGAGGTGCGACAAACGGTCGATGGCTACTGTCCGGCTCCCAACGAGCAGTTCGTGATCTTGTGGGACGGTCGAGTCACCGTCTGTTGTACCGACTATGAGGGACGGCTGGCGGTAGGGGACATCAAACAGCAAACAATCGAGGAGATCTGGACCGGTCCGAAATGGCGCCGCATGAGAGAGCAAATGTGGCGCGACGTCTTGGAGCATCAGACCTGCCGCGTGTGTAAGGGTGTGGAAGCCCCGAGTCTGATCCAGATTAGTGTTTAGTCTCCGGCCCCAAATACCCCAGCGCTTCCAGGTTCCGTAGCGTTTCCTCGGACAGCTCTTCGTCTTCACGCGCCGGGGCTCCCTGGCGCCGTCGATCGGTCTCCTGCTGCCAGGCGACGGTGCGCGTGCGAAAGCTCGCAAGCTCGGCTTCCATCGGAGCGACCGCATCGCGCGATTCTGGATAGCGGTCATTCATCTCGTCCGGATCGCGCCAAGTATCATAGAGCTCGAAGTAGCTCCCTTCTTGTTCCGTCGGGGGATGGAAGATCAGTTTTAGGCGACCGTCCGAAATGCCCACCAGATGGTGGTCGTTCTGAAAAAAGATCCGATCGTGAAGCCGGTCCTCACTGCGCCGCACGAGAGGCAATAGAGACCGCCCCTGCAAGCCCGGTGGGAACGTGATCTGAGTCAGGTCGAGAACGGACGGAAAGATGTCCAGAGTCGACACGGCGGCCTGCACGATCTCCCCCTGAGGCAAGATGCCCGGAAAAGAGAGAATAAGAGGAACTCGGAGAGAGGGATCGAAGAGATCGTATCCGTGGTCGAAGTAGTAGTCGTGCTCGCCCAGACTCTCGCCGTGATCCGAGGTGAGAACGACGAGCGTCGACCCGTCGTGGGGACTCTTGTCCAGCGCCTCCAGAACGTGACCGACATGGCGATCGGCAAAGGCGATCTCGGCATCGTAGCTGTCGACGTAGTCTCCCCAACGTGACTCGCCGGCGATAGGGAGGTGACGGTTGACGCCGCCGTGATAGCCGACCACCGTTTCGAGCTCCGGGCCACGCGGAACGATTTCGTCTCCGCGAAAGAGATCGAGCAACTCCTCCGGTGGCTCGTACGGTGTGTGTGGGTTGACGTAGTGAATCCACAAGAAGAAGGGTTCTGGCTGCTGGTAGCTCTCGAGAAAATCGATGGCGAAACGCGTGAGCTGTTCGGTACGTTCCGCTTCCGTATTTCCGGTGAGCCAGACCTGCTCGTAACGGTCGAAACCCTGTGCGAAGCCGAGCTCACGATCGAGATTTCCGTTGTCGACCGCGGCAGCGGTTTGATATCCGCTGTCTTTCAACATCTCCGCCAAAGTCTGGTTGTAGCCGGGCAGATCACGTTCCCGAACCGTGAGACCGTGTTGCGCCGCAAAGAGCGACGTGAACATGGCGGCAAAGCTTCCGCGGGTTTTTGGCCAATAGGTGAAAGCGTTCTCGAAGAGAACGCCACGGGCGGCGAGCCCGTCTATGGCGGGGCTGGTTCGCCGCGGATAACCGTAGCCGCTGAGATGGTCGGCGCGCAACGTGTCGATGGTGAGGAGCACGACGTTGATGCCGGCATGAGTGCGTGGGGGCTCACCCTCTCCGCAAGCGAAGAGGAATGGGGCTACCAGGACTGCGGCGAACCAGAATTTCACGAGCCGCTCACCGCGACCCGCGTCGCCCGCCCGTGTATTTCCAGGAGCTTCTCGCGAACCTCGGCTGAAACGCCGCGCAGAGGTGTCCTAGGGAGTCCTCCGTAGAAACCGAGTTGATCGAGGAGCGACTTGAGCCCGGCAACTCCGTAGTCGGCAGTGACCGCTTTGTTGATCGGGGCCAAGTGATGTTGGAGCGTTCGTGCTCGAGCCAGGTCGCCGCGCTGGAATGCCAGAAGGAGATCGACAGAGAGATCGTAGGCCACGTTGGCTACCGCCAGTATCGCTCCCCGGGCGCCTACCACCAGCGAGGCGAGCAGCAGGCTGCCGGCACCGGTAAGCACGGCAAAATCGTCCGGCGCCAACCGGCAAATCTCCTGCAACTGCTGCACATCTCCCGAGCTGTCCTTGATCCCCACGATGTTGGAGTGGGTCGCGAGCTCGGCGACGAGCTCGGCGGACAGGTTCAACGCCGTGAAGCCGGGTATGTTGTAGAGCACGACTGGTATCGGACTATTCTCCGCAACTTCGAAATAGTGGGCGCGCAAGACCTCGGGTTTCATGGCCCGCTTGTAATAGGCAGGCGTGATGACCAGAGCGGAGTCTGCCCCTGCGTTAGCCGCAAAGCGTGTCAGCGCGATTGTCTCTCGCGTCGACTCGCAGCCGGTGCCGGCCAACATGACGCGTTCGGCGGGGATGGCCTCGCGGGCCCGACCCAAGACCCTCTTCTTCTCTTCATGCGTTAGGTAGACGAACTCACCGGTGGAACCCAGGACCGCGAATCCGGACAGTCGGGATTGGCTCCAACGTTCGATGTTGTCTGCCATTCGCTCGAGAGCCAACTCTTCGCGCTCGTCGAAGCTGGTCGGAATGGGTGCGATGATGCCGTTCAAGTCTTTCAAGGCTGCGCTCCTGTGGCTCCAGTTTCGGTGATTCGGATCCGTCGGCTGTCTCCGTTTACGACTTCCAGCCGTACTTGAACGGCATTCTTTCTCCGGTAGCCGCCTAGCGCATCGAGCCTTTCCGACCACTCTACCACTATCACCGCAACCTCTTCTTCGCGCTCGTCTTTCCGTTCGTCTTCTAGTTCTTCTAGGCCAAGCTCCGCTAGCTCGCGTTCGTTCTCGATGCGATAGAGGTCGATGTGATAGAGCGTTCGACTGCCGCTGCTGTATCGATTCACCAGGGCGAAGGTCGGGCTGACCACGCGATCGGGTGGCACGCCATAGCCCGACGCGATCCCTTTGGTGAGAAGCGTCTTCCCGGTACCCAGATCTCCCTCTAGATAGAAACATGCTCCCTTGGGATGCGTGAGGGCCAGCAACTTGCCGATGGCGACGGTCTCGTTGGGAGATTCGCTTACGTAGATGGTCTCTGTAGACGTCGGCGACGTACTCACGCAGCCCCCAAACGGAGCAACGCTTTCGGCAAGCCGCGGATCACGTCGGTCGCCATGAGGGAGGTCTGACCGATGTTTTCTACCGCCAGATCTCCGGCCAAGCCGTGGAGGTGAGCCGCGACGCGCAACGCGACGTCCACCGGAAGCCGGTTGATCAGCGCGCCCACCACTCCGGTCAGGACATCGCCGCTTCCCCCGGTGGCCAGGCCGGGGTTGCCGGTCAGGTTGATGAACACATGGCCTGCGGGATTACAGACGAGTGTGCGGTGTCCCTTGAGGAGCACCGAGGCGTCGGTTTGCGCCGCGAGCTTGCGCACGGAGTCGAGCCTGCTCTTTTGTATGTCGCGTGCCGCGCAGCCAAGTAGTCTAGCGGCTTCTCCCGGGTGCGGCGTCAGCGCGAGCGATCGCTTCGGCGGAAAGGCGTCGGCATCCC
>PVMS01047243.1_pt1 | contig 11520 bp, 15 predicted proteins | sample 1853461 | NCBI WGS metagenome assembly PVMS01 (sample SAMN08582032, study PRJNA380276) | Marine sediment metagenome, whole genome shotgun sequencing project. | isolation source: ocean sediment barecode stripped | collected 2017
AGGATAACGGCCGATCTAACGATCAGCCGTTATCGAGCCGCTCCGAGAGCTCGGTGACCCCGGCGGTGGCACCGTCCAGCTCAGTGAACGCGTTGAGCACGTCGGCGGCGCGCTCGACGGCGCCGATCGTTTGCGGCTTTGACATTTCGGTCATGATGACAGTTTACGCAACGCCGTTCCGCTCAGTGGAACTCACTACGCTGCACCCGTCGACGCAGGAGCACCACATGGCAACACCTGGGGTCAAGGCGATTCTCGGCTACGACATCGCTGAGGGGGTATCGGTCGAGGATTACGAGCGATGGTTGTGGGACATCCACTATCCCGACCTCCTGGCCAATCCATACTTGGATCGCGTCATCTTGAACACGGTGGTGCGTCCGGTCACCACCACCAGCGCCGGGACTGCCGCCGCCGGCGACACCACCCCATTCGAACGCATCGCCGAACTGCACTTCGCCGATCACGATGCCTACGAGAACTACCTGCGCTGGTTCGAAGAGCACCCGATACCGGTGGCACGAAGCCCCCAGGGGCGATCTACGTTCCACTTCTACGTGCTGTGTGACGCCAGGGAGGCAACTCGACAGGCCGGCTGACGCTCGGCCCCTCAGCCGGTGGGAAGCCCGATGAGCCCTCCGCTCGTCTCGTCGAGCGACCCCAGGCCGCGCTCCCGGACGATCTCGATGAGGAGGAGCCCGCCGGGCCCACCGGCCACCAGCTCATCGACTCGGACGATGATGGCGGCGTTGAACCCCTCCTCGGTGCAATGGACCTCCTGGGCTCGCAACGCCATCCATCGCACGTTGCGATCGAAATTGGGGACCGCTTCGGCAAGCCCTGCCGGTTCGACGTCGCCGGCCGCATCGAGGGCCCGTTGCAGGAAGGCAACGGCCGAGCCGGCACCCGCCTCACAACCATCGAATCCCTGAAAAGCGGTGGTTGCGGTGGCACTCGACCCGCATGCCGTCAACACGGTCGCCGCAACGGCAACAGCCCCGATGGCGATCCGTGCCCTACCGAGAGGCGGCATCGGATCAGGACCCGTCCGATTCGGCGTCGGTGATTGACCGTTCAAACTCGTCGGCCTCCGTCAAACCCACCACCCGATTCACCTCGTCGAAGGTGGCCATCTCGCTCAGGCGACCCACCGTGGTGCCGGTGCTGCGCAACTCATCGAGCACTTCCCGCGCGGCCCGCGTCACCGTGCGGGTCACGCTGCCGGGGAACAGGATGAGCGAGAAGCCGAGCTCACCGAGCTCCTCGGCGGAAAGCAGTGGCGTCTTTCCCCACTCGACCATGTTTGCCACCAATGGCCAATCCCCCAGCTCGTCGGCAACCATCGCCAGCTCGTCCCGATTGGACGGAGCCTCCACGAACAACACGTCGGCGCCGGCCTCGCCGTACTTCCTTGCCCTAGCAATGGCCTCCTCGATCCCTTCGATCGCCGCAGCGTCGGTGCGGCCGATGATCACGATCCCGTCGTCCCCGGATCGAGCTCGGCGAGCAGCCACCACACGCTCCACCATTTCATCTGCGGAAACCACCTCCTTGCCATCAAAGTGCCCGCACCGCTTCGGGAACCGTTGGTCCTCGATCTGGATGGCGGCGACCCCGGCCCGCTCATATGCCGCCACCGTGCGGGCGACGTTGTGCACCCCTCCGTAGCCGGTGTCACCATCGGCAATGACGGGCACGCCGACCACTTCGCAGATGCGCTCCGCAACCATGACCATCTCGCTCATCGTCACCAGGCCCAGATCGGGCCGACCGAGCAGGCCGTTGGCCACTCCCGCCCCCGACAGGTAGACCGCTCCGAAACCCGCCTCTTCGATCAGGCGTGCAAACAGGGCATTGAAGGCGCCAGGAGCGACAACGGGCGCCTCGTTGTCGAGCAGTGATCGCAACTGGGCCGGCGTCCCACTCATGGCTGGTCTGCCTCGCGCTGCCCTCTCATGAACTCGACAAGGCCCCCGGCGTCGAGGATGGAGGCGATCTCTGCAGGCAGGGGGACCGCCTCGAAAACCTCTCCGGTGTCGACGACGGTCACCTTGCCCTCCAGCAGGTCGATCCGGATCCGCTGGCCCTCTTCGATCTTGCCGGCACCGGCACACTCCACAGGGGCCAACCCTGCATTGATACAGTTCCTGAAGAAGATTCGGGCGAATGACTCGGCAACGATCGCCTGTATGCCCGCAGCCTGAAGGCCCTTTACCGCAGGGTCTCTGCTCGAGCCGGTGCCGAAGTTGGCACCGGCCACGATGACGTCGCCCGGCTCAACCAGGTCGGCGAACCCGAGGCGAATCCCCTCCATGACGTGCCCGGCGATCTCGGAGGCTTCCAGGATGAGGTACTTGCCGGGCACGATGGCGTCGGTGTCGACGTCGTCACCGAACTTCCACACCCGTCCCTCGATCAGGCTCATTCCGGCACCCCGATCAGGTCACGGGGGTCGATGATCTCCCCGGCAACGGCTGCCGCCGCCACCGAATATGCGGAGCCGAGGTACACCTGGGAGTCCGGGCTCCCCATCCTGCCCCTGGTGTTGCGGCTGGTCGTCGAGATGCACACCTCCCCCGGTCCGAGCACACCGCTCCCGATGCCGGGGCAGGCGCCGCACCCGGTGGACAGGATGTGGGCCCCAGCCTCGACGAGGGTCGCCAGTGTGCCATCGTTCATTGCCTGTGCCAGCACCGCCCGCGACGCCGGAGCGACCTGCAGCAGCACGCCCTGGGCAACCGTGCGGCCCCGCAGCACCTCGGCCGCCATCACCAGGTCGACGTGTTTGGCTCCCGTGCAGGCACCGATGTAGGCCCGGCCGACGCGGCCATTCTTGATCTCTCCTACCGACACCACGTCGTCGTGGCGATGCGGTCGGGCTATGACCGGCTCCACCCGGGAGGCGTCGTAGTGCCAGGTGTCGATGTAGTCGGCGTCACTGTCGGAGACCGGCCCCGTCTCGACCTCGACACCGCGCTCGGCAAGGTAGGCGACGGTGACCGCATCGGAGGGAATGATCCCGGTCTTGGCTCCGATCTCGGCGCACATGTTGGTCAGCACGCTGCGCTCCTCGACCCCCATGGCCTCGATGCCGGGGCCGCCGAACTCGAGGACGCGGTACAGAGCGCCTGCCATCCCCCGATCACCGATGATGGTCAGGATCAGGTCTTTGGCGGTGACACCCGGCCCAAGGGCACCGTCGACCTCGACCCGGATGGTGTGCGGCACTCGTAACCAGGTGCGTCCGGTCGCCACCACACCGAACAGGTCGGTGCTCCCCATCCCCAGCGCCAGACAGCCGAGGACGCCGCCGGTACACGTGTGCGAGTCTCCGCCGACGTACAACATCCCGGGTCGCAGGTAGGCCTTCTCCACCATCAGGGTATGCGCGATCCCCTGGGCTTCATGGAACCGCTCGATGCCGAACTCGGCGGCAAAGGCCCGTGTCGTCTCCAGGATCTCGGCGGCACCCACGTTTTGGGCCGGGACGTAGTGGTCGGCGACGAGGACCAGCCGGTCGGGATCGTGCACCCGTAGTCCGACGTCGTCGAGCATCGGCCAGATGCGGCGCGGGCCACCAGAGTCGTGGATCATGGCCAGATCGACGTCGACCCACAGCACCTCGTCGGGCTCGACGCCGTCGCGATGGCCGGCCCTGGCAATGATCTTCTCGGCAACCGTGTGACCCATCGCTCAGCCCCCACCCGACCCTGATACCCGGCGGCGCAGATACCGGCCGCGCCCCGCCTCGGCGACCAGCTTGCCGCCTTCGGCAACGATCTCGCCACGCGAGATGGTCAGGACCGGCCAGCCGCGGAACGTCATCCCGTCGAAGATGGAGAAGTCCGAGTGCGCCGCAGTCACCTCGTCGCCGACGGTGTGCTCGACATCGAGATCAACGATGACGAGATCTGCGTCTGAGCCCTCAGCGATGGTGCCCTTCTCTGGATACAGACCGAAGATCTTCGCCGGGTTCTCCGCCATGATTTGAGCGATTCGCCCGAGGGATAAGCCGCGGCGGTGGTAACCGCCGTCGAGGAGGGACGGGACGATGAAGCCAACGCCGTCGAATCCCGGCTTCACCGACCAGAATTCCCCGTCGCCCATCTTCGTGTCGCGCAGGATCGGATTGGAGTCGCTGCCCACGGTGTCGAGCCGGCCGTCGGCCAGTGCCTCCCACAGTGCGTCCTGATCGGCCTTGGTGCGCACCGGGGGGCTCACCGTTGCGTACAGCCCGGCCTCCGAGTCGGTGGTGTGCATCAGGTAGTGCGGGCACGTTTCGCCAAACAGGCGTTGGTTGTCCGCCCAGGAAAGCGCCAGCGCCTCCATGCTGAGCGCAGCGCTGAGATGCACCAGGTAGGTGTTGACGCCGCTGACCCGCGCCAGCAGCATCATCGAAAGCACGCTGTCGGTCGCGCTGAAGTCGGGAGCGAGCCGCTCGTAGAAGGCCAGTGTGGGCTCCATTTCGGCCTCGATGACGCGGCGGGCCTCGTTCTTCAGCTCCTGGTTCTCGCAGTGGACGTTGAGCACCATGTGCTCGGGATCGATATCCGACATCGCCCCCATCACCGACCACACCCAACCGTTGTCGATGGGCCGATCGCTGTCGAAGACGTCCCTCTCCCTGCCCTTCCAGGCCAGGTTGATCTTGTACGAGGTGATCCCGAATCGATGGGTGGTTTCGGCCAGTTCGACGAGATGCGGCTCGGTGAGCAGCTGCAGGTGGAAGGCAGCGTCGATGTAGGCGGCTTCCTCATAGGTCTCGATGTACTCGGGGACGAGGTCGAGGTACGACCCGGTGGCCTTGAAATAGTTGACCAGCGTGGTGACGCCCCCGAGCGCGGCGAGACCGGTGCCGGGTTCCGTGTCGAGGGCGAGCGGCTGATAGCCGCCGAGGTGGATGTGGGGATCGATCGCACCAGGCAGGATGTGGAGGCCTGAGGCATCGATGCGGTCATCGGCAGCGATGTCGGCACCGGCGGGGTGGATGGCGCTGACCTTGCCGTCGTCGATCGCCAACTCGGCGAGACGAGGCTCCTCACCTGGCACGACGACGGTGCCGTTGACGATGGCGAGATCAACCATTGGACGGTCCGGCGGTTGCGAGGTAGTCCGCAGCCGACGTCGCGTCGACGACGTCGGTGTACTTCATCCAGAGGTCGAGCAGCGCCACCTGGTGGGAGGCGACAATGCGGTCGGCAACGGCATCGGCGACGACCGCCACCTTGTAGCCGCGGGTGACGGCGTCGACGGCGGTGGCGCGAACACACCCGCTCGTCGACACCCCGGTGATCACCAGGGTGTCGACGCCGAGCCCCACCAGGTAGGTGAGCAACGGGGTGCCGTAGAAGGCGCTGGCGGAGCTCTTGTCCAGCACCAGGTCGTCGTCGTGGGGGGCGATTTCGGCGACGATTCTGGTCCCCTCGGCCCCGTCGAGCGTCGCCTTTTTGTCCCAAGTCGATTTGCCTGCAAACGAGTCGAAGCGCACCGTCCGTTTCTGCACGTTGCGGGTGTACAGGATCGGCACATCCGCTCCCCTCGCCGCATCGATCAGTTGGGCGATGGTGCGGATCGCCGCCCAGGCCCCCTCGCCTCCCCCTGCCGGCCAGCGGTCCTGCTGCTGGTCCACCGGCTCGTCGGCCCCGATGTAGTTGTACTGGCAGTCGATCACCACCAGAAGCGGCGAGCTCCCCAGGCCGCGGGCCTTGCCGTACCCCGCATTGGCGATCACCCGGCGATCCTGGTCGGTGAGCACGTCGCCCCAGAGTGCGGTGACGTCGCCGGACTCAGCCATTATCCGGCCCGCCTTCAGGGTCAATCGCCACTTGTTCGGTGAACAGGTCCGAGCTACCGAAGCCCCCCTCCTCGCCGGCAGCGGCGGTGGCGGCGGAATCGTCGTCTTCGGTCATCGGGGCCCTGTCGAGCACGGCGTGGAGGAAGGCCCGCGTCCGCGGGTTCTGCGGGTCGGTCAGCACGTCACTAGCCTGACCCTGTTCGACGATGACGCCGTGGTCGATGAACAAGACGCGGTCGGCAACGTCGGCGGCAAAGCTCATCTCGTGGGTGACGACCAGCATCGTCATTCCCTGCTGGGCCAACCGCTTCATCACCAGCAGGATCTCGCCGGCGAGCTCCGGATCTACCGAAGAAGTCACCTCGTCGAAGAGCATCAACGCAGGCTCCATCGCCAGGGCGCGGGCGATGGCGACCCGTTGTTGCTGCCCGCCGGAGAGCTGGAGCGGGTAAGCATCGGCCTTGTTGGCGAGGCCAACCGAGGCGAGCAACTCCATGGCGAGGTCACTGGCCTCGGACTTACTCATGCCCTTCACCGAACGGGGCGCCTCTGTGATGTTGGCCAGCGCCGTCATATGCGGGAAGAGGTTGAACCGTTGGAACACCATGCCAACCTCTTCGCGGATCTCACGCACCTCGTGCTTGTCGGCGAAACGCATCGACCCGTCTTCGGTCTGGTCGCACACGACTCTGCCGTCGACCACGATCCGGCCACCGCTCGGCTCCTCCAGCAGATTGATGCAGCGCAACATCGTGGTCTTGCCGGAGCCGGAGGGGCCGATGATCGCCACCACCTCACCCCGTTCGACGTCGAAGTCGACCCCCTTCAACACCTCGTTGTCGCCGAATGACTTTCGCAGGCCGGTCACTTGGACGAGTGCGTTCATCGCTACACCTTGAGGCTGACGGCGCGTTCCACTCCCACCGAAACGACCAGGAGCACGGACGTCATGGCGAGGTAGATCATTCCGAGGACGAAGATCGGTTCGATGAACTTGAAGTTGTTGCTGAAGATCCGCTGGGTAAGCAGCGCCATCTCGGGGACCGTCACCAGCGTGGCCAGCGAGGTCTGCTTGAGCAGGGTGATGGCGTTGCCGGTGTACGGAGGAACCATGATCCGCAGCCCTTGGGGAAGGATGATCCGACGCATGTAGTGCGCCTTCGTCATGCCGAGGGCCTCGGAAGCTTCAGACTGACCGGGTGGGACGGCGATGATCCCGGATCTGATGACTTCGGCCTGATAGGCCGCCGTCCACAGGCTGAACCCGACGATGGCGGCGAGGAACGGGCTCAACAGGATCCCGATCTCCGGCAGCGCAAAGAAGGCGAAGAAGAGCAGGATCAACAGCGGGATCCCGCGGAACAGCCAGCCGAACCCGATGGCAAACCACTGCATCGACTTCGCCGCCGACAGCCGCATCAGCGCAAGAGCCAGCGCCCCCGCGGTTCCGATGACCAGCGCCCAGGCGAACATGGAAAGCGTGGCGCCTGCGCCCTTCAAGATCAGGGGCACCGATTCTCGAACCACGTCCCAATCCACTGCTCACCTCCTCTCAGGTCTTCAGCGCAAAGCGTCGTTCCAGCACTTCTTGGAGCACCACCAGCACCGTGGTAAGGAACACGTAGATCCCTGCGGCGGCGGTGAACAACTCGATCGGACGTGTCGTCGAATTCGACAGCTGGCGGGTGATGCCGGTCAGCTCGACGATGCCGATGGCAACGGCAACAGAGGTGACCTTGAGGACCAGGATCGAGTTGGACATGAAGGTGGGGATGATCACCCGGATGCTCTGCGGGATGATGATCCGGCGCATGTAATGGCGCTTGGTCATCCCGAGACTCTCCGACGCCTCGAACTGGCCGGGATCGACCGAGATGATCCCGGCCCGGATGATCTCCGCAATGTAGGCAGCGGCGCTGAAACCAAGCCCGATGATGCCCGATTGAACCGGGGACAGCCCGAGCTGGCGGCCGACGACGAAGAAAGCGAAGAAGAGGATCACCAGCACCGGGATGCCGCGGAAGACCCAGATGTACGCGAGGGAAAACCATCGTACGGCACGGAACCGGGACATCCGCATCAAGGCCAGGATCAGCCCGAGCACCGTCCCCAGCAGCAGCGAAGCCGAGAAGAGCACGAGGGTCACCCGCGTGCCCTTCAACAACAGGTCAAACGACCGGACGACCACGCCCCAGTCCAAATCCATCGGCTTGCACCTCGCTTGGTGTCACCGTACCCGACCGAGAGGAGGAGCCTCCCAATGGAGACCCCTCCCCCCCGTTTCAGATGTCGGTGCTCAGCAGCCCGCAGCCATGGTCTCGTATGGCTCCGCTTGGTTGATGTCGTCGGGGATGGGGATGCAACGCCCGAACCACTTGAGTTGCAGCTCCGCCACGGTGCCGTCGGCGATCATCTCATCGAGGACCACGTCGATGGCATCGCGCTTGGCTTCGTTCCCCGTCTGATAGGTGAACGACAACGGATGTGGGGCAATGGTGGGACCGGCGACGCTGAGATCGTCGTTTGTCACCGCCGCATACCCGGCAACCAGGGTATCGAAGACCAGCAGGTCGACACGACCCTGCCGCAAGCCGGTCAGTGCCTCGGCGGCACCGGCGAAGCCCAGATACTCGTCGTAGCCCATCTCGGCCTCGCCGTCGAGAACCAGCTTCTCCTGGCTGCTGCCCTGGATGCCACCGATCTTCTTCCCGGTCACGTCGCCGAACCCGGCCGAGCCCTCGTTCTCGGTGAGGACCTGGGCGATGATCCCGGTCGAGGTCACCGGCCGGGAGAACACGAAGCCGGCATCCTGACGAGCCTGGTTGGGCCAGATGCCCGAGTCGGCGATGTCGTACAGACCTTGCGCCAGGCCTTCGAGCTCGGCGACGAAGTCGACCGTCGGGAACTCCGCCTCGAGACCCAACCTCGATGCCACCTCGCGGGCGAGGTCGATCGAGTATCCCTCGTTGTCGCCGCTGTCCGCGTTGATCAACGTGTACGGCGGGAAGTTGCCCGTCGTCACCACGATCAACTTTCCATCCTCGACGAGACCCGGGACCTCCATTGCCTCCGCAGTCGTCGTCGTAGCGGCAGCGGTCGTCGTCGTAGCGCCTGCGGTCGTCGTCGTGGCGCCTGCGGTCGTCTCGGTCGCCGCTGCGGTCGTCGTGGTGTCGTCGCTGTCGCTACAGGCGGCTGCCAGCAACGCCAGCGCCACCACCAGCACGGCGAGCCTCGGCCAGTGCTTGCCCTTCATTCGAGTCCTCCATGGTCAGTCTTTGCCCTCTACACGCGTTCCGCCGTGCGGAACGCCGTCCCGGTCCAGCATAACAAGGACCGTCGGTCGCCACCGGGCGACGTGATCAAGGGATGGCGGTGCGCTGACCGGCGTCGAGCAGCAACGTCCCACCCGCCAGGGCTCGTGCCTCGGGATCGAGCAACATGTCCACCGCCCACGCCACCTCATCGGCGGTGACGATATGCCCGATCGGAGATCGAGCTTCGAACTCGGCCATTACATCGACTTCCGGGATACCGCGTGCTGCCGCCGCATCGGCAAGCAGCGTCTGGAGCCGTTCGGTCCAGACCGGCCCCGGGGCGACGACGTGGCAGGTCACGCCCAACTCGCCGAGGGATCTGCTGAGTTGGCGGATCAGGTTGGCCAGAGCAGCGTTACCGACACCCGCCGTGGCCGCGTCCGGGATCGGGTCGTATCCGAGGTTGCCGCCAAGCACGATGATCCTCGAGTCCTCGACCATGCTCCCCCTGACCGACCGCACCAGCCGCAGGGTTCCGTTCACCTTGACGTCCACGGCGGCAAGCACCGCTTCGGCGGTGACGTCATCGACGTGCCCTCCCATCGGAGCGGCGGCGGCGTTGATCGCAGCCCGGCACGTGCCGGGGAGCGCATCGCGGATAAGCGAGACACTGTCGTCATCGGTGATATCGGCGACACACATCGCGAAATGCTCGAACCCTTCCCCGACGGCGGCAAGAGCCGGCTCGGTGCGCCCCACAGCGAGAATACCGAGACCGCGGTCGGCCAGGCGCTCCGCGATACGGGCACCGATGGCACCACTTGCTCCGACTACCACCGCCCACTCCTCTGGATTCGCGGTCACTGGCTTCCTGTCGTCGCTTCAGCCAGATCGTTCCACACGTGATGGGCGGTAATCAAACCGTCGACGAGCTTGAATCGATCCACGAACCGCACCCCGGCAAAGGTTTGGCCGGCCAGGTCCTCGCCGTCGAGAGTGCCGAATACGTAAACGACGACCACCCCGTCACCGTCAATCACGTCGAACCCTTCGAACATCTTGCCGATCCTGAGGTACCGGCCCCTGGCGGCGGCGACCTGCTCGTAGAGATCGGCGAACCGGCGCCCTCCCGGGAACACGATCTCTGCCCCGGGAGCCAGTAGCTCCGCGGCCTCGTCCAGACGTCGCTCCTCGACGAAGCGCAGATAGGCGGTAACAAGATCGATGGCGGCCCGATCGTTCACGATGCTTCTGCCGCGCCCTCGAGCATGGTGTGGATCATCTCCTCCTTGGGCACCAGCGGTCGGGGGTAAGCCCGCCGACTCTGCGACAGCCCGGCTGCCAGCAACACCTCCACCAGCTTGTATGACAGCGGCCCGGGATTGATGACCGGCACCGGGATCCGATCGACGAGGTAGGCGTGGGCCTCGTGCATCGTCGTCGACCCGAGACAGATCACCTCGGCGCCGGCGTCGATGAGGCGCACACATGCGGCCTCCATCTTTGGGAGGACTTCGGCACGCTTGTCACCGATCAGGCCGGCAAAGTCGGGCTCGGTATCGAAATGCTCCACCCCGGCGCAATGCACAGCGAGGCCCCACTCGTCGAGCGACTTGCGCAGCCGGGCGAGGGCGGGCTCCCATTGGGCGAGGATGCCAAACGATCTGCCCAGGGTCAGGGCAAACAACAGCGACGCTCGGCCGGGGCCGATCACGGGGATGTCGAGCATGGAGCGGAGGGCATCCACGCCGGAGTCGCTGGCGGTGTCGATCACCACCGCGTCGTAGCCATCCGCTTCTGCGGCGAGGCCGGCCTCGAGGATGGCGACGTCGAGCAGCAGCCAGTCGTGTGGGCTCTGGAAGCTCGTCGGGCCGGCGACGACGGGCCGAAAGTCGTAGGTCACGCCCGGGCGGACGGTCGCTTCGGCGAGCTGGGCGCTTGGCCTGGCGAGACCCGCCTCGTCGAGGGCAAAAGGGACGAGCACGAGGACGCGGCTCACGGCGTGCTCTCGATATCGGTCGCCGCGGTGAGCATCGCCGAGATCATCTCCGGCTTTGGCTCCAGCGGCTGCGGATACGCCTTCCGACTGTGGGACAGGCCGAGCGCCAGCATGGCCTCGGCGGTCAGGTACGACAGCGGGCCCGGGTTGAGGACCGGCACCGGGAGCCGTTCCTGGAGAAATCCATGGGCCTGGTGCATGGTGGTCGAACCGAGGCAGATCACATCAGCACCGTCCTCCTCGATGAGTTGCACCGCAGCCTCGTGAAGCAGGGGAAGCAGGTCGTCCTCCTTGCCCTCAAACAGGTTCTTGCTGTCGGGATGGGTGTCGATGGAGCGCATTCCGGCGCAGCGGTGCTCCATGGCCAGCTCGCGCAGGGTCCGCTCGTACAGACCGAACCAGCGTTCCCACATCGCGAGCACGCCGAAGCGTCGGCCCAGCATGAGCGCCGTCATGAACATGGTCTTGCCGGG
>PVMS01143537.1_pt1 | contig 11520 bp, 9 predicted proteins | sample 1853461 | NCBI WGS metagenome assembly PVMS01 (sample SAMN08582032, study PRJNA380276) | Marine sediment metagenome, whole genome shotgun sequencing project. | isolation source: ocean sediment barecode stripped | collected 2017
AAACAAGGGCGATCGGATCATCTTGAAATGAGTCAGCATAAGGGGAGCGATAGCTGCGCCCAGCCGTCCGCAAATGCCATTGTCGAGAGTTATCACCTGACCCTCGATGGCGAGAACTACACCGTACCGATCGTGGCCGGTGAGACGCTGTTGCAGGCGGCGCTGGCGGCTGGAATTGACGCACCCCATCTCTGTACCGAAGGACGTTGCGGCACTTGCAAATCACGGCTTCGCAACGGCGACGTATCCATGGCCTCCACTCGGGCATTGTCGCCACGCAATATTGAACGCGGTTACGTCCTGGCCTGCCAGTCGCGGCCCTCTTCTTCTGCCCCGATCTGGCTCGACTTCGATCTTTAGAAGGCGCAATTGAATGAACGATATAAGTGAAGCGGCTGACGGCGAACAGAAAACAAGCGTCGCCACTGTATTCCTGACGTTCCTGCGGCTCGGCTTCACCTCGTTTGGTGGACCGATAGCGCATATCGGCTATTTTCACGACGAATTCGTTGCGCGTCGCAAGTGGCTTGACGAACGCGCCTACGCCGATCTCGTCGCGTTGTGTCAGTTCTTGCCGGGGCCCGCGTCCAGCCAGGTCGGCATTGGCGTTGGCATGTCGCGCGCAGGTTTACCGGGAGCCCTGGCTGCCTGGATTGGCTTCACCACACCGTCTGCAATCGCACTGATGCTATTCGGATACGGTGTCCTGCAGTTTGGCAGCGCCGTTGAGACCGGCGCCTTGCACGGCTTGAAGGTCGTTGCCGTTGCCGTAGTAGCACAGGCAGTGTGGAGCATGGCGCGAAGCCTGTGCCCTGACGCAAAGCGGGCGACCCTGGCGGTGCTGGCAAGCATTGCGGTTCTGGCGGTTCCGTCTCCATTCGTACAGGTTGGGGTGATTGTTGTTGGCGGTCTGATTGGCTGGGCGATCTTGCGTGTCGACGGGCCAAGGGACCATGTCGGATTGGGCATCCGGGTTAATCGGGGCTTCGCGATCGCCGCGCTAACCTTGTTCTTCGCCGCTTTGTTCGGTTTGCCAGTGTTAGCCGCGGCGTTTCCATCCCAGACCATGGCACTGGTCGATTCCTTTTTCCGCTCCGGGTCGCTGGTATTCGGCGGCGGTCACGTCGTGTTGCCGTTGTTGCAATCAGAAGTGGTTCCCCCCGGCTGGGTGTCGAACGACGCATTTCTGGCGGGCTACGGCGCCGCGCAGGCCGTGCCTGGGCCGTTATTCACCTTCGCGGCCTACTTGGGAACGGTGATGACCGGTGAACCGAACGGAATTGCTGGCGGACTGATCTGTTTGTTCGCGATATTTGCATCGTCGTTTTTACTGGTGATTGGCGCACTGCCGTTTTGGGACTCCTTACGCCGCGTTGCTGCGATTCAGAACGCTTTGCTGGGCGTCAACGCGGTCGTAGTGGGTTTACTGCTCGCGGCTCTTTACGACCCGGTCTGGACCAGCGCTATTCTGTCGGCGTCCGATTTCGGTCTGGCCTTGGCGGCGTTCACCCTGCTCGTGTTCTGGAAGACCCCGCCCTGGCTGGTGGTGATCCTGACCGCACTTGGCGGTTGGGCGCTCAATGCAGGGCTGATGTTGTAGCCTTTCAAGGCGGCGAACAGGACGTCCGCCGTGAAATCTTCTCATCCCGTCCAGCTTAATCCGCAAACTGCCGATCGACTGACCCGTAGAACTCACGGGTTTCCTTGTCATCCTTTATGCCTTCGCGAATGACAAATTCGTCGATCTGTTTCCAATCTATCTTGTCCTCTTGATGCTTCACAACGAGTAGTGCCTGTTCAAGTGACTGTGGTTCATTCCAGGCAGCAGCAGCAATAAGACGATCCATCACCGAATGAGTAGGTGTGATTATTCGCAGCTTACCAAGGCCGGTGTCGATTAGTGCACACTCCGACGGATCGATATAGGTGCCTCCAAAACTTAACGGCGCAGGGGGAAACTCCAGATACCAGTTAGTGTTGGGGTGATCGAAAACCGATAATCGTGGTTGGCCGGTTTGCTTGAATGCGAGCGGCTCCAGGGCTTGCTTGATTTGCTCAACAAGGGCGACCGTCACAAAGTCCAGATCTTCGGAAACATACTGATTCTTTGTATAGATTGACACGGCGGCACCGCCGGACAGCGTAGCAATTATCCCCTGACGTTCCAGTGCATCGGATACTATCGCCGCCAGCTCGGTAAGGCTCGTCTCGTTTGTGATCACCAAGACACCCTAACGCTTTCCGTAACGTCTGGGTCGCCGCCTTTCTCGATAGTATTTTCGAATTATCGTCTCAGGCAACAGGTCGAGCATCGCTCTAAGGAACTTGCGCAGCGCATCGACGATCGGGCCCCGTTTGAAATAGTAAACTCGAGCGGTGGCCTCCTTGCGACTGACCAGCAAGCCTGCCACCTCAAACTTTTTGAGCTGATTCTGAGCCTGGCTCAGAGACATTCCAAAAGTTCGAGCGATTCCGGATGCATAGCCCTGCTCGTAGTTCTCAAGGTACATGAGCACCTGGTATGCCGCCTTGCTCCCAAATAGCCCAATCAAGGGAACCTCAGATATTGTCACGCTTGCCACAATCGACTCCTTCACCAGTCATGCGATGTCTCGTGGCCGCCAGGCCAAGCCCACCTAATATCTGAGTGATTATACCTAATTAATAGGTGATCTCACCTATTAATTAGGTGATTATTTCCTACGGTTCCAAGCGCGATTTAGTCTGACAGAGCACTGTCTTTTGCGGGAGTGTCTTTGTGGGAGTTCCGCGGCGATTGTTTAATTCCCTTCCCAACAGTCGATCGGATAGATATGTGCACTGAAAATGCTATATAAAAAACATGATAATATATCACTAAACTTATATATTCCCGATGGAGATAGCTATGGGAAAGGTGACGAAATCCAGCGGCGACGTATTCGAGGATCTCGGCTTTGACGCCTTGGAGTCGGAGAATCTTAAGCTGCGTGCCCAGCTGATGCGAGAACTCGAAGCGCTGATTCATAATCAGCGTCTGACGCAAAGTGATGCAGCTGAGTTACTTGGTATCCAACAGTCTCGTGTCAGCGATCTGGTTCGAGGCAAGATCGATCGCTTCAGTATCGACATGCTCGTGAAGCTCTTGGCGAAGACCGGACGCCATGTCGAGATTAAGGTCAAACGCCATGCCGCCTAGCCGAGGCTCACTCGTAAATCGAGGTCTGCACAGACTCCTTCGTTTCTTCGCTGGACTCTAGACGCTCAATATATGCGACGACAGCTTCGCAGGATTTGTGCTCCATCGGTATGCGGCGCTCGAAATGAGACACATAGTCACCTTTCTTCTCCAGCGTCAACGACACACGGTCCCCGGGGGCCAGACGGACTTGAACGCTTTGTGGCGGCGAACTGTCGAGCTCTACCCGGTAGTTGCCCTCGGGAAGAAACAGAGTTTCGTCTGAACCGAGGGAGCTGTTCGCGACCATTACGCTACCTTTGTATACGCTGAACGCGGTAGCTACTGTTTGCGCCAGCGCGACTTTGAGTTCTTCGGCACTACCCGCGGTTACATAGCGGCCGCCCGATGCGCTAGCGACGGCTTGCAGGCTGGCCGCGTCTTCATCAGCGGCATTGCCAAGCCCGAAACCGATCACGTGGACCACGATGCCCTGCTCGCGCAGCTCGTGCGCCGCCAGGACCGGATCCCCGCCACAGCTTTCGATGCCGTCGGTAACCAAAACCACCGCACGATCGCTCTGCAGCGTGCCGAAATCACGGGCCGCCTGATTCAGCGCATAAGCGATAGGCGTCTGACCTAATGGCCGCAATCCGGCGATCGCGTGGCGGATCGGCTCGCGGTTATCCTCTCCGAACGGTACGAGTAGCATCGAATCAGCACAATCAACGCTGTCGCTCGGGCTGATGCTTCCGTACGCGCGGAGTGCCAGATCCAGGTCCTCAGGGAACCAGTAGGAAACGTCCTCGAGAATCTCCTTGGCGACCGTCATCTTGGGCTCACCGCCCATGCGGCCCCACATGCTTCTTGATGCATCAACCACGATCTCCACTGAACGGTCGTCAAGCGACAGGACGTGTCGTCCCTCTTTTATGGCCGCCACCTCCAGCGCCGCACAGCTCGCGTCACGAATGTCAATTGTGACGACGGCTTCCCTGGTTTGCCCGTCCAGACTCGTCGCCAATGCAACGATACGATTCTCGCCCACATCGAGCGGTACGTTTCCGGTGAATGTTCCGCCCGCGAGTTTTGCAACGACGGGTTCCGAGCCGTTTACACTCAGCGTGACGCTGTCCACGCCAGTCGTACGAAGGTTCAGGAATGCCTCGGGAAGCATGGTTGGGTCCGTTACCTGGACAAAACTGCCGCCGGTTCCATTTGCGATTTCGTCGAGAATCGAAGCGCCCATTTTGCTCGACCCGAGCAACATCGTTTGAATCGCAACGCCGTGCATTTGTGCTATTTCCATCGCCCCAAGCGCTTTACTCCTGTTTGACTTGCCGTCGGTGAAGAGCATGATCACCTTCGACGAGTCCGGACGCCCGTTCTGTACGAGTTCCGCAGCCGCTGCAAGTATGCCGGCGGCGAGATTCGTGCTACCGGATCGAGGCAAATCCCGCAGCGCCTTGACTACCAGGTCGCGTTCCGACGTCAGGGGCTGAACGAGATCGTCCTTACTGTCAAAACTGACGACACCAATCTGGATATCACTTTTCGGCGAGAGGTTCTTGACCAGGCCGATTGCCCCTGCCGAACGAAAATCCTTCGGATCCGTGCTGCGCAGACTCTGCGACGTATCCATGACGAACACCATGTCGAGGTAACGTACGCCGCCAATCGCCGACGCTATGCCGTCCACCTCGACGCTGGTTTCTCCCTGGTCCGCAGTGAAGTCGGCGCCCGGTGACTGGATTTCGATTTGCAACTCACCCTGGGGCTTCGGCGACATGTTCGCGTGCTGTTCCTGCGCACTCGCATAGGAAGACGCCCCACCGCATGCCAGGACTGAAAGTAAGACGGTCAATGTGTTTCGCATGGAATCACCTATTAATACAGGTGCACGCGCTATTCGGACCGGCGGCGCTAAGCCAAGCTGGACTTCAACCAGGCCCCCCGGCGCCGAATCGAGTCACGTGCCACTGCCGTAAGTTCCCGCAGCATAGAACACCCCAACAGACATAATCTGGGACGTGGCACACACTTTCAGTGCCATAGTCGTCGGAAGCTCGATTTTGTTATGAAGAGGGGGCGGCGTGGCTAGAATAGCGGGTGCAGACTGTCATCCGTGTCGGTGGTGCGCGACGTGGACTCACCCGAATCGCCGAGAAGCTTCCAGACGCCTTCCTTGATCAGGATGTGTCTTTGGTCATCCCACCTGTCGATCAATACTGGGTTGCTCTCGCCTTCAGGCATACCGAATAAGAGGCCACTACATTGTGTAACTGCGAGGCCGGCCGCCCGATCATAGTCGATCAGCTTCATCGAGCGCCAGTGACAGATGTGTCGTGAGCGTGTAGGCACGGAAGTCTTGCCGACATGCTGTGACTAGCGTACTCATTGGGAATATAAGCAAGAAAAACGGTGTGAAAGATTGGATCGATACGACTCAATCATTATTGGGGCAGGACACAATGGCTTGGTCTGCGCTGCCTATTTAGCGCAGGGCGGTCAGCGCGTGCTTGTGCTCGAGGCTTCCGATAAATCAGGCGGGCTCGGCGCAAGCTGTGAATTCCACCCCGGATTTCACGCATCCGTCGCGCACACGGTCAGCCATTTCTCCCGAAAAATAGCCGACGATCTCAAACTTTCGTCGCATGGTTTTGAGACGACATCGAATCCATTGCCAACGGTGGGTCTGAGTGCCGATCACGAGCATGTTGTCGTGCAGCAGGACACTGTGAGCGGCACCAGTGCCGACGACGCGGAAAGCTATCAAGACTTTAGGGCACTCATGCAGCGTTTTACCGATGTGTTGAAGCCTTTCTGGCTCAAAACGATGCCGCGAATCGGCACCAGCAGTCTCGCCGACATGATGACCTTTGCACACATTGGCCTCAATCTTCGGCGCATTGGCAAGAAAGATATGCGGGAATTTTTGCGAGTCGTCTCTCTTCCCGCCCGCGACCTTATGGATGAGTATTTTGACAACGAGCTGCTCAAAGCAACGTTGAGCTGGGACGGACTCATCGGTTCGAAATTGGCGCCGCGATCGCCCAACGCCGCCGTGCTCATGATGCTCTATCGCATGGCGGGCGAATCCGGGGGCGCCCATGCTGTTGCGGCGGGCGGGGTTAACGCCCTGGTCGAATCGCTGTGTGCAGCGGCTATAACAGCAGGCGCTGAAATCAGGAACAGCGCCATTGTCAGTCGCGTCCTGATCGCAGGCAGCGCCGATGGACTGGTGGCAAATGGCGTACAGCTGCTCGATGGAGAGAAGATCGACGCCGATCGCATCATCTCGGCGACTGATCCACAACAAACCTTTTTCGACCTGGTCGGCGTCGAGCACCTGGAAATCGGTTTCACAAACAGGATTCGTCGATTGCGATGTGACGGCTACGTCGCGAAATTACACCTCGCGCTAAATTCGTTGCCGGAATTCGAAGGGCTCGAACAAGCCAACGGTCGCATGATAATCGCACCGGATATGGACGCCATCGAGTTCGCATTTGACCACGCGAAGTACGGCGAATGTCCGGCGCAACCGGTGATGGAAATCGTGCTTCCCAGTGTGCACGACGCAACGCTCGCGCCCGACGGGCAACACGTGTTGTCAGCTCATGTCATGTACGTGCCGCATCGATTAAAAGGCGGTTGGACGGATGCTGCTCGTGATGAGATCTGCGAACGGGCCATCGACACCATCGCGAAATATGCGCCGCGCATCCGTGATCAAATTGTTCACCAGGAATTTCTTACGCCGTCCGACCTTGAACGCGACTATCGCGTAACGGGTGGCCACTGGCACCACACCGAATTTGCGATGGATCAAATGCTCATGATGCGGCCTACTTATGAGGCTGCCCAGTACGACACGCCGATACCGGGCCTTCACCTGTGTGGTGCGGGCTGCCACCCGGGCGGCGGAATGATGGGCGGCGCAGGACACAACGCTGCACGCGAGATTCTGCGATGAAAACGTGCGATGAAGACGTGAGATGACTAACTACGACGCAATCGTTATCGGCGCGGGTCATAACGGCCTGACGAACGCTGCCTACCTGGCGAAAGCCGGGCTGAACGTCGTCGTGCTGGAGAAAAATGACTATATCGGCGGTGCATCCGTAACCCGGGAAATGCACGAGGGCTGGCACTACTCGAGCTGCTCGTATGTCTGCAGCATGATGCGGCAGGCATTGCATCGCGACCTCGACCTCGGTCGGCATGGCTTGCTGTTGGTGCCCTACCTCGGCACCGTTAACTTCGGCGATACGGACGACAGACTGTTTGCCTATCACGACGAAGAAGCGGCGCACCTCGAACTAAAGCGGCACTCTCCACACGATGCAGACGCAATGCATCGCTTTCAGGCGGACCTGACGCGTTACGCGCAGGTTATCCGCAAGACCCTGCTTCGTACGCCGCCCGATCCAACCTCATTTCGACCACGGGACATCCGCGAGCTCCTGTATCTCGCCAAACAGTTCTGGGCCCTGGGCGAAAAGGAAATTTACGAGTACGTCCGTTTCTTCACGATGAGTGCCGCCGAGTATCTCGAGGACTACTTCGAGGACGACCTGATAAAGGCCGCGATGGCCGGCCCGGGCATTATCGGCACGGCACTGGGCGTCTATTCGCCTGGCTCCTCTTATATCTTGCTGCATCATGTGATGGGTGATGTCGACGGCAGTATCGGCGCATGGGGTCTCGCGCGTGGCGGCATGGGCGCCATTTCAGATTCCATTGCGGCTGCGCTTAAGGAGCACGGTGGCGAGGTCCGCACCAATGCCGGTGTGCAACAGGTACTCGTAGAGCATCGCAAGGCCGTTGGCGTCATACTCGAAAACGGTGACGAGATCAGGGCACGCGTTGTTGTATCGAACCTGGATGCGAAACGCACGTTTACGCGCATCATGGACAAGAACGATTTGCCGGACGGCATCTACGAGAAAGCCTGCAATTTCAAGATTCGGGGTTCGTCAGGCAAGGTCAACATCGCATTGTCGGCGATGCCCAAATTCACAGGCGTTCCAGCCAATCGCTATATCAATCGTGGCGGACAGACCTTCTCGGGTTCGCTGGAAACCATGGAACGGGCCTACGATTGCTGGAAGCATGGTCGCTGGTCTGACGATCCGTTTGTTGAGTCAGTCATACCGTCGGCCTGGGATCCGACCGTCGCGCCAGCTGGAAAACACTGGATGTCGAATTTCATACAGTACTGCCCTTCGCAACTCGCAGACGGCCCGTGGACCCCGGAGAAACGCGATCAGTTTGGCCAGAGCGTCGTGGACAAGATTGAACGGTACAGCCCGGGGTTCAAAGACCTGATCGTACATATGGAGGTACGTACGCCGCACGATATTGAGCGGGAAATCGGACTGACAGAGGGCAATATTTTCCAGGGCGAACTCACCATCGATCAGTTGATGTTCAATCGGCCGTTCCCCGGTTACGCCCAATACCGTATGCCGGTCAAAAACCTTTACATGTGTGGCTCGTCAACGCATCCCGGGGGAGGCGTCTCCGCCGTCTGCGGTGCCAACGCAGCGCGCGAGATACTCATGGATCTGCGGCGTACGAACACGGTTCCCGAAGACGATTTCTACGATGAATAATTTATGACTACAACTGATCCATACGCCGGTGAACGCCTGAAACTGTCGCCTTTCTACCCGAGGCAACAGGTGCTGAACATTCGCGATGCCTGGGCTTCCTGGAACGGCTACAAATTTGCCGAGTGTTACTACGACGCCGAGTACGAGTATTTTTGCGTTCGCAATACCTGTGCCACTTACGATATCTGCCCGATGCAGAAATATGAAATCAGTGGTCGTGACGCCGAAACGATGTTGAACCGCATGGTCACGAGGGATGTTACGAAATTCAAACTCAATCGCGTCGCCTATTGTGTCTGGTGTACCGACGAAGGGCGCATGATCGACGACGGTACGATTTTCAAGCTATCCAACGACAAGTTCATGCTCACCTGCGGCAGCCCCTGCACGGCATGGCTCAGAAAAAGCGCATTTGGATTCGATGACGTCACCATCACTGATGTGAGCGATGCGCTTGCCGGACTCTCCCTGCAAGGCCCAACGTCGTGCGCAGTGCTGAAGAAAATGGGCCTGGACGATATCGACACGGCGAAACCATTCGACATCATGCGGTTTCCATTCCACGGCGAGACGCTCATGGTGTCGCGCACCGGTTTTACGGGTGATCTTGGTTACGAGCTCTGGATTCCGCGCGAATTGGGCCTTGAGATGTGGGACGAACTCTACGCAGCGGGCGAAGACTACGGCATACAGCCCTTCGGTGAGGCCGCAACCAATATGGCCCGACTTGAGGCCGCGTTCGTCATGCCTGCGATGGAATTCAATGAGGCGTTGCGAACCGTCCACTTCGAGCACGATCAGACGCCATTCGAACTGAACCTGGGATGGCTGGTCGACTTCGACAAGCCACACTTCAGCGGTCGCAATGCACTGTTGAGAGAAAAACAACGCGGATCAAAGTACACCCTGACCAAACTCGACATCGAGGGTAATAAGCCGGCCGAGGGTTCGTATATCTACAAGAACAAACGATGCACACAAGAAGTTGGCTACGTCACATCTGCCATGTGGTCACCTGCGGTTAAGGCCAACATCGCACTGGCAATGATCAGGACGAAGCACTTGCAAGGCGAGCTGTGGGCAGAAATTTATTACGAAAAGGAATTACGTCAATACAGCCGCGTTGTCAGATGTACGCGTAAACAAAAACCATTCTGGAAGCCGGCGCGAGCACGCGCGACACCGCCGTCTGATTTCTAGAAATTCCGACTACTCGAATTCAATCCAGGTAGTTTTCAGTTCGGTGTAGTCGTCGAATGCGTGAATCGATTTGTCTCGTCCGTTGCCGCTTTGCTTGAATCCCCCGAATGGCACCGTGATGTCACCACCGAAATAGTTGTTGATACCCATCGTTCCAACTCGCACCGCGGCGGCAACCCGGAGCGCGGTATTGATATTGTTGCTCCACACGGCGCCGGCGAGGCCATAGATCGAATCGTTCGCGATCGCCACTGCCTCCTCGGCCTCCTTGAAACCGATGACCGACATCACGGGCCCGAATATTTCTTCCCGAGCGATGCGCATGCTGTTATCGACGCCGTCGAAAATAGTCGGCTCGTGATAAAACCCTCCTGAGTCGGCCATGACCTGAGTGCCACCCGCCACCAGCGAGGCGCCTTCCGTCTGGCCAATATCGACGAACTCTGCGACCGTCTTCAGCTGCGCCGCATCGATCATCGGCCCCATCGTGGTCGCCGGATCCAATGGGTCACCAGGCATCCAGTTTTTGCTTTTATCGACGACCATTTCGACGAAGCGCTCGCGGATGCTTTCCTCGACGATCAATCGCGTACCGGCAGTACAGGTCTGACCGCCGTTATAGAACACGGCGATCGCGGCGAAGGTGGCCGCCTTGTCCAGATTTGAATCAGCGAACACGATATTCGGGCTTTTGCCACCGAGTTCCAGGAAGGTGCGCTTCAGGTTGGACTCGCCGGAATACTGCATGAGTTGTTTGCCGACCTCTGTAGAGCCGGTGAACGTCAGCCCGTCAATGTCATCGTGTAAGGCGAGGTGCCGGCCGAGGCTGCCTCCAGGACCCGGCAAAACTTGTAGCACGCCGTCCGGCAAGCCCGCTTCGCTGGCCAAACCCGCGATGCGTAACGCCGACAATGGCGTGTTGGAAGCCGGCTTGAGAATGACGGAATTTCCCGTTGCCAATGACGGCGCTAGCTTCCAGGCAGTTGTGGAGAGTGGAAAATTCCACGGCACGATCGCTGCAACGACACCTAGCGGCAATCGTTGAATTAAAGCCAGACAGTCGGCCGGGGCGGGTGAAATCTGATCGTACACTTTGTCGATCGCCTCGCCGCTCCAGCGAATAGTGCGCACGGCAGCGGGCACATCGACACCCGTGGTGTCGGCGATTGGCTTGCCGACGTCGAGACACTCGAGCAACGCGATTTCATCGGCGTTGTCCTCGATCAATTCCGCCCAGCGCACCAGCACCATTTTGCGATCGGCCGGTGCCATGGACGACCACACACCACTTTCGAACGCCGCGCGAGCAATCTTGACGGCATTATCGGCATCCTCGATTCCACAGCTGGCGACGTCTGCGAGCTTGGTCCCATCTGCCGGACTCATTGTCGCGCGTGTCTCTCCGGACAGGGAGTCCCGGTATTGCCCATTGATGAATGCCCGGCTCTCGATGGCGAGCTCGCCGGCCTGTGCTTTCCAGTCCTGTCTTGTCTTATCCAGCATTTGCAGATGTCTCCGCTGTCATGTTGATTGGCCTAGCTCGGC
>PVMS01004977.1_pt1 | contig 11519 bp, 13 predicted proteins | sample 1853461 | NCBI WGS metagenome assembly PVMS01 (sample SAMN08582032, study PRJNA380276) | Marine sediment metagenome, whole genome shotgun sequencing project. | isolation source: ocean sediment barecode stripped | collected 2017
CAAGTTCAAATGGCGACACCTTTGATCATAACGGGGCTTCTCGCCGTTGGCCATTTGTGCTTCACGCATCTCATCGAGACGTTGTTTGCTGCAGGTGCAGTAGTAGGCATCGCCCTGCTCCAGCAATTGCCGGGTCACGTCGGCATATCGTTCAAAACGTTGAGTTTGGTAGTATGGGCCTTCATCCCAATCCAGCCCTAACCAGCGCATGGCTTCCAGGATGACATCAACGGCTTCCTGGGTAGAACGTTCGCGATCGGTGTCTTCAATTCGCAAAATCATTTTGCCCTGCTTTTTGCGCGTGTATAGCCAGTTAAACAGCGCAGTGCGCGCCCCACCGATGTGTAAATAGCCCGTAGGGCTAGGAGGAAAACGGGTTACTATGCTCATAAGTCACAACCAGGTGAGTGGGCCAGAATTCAAGGTGGGCGATTCTAATGGGTCAGCGCTTGCTTTACCAGACACCTGGCGGTGCAACAAGGTGCTCATAAGGATTTTCTGATATAGTCGACGGCTATTTATTAAAGACACTACTGCTTTCATGACACTAGATCAATCACATTCCAGTTGCTCGGAGAGCGAACCGTTTGCGCTCCAGGTTCTCGGGGATGACATGGAACCCGAGTTTCCTAATGGTTGCATCATTATCGGCGAACCCAACGCAGTGGTTACAGACGGCAGCTATGTTATTGCCAAACACGACGATGAATATATTTTTCGCCAGCTTCGTATCAATGAACAATCCGGTCAATGGACACTCAGTGCCATCAAAGAAGGCATACCGGTGCTGGAAATTTCAGGACGCGAAGAAGTTCGTGCCCGGGTGGTTCAGAGTACCAACGGGCGGCGCAAAACGCGCAAATTTTATAGTTAGCCCGGAAATTTTATGATTTCGTACGATGATCGCGTCGTCCAATAAATATATTACCTGGGGTTTTACAGTGTCCATCGCAAATCGAATTAGGCTGATTGAACGTCGTATTAGTGTGTATGGCCGATTAAAGCCTAAGCTAAATAATGCTGGGCCACTTTAGAATCAGCAGACGAGTAAAGGACGCATGCAATTTATAAATTATTCGGGCTAGATTTCTTCAGGTGAGAAAGCTTTAATACTCAAAGCATGGATCTCGCTGGGCATCATGTCCGACAGAGCATCGTAAATAAGGCGATGACGCCCAACCGTATTAACGCCTAAAAAATTCGCGGATACGATTGTCAGATCAAAATGTCCCGCTCCGTCTTTGGATCCGACATGCCCCGCGTGTTTGTAGCTATCATCAATAAGATCCAACGATTCGGGCCCGAGTGCGGCGCGTAGTTTTGCTTCAATTTGTTGCATTCGCTCGCTCATGGTAAAACCTTAAGAAACGGTTTTACGCTCACTTCAGCGTATACGCCGGCTGCGACATAAGGGTCATCTTGCGCCCATTCTTTTGCAGCGTCCAGTGAGGTGAACTCAGCCACGATCATGCTTCCTGTCATACCGGCATCTCCTGGGTCCAGGCTATCCACAGCAGGCATAGGCCCGGCAATAATCAACCGCCCCTGCTCTACTAGTTGTTTAAGGCGCGCGACATGATCCGGGCGCGCTGCCTGACGTTTTTCAAGACTATTTTCGACATCCTGCGCCCAAATTGCGTATAACATCACTCTACCTCTTTTTCTTTTTCAGGTTTATCTTTACTTTCGGGATCAATATATTTTGCGATAAAAAACATCTGCCCGACACTAAACAACAGGGTTAAACCCAGCATCCAGAACACTTTGAAATTCACCCAGTTCTCGCGACGAACTTCTTCAGGCAAATCCAGCTGATAATAAAAGGCCACATACATGTTCAAAAAACCCATGGCCACAAAAAATATTCCCCAGGCTATGCTCAAGTTAAACCAAATGAAATCTGGAAGATCCAGTTGTTTACCCATGAGGCTTTTAATAACCGATCTTTTTATCAGCACCGACCCGATAACAATTAGCGCAAAAATCCAGTTTACTACTGAGGGCTTCCACATAATGAACGCGTCATTATGGAAAAACAAGGTTAAGCCGCCAAAGAATGAGATAACAACCAGGGTGACGATATGAGTGGGCTCAAAACGCCGATACTTAATCCATACGTATCCAACCTGCATAAACGTAGCCGCGATAGCAATCGCGGTAGCTACATAGATATCGTATAACTTAAATGCTGCGAAGAATAAAATTAGCGGGAAAAAATCAAACAGCGCTTTCATATAACCGGGGGTAGATTCAGGGGCAGCTATTATAATTGTTTACAAGACTCACGTGTTAGTTCGAATCTGACATATCGCCACTTATTCTTGAAAGCAGGGTAAAATCCGATCTCATATGGCACACCGCACTCCCCATCTCCCGCCCCACCTAGAAGGCCAGAACTCCTGGCTTAGTAAGGCTACATCGGCACGTTTTCTAGGCCACCCTCTGGTCTGGTCCGGCATGACGGGCCTGTTTATTCTAGTGGGCTATCTGTGGTTACAATATTATGCCCGTCCTTTATCGGATCAACTCGGCCAGGGCCATGCTGACAGTGAACTCGTTGGAGCCAAAAGTCGCAGCAACTGGAACCCAGATATATATCGACCTACTGAGACCAGGGAAATTATGCCAATCACGCATCAGGCAGACACCTCTCGCGCGAAGCAATTTCGGGAAATAATTAACCTTGAAAACAAAATTCAACCCTTGCTGGTTGAGGCTCGAAGTAAAATGGAAAATGAGGTCTATACAGGCAATAACGGGGACAACGCATGGCAACACTATCTGCAGATCCTTGAAATTTCACCTGAGTATAAATTGGCGGTATCCGGCCAGGCTCAAATCCTCGGTTTATTGCAAGCTAACGCTGAATACGCAACCGACGAATTCGAATACGAAGAAGCGGAAATGTGGCTAACTCAGCTCGATATTATTGATCCTGATGCTCGATTCCAGAACGCGCTTCGCCAACGAATCACAGATCAAATCCGTGAAGAGGAAGCGAGATTAGAAGCAAAACTACGCCAGGCTGAACGAAATAGACTGCTTAACAATGCCCTGCAGGACGCTGACGATGCGATGCATTTATCTCCTCCGAGTTTACGCATCGCATACGATTTGTATAGTCGGGCACTGGAACTCGACGAGGCCAACCAGGTAGCGAAAGAGGGTCTAAGCGCCATCCGTTCAGTGCGCGTCGACGCCGCAGAAACGGCCATACAGGGCCGCAATTATGCGATAGCACACACACAGATTAATCGCCTGAAGCAAATAGGGGCTGAAAACAAGTTGATAGAAAAACTTGAAACATCTCTGTCTGCGGCGCAATCTACGGAGAAGCCTGCACCAGTGGGAGGCCTGTCTCCTAAGGCTAAGCCTGCCACTCAATCCAGCCCGGAGCAGGCAAACAATAAGGCAGCCAAGAATAGCGCTACGCCGACCTCGCGTGCCACAGAGAATAAACCCGCTACGGCAATGCGTATCGAGACGGTTGAAATAGAGGTCGATTCTAATGCGCGCAAAATTGTGCCCAATCAACCACCCGCCGATTCCAAAGCACAGCAGTTGGCTCAGGGTGTAAACGCTTCTTACACCGGAGACTACAACACCGCTTTCGCCAAACTGCACCCCCTGGCGGAAGACAATAGTGCGCGTGCGCAGTTTCGTCTTGGTATAATGTATTACCAGGGCAGAACCGTTGTTAAAAATGAGGCATCGCACGTAAGTGGATCGTACGGCCCTGCCCGAAATTTTACGCGCAGCCCAGAACGGCCAGGCCTGGGCCCTATCCGATCTGGGTACCGCTTATGAACTGGGAATCGGTGTAAAGCCAAATGTATCGCGCGCTGCGAGCTTATATCTGAAAGCCGCGAATCAAGGGTATGCGGGCGCGCAAACCAATCTGGGTGTACTCTACGGCACCGGAGAAGGGGTTAAATATGACCGCAAAGCCGCTATATACTGGTTAAAAAAGGCCGCTGATCAGGGCGACAAAATCGCGCAGGGTAATTTGTTTATTTTGAATGCACGCTAGGAGGTTGAAGCCGACACCTCACTTATCCCTCGGGTTTTGCAGTGTTCATGACCTGGGTCAATGCAAGCTGATTCCTGTCAATATACAGTTATATCTTGCTAATTTAAACGAGATAATGTCATGGAATTGTGGATGAATTTACTCTTCGGTAACTGGATTGGTATTCTAAGTTTAGCGACGGTGTTCGGAACGCTTGCTACGGGCGCATTTATTCTGACGATGGTGTACAGGAAAAGCCACGAAAACGATTAGTTTCATCAGGCGCGATCGGCCTATTCGCGCCTTGCACCAAAAAATGCTGTCAGCAGGCTCGCGGCCTGTTGTCGCAATACGCCTGAAGTAATCTCGCAGCGATGATTGAGCAAAGGAGACTGAAGCACATTTGCGACGCTTCCCGCCGCACCCCAGCGCTCATCTGGCGTTGCATAGATAAGACGGTTTATTCGCGCGTGTAAAATCGCACCGGCACACATCACGCAAGGCTCCAGCGTCACGTATAAGTTTGCACCTTTGAGCCGATAGTTGCCAATTGACTGCGCTGCCGCGCGCAATGCGATAATTTCAGCATGCGCACTGGGATCGTTTGAACTTCGATTCAGATTATATCCCGACCCAATAAGCTCGCCGTTTAATTCGACGACAGCGCCCACTGGCACTTCATCTGCCTGCGCTGCAAGTCGGGCTTGCTCAAGCGCGAGCTGCATAAAGCTAATATGTTTGTTTTTCAAAATGGATGCAACGAGGCGTTAAAACTAAATGATTTGCAGCGCTTCGACCGCAATGGCCATTATCCAGGCATCCTGACGACAGTACTGCCTATTCCCACTCAATGGTAGCCGGAGGCTTGCCTGAAATATCGTAGGCTACGCGGCTCACACCGCGCACTTCGTTGATAATACGATTGGAGATCGTTGCAAGCACATCATAAGGGATGTGTGACCAAATCGCGGTCATAAAATCGATTGTCTCAACCGCACGCAAGGCTATGACATATTCATAGGCACGATTATCGCCTACTACACCGACCGATTTGACCGGCAGGAAAACCGCAAACGCCTGACTGATGCCCTCGTATAGACCGTTCTGGTACAGCTCTTCCAGGTAAATCGCATCGGCCTGACGCAATATATCGGCATATTCTTTTTTAACTTCACCCAGAATCCGAACGCCCAGACCCGGGCCGGGAAAGGGGTGGCGATTAATCATTTTGGCAGGAAGACCCAGTTCAGCACCTAACCTTCGAACCTCATCCTTGAACAATTCGCGCAATGGTTCAATCAGACCCAACTCCATATCGTCCGGCAAGCCACCGACATTATGATGGGACTTGATTACTTTCGCTTTGCCCAGCTTATTGCCCGCAGATTCAATCACATCCGGGTATATTGTGCCCTGAGCCAGCCAGCGGGCATTGTCAAGTTTTCGAGCTTCGCGCTCGAATATTTTAATAAATTTATTGCCGATAATTTTGCGCTTTAGCTCGGGGTCTGACTCCCCTTTCAGCGCATCCAGAAACTCATTTTCTGCATCCACGCGCACAACTTTTACGCCCAAATTCTCTGCAAAAACCTGCATGACCTGATCGCCTTCATCCAGCCGTAGCAGACCATTATCGACAAATATGCAGGTCAGTTGCTCACCGATGGCTTCGTGCAACAAGGCCGCGACCACCGACGAGTCAACACCGCCGGACAGACCCAAAATGACTTCATCTTTGCCAACCTGGGCGCGCATATTCTCAATACTTTGCTGAATAATATTGGCGGGTACCCAATCGCGGGCACAGCCACAAATTCCATGCACAAAATTGGAGACAATACGTTTACCTTCCCGGGTGTGTGTGACTTCCGGATGAAACTGTATTCCATAAAAATGGCGCGATACATCGGCAAAAGCGGCTAACGGCGCATTTTTTACTTTCGCCAATAATAGAAAAACCTTCCGGTATTGCACTGACCCGGTCGCCGTGACTCATCCAGACATCAATTGAATCTGCATCAATATCTTTGAATAAATCACAATGACCGTGCAAATTGATCATCGCGTGTCCGTATTCTTTGTGGTCAGAGTTCTCAACCGCGCCACCCAATTGCGCCGCCATGGTTTGCATACCATAGCAAATACCCAGCACCGGCACGCCCTGCTCAAAAATTGCGTGATAAGCGCGTGGCGTCTCCTCGGTCGTTACCGACTCTGGCCCGCCAGACAAAATAATGCCTTTAGCTTTAAAACCGGTAATTGCCTGCATCGGCGCGTCAAAGGGATAGATCTCGCAGTAGACACCGGCCTCGCGAATATTTCGCGCGATCAACTGCGTGTATTGCGAGCCGAAATCTATGACCAATATGTGGTCAGCATGTGGATCGTGCATATGTCCTGGAGGTAAGCCTTTCAGGTTAGTTACTGTGGCAGATTAGTTACTGTGGTAGTTGGGTGCTTCTTTAACAATAGAGACATCGTGCACATGGCTTTCACTCATGCCGGCATTGGTTATGCGTACAAATTGCGCGTCGGTGCGCATGTCTTCAATCGTTGCGTTACCGGTGTATCCCATGCTAGAACGCAGGCCTCCCATTAACTGGTGAATGATATTGGTCATTGGGCCTTTATAGGCTACTCGCCCCTCTATACCTTCCGGCACGAGTTTTTCCGTGGACTGAACACCTTCCTGAAAATAACGATCTTTAGAGCCTTTCGCCATTGCACCCACTGAACCCATGCCACGGTACGACTTGTATGAACGCCCCTGAAACATCTCAATTTCACCCGGCGCTTCATCGGTACCAGCTAACAATCCGCCCACCATCACACAATTAGCCCCCGCAGCGATTGCCTTGGCAATATCGCCGGAATATCGCAGACCACCATCCGCTATAAATGGAACACCCGTTCCTTTTAAAGCTTTTGCTACATTCATCACCGCCTGGATTTGAGGAACACCAACACCCGCCACAATACGCGTCGTACAGATTGAACCGGGCCCAATTCCCACCTTGACACCATCAGCGCCCGAATCAATCAGGTCAAGCGCAGCCGCAGCCGTAGCAATATTTCCACCAATAACCTGCACATCGTACTGACTTTTAATGGCACGCACCCGATCCAGCACTCCTAGAGAATGTCCGTGTGCCGTATCAACGATAATCGCATCTACGCCGGCCTTAACCAGGGCATCAACGCGCTCGTCTGAATCCGCACCCGTACCCACTGCCGCGGCCACCAGCAAACGACCGCGCTCATCTTTACAGGCGTTAGGGAAATCCGTTGATTTCTGAATATCTTTGACCGTGATCAATCCCTTGAGGTGAAAATCATCATCAACCACAATAAGTTTTTCGATACGATGTTCATGCAACAGCTTTTTAACATGTCCGTAGCTCTCGCCTTCTTTAACCGTCACCAGCTTTTCCTGGGGGGTCATGATCTCACTCACGCGTGCATCGTGATTTAGTTCAAAACGCAAATCGCGATTGGTCACAATACCAACTACTTTGGGGCCATCTACAACGGGGACACCTGAGATATGGTACTGCGTCATCAGAGCCAGGACTTCGCTCACGCGCGCATCACGGCTGACCGTAATGGGTTCATGAATCACCCCGCTTTCGTGCTTTTTAACGCGCATAACCTGTTCGGCCTGAATCGCTGGCGATAAATTTCTATGAATTACGCCGACGCCCCCTTCTTGCGCCAGGCAAATGGCGGCTCGAGACTCGGTCACCGTATCCATCGCGGCGGAAATCAGCGGGATATTGATCCGCAATTCGCGGGTAAACAAGGTATTCAAGGTTGCCTGATGCGGCAATATATCAGATTTTTGAGGAACGAGCAGAACGTCGTCGAAAGTCAGCGCAAGTTGTATGTTTTCCATCTACTGATTATACAGAATCGAAGTTTTCTCTGGCACCCCTCTAAACGATATTTATGGGTTTTTGTTTGCGCATGCATGCGCCACTAATGCACTGCCTAAGATATCACCAGCTTTGTCGTGTATAAATATTTCTTTCCCCTATTCGTGAGCAATTATTGTATTATACCGCGCATAAATATAGATATGCGTCCGCTGCTTGCGGGACGCGAAAATAACTGCCTATTTCAAACAAACACCGGGAGAGAACATGAAAAAGACACTTGCTATCGTACTCACTACATCATTTTTAATAGCGGGTTGCGCAGGCACCGATAAAAAAGACGATATGGCCATGGCTACGACCACACCAGCGGTCACTCAGGCAAAAGCGGATCTGGATAAAGCTATCGCAGTGGGTGCTCATTGGCGCCTGATCGATAAGTCAACCGGCGGAGCAGCGGTTAATTTGTCAAAACTGCTGAAAGTAGCTGAAGAAAAAGCAGCCGCAGGTGAAACAGACGAAGCCAACCGCATCGCGGCGCGCATTTCGAAAGCATCTGAGCTTGCCATCGAGCAAAGCGAACGCTACGCTGCAACCGTGCCTTACTATAACTAGTCTTTGCGCAACGCAGTCGATACCGGGCTTTCACGCCCGGTTTTTTTGTGCCTGCTAAGCCGCATATTTTATGAATTTGTGCGATGATCGCATAATCCAACAAATATCATGCCTGGGGTTTTACCGTGTCCCTTGCAAATCGAACTTGGCTGATTGAGCGCCGTACTCGTGTGTACGGTCGATTGAAGCCCCAATAGGTAGATAAGGGTCGCTGTTAGAATCAACAGACAAGTGAGGACGCATGCAATTCATCAATTATTTGGGCTAATACCCACCCCCGCTCATGAAACCTCCTCAACAAACCGGCGTTTACAGCGTTGACGCGCTCACCGCAGAAATCAAAAAACTGCTGGAGATGAGTTATGCTGATGTATGGGTCGAGGGGGAAGTCAGCAGCCTCGCCAGCCCGCCTTCCGGCCACCTATACTTTACGCTCAAAGACACGGACAGTATTTTAAAATGCGTTCTTTTCAAGAACAAAAAATACCTGTCGGCCAGCCTGCCGATTGAAGGTGAGAAGGTTCTAATTCGCGGCCGCGTTTCAGTGTATACCGCGCGCGGAGATGTGCAAATGATTTGCAGTTACATTGAAGCGGCCGGTGAAGGTGATCTTCGACGCCAGTTTGATGAACTCAAATCCAGGCTGATGGCCGAAGGCCTGTTTGATGAAAGCCGTAAACAGGCCATTCCAAAACGACCCAAAATTATCGCGCTGATTACGTCCTCGCACGGGGCAGTCCTGCATGACATTATAAGCACTCTCAAGCAACGCTATCCCCTGGCCCGCTTGAATTTATATCCGGCAACAGTGCAGGGAGAAAAGGCCACAACTGATATCTTGAACGCTCTCAAGCAGGCGATACAGCATACGCCGGATGTCATCATTATTGCGCGCGGCGGCGGCAGCCTGGAAGATTTGCAAGCGTTTAATGATGAAACCGTAGCACGTGCGGTATCTGTCTGCAAGATACCCATCGTCAGCGCCATTGGACATGAAACGGATTTCGTGATCACCGATTTTGTCGCTGATATGCGTGCGCCAACGCCCACTGCCGCTGCAGCCTTGATCACGCCCGATATCAAAGAGATCAACGCGTCACTGACCCAGTTTCTATTCTTACTGAATAACCGCATCCAGATTAAACTGGATACCGGGCAGCAGCGTCTGGATTTCGCGGCTCAACGCCTGAAACACCCCCGGGAGCGGCTTCGGCTTCAGGCAGGTGAATTGCAACAGCTGCGCCTTAGACTCAGCGCGGCGTACCAGAAAACTCCGGAATCCGGTCGACGGCGCCTTGAGCACTTGCGTTCAAGCGTGCAACTGCTTTCCCCCAAAAACCGTCTGGTTTCACAGCGCCACGCACTGGAAACACTCTCGGTCCGCCTGGACCAGCTGGTTGCCGAGCGGCTTAACAAGGAGCGCGCCAGGCTAAAACAGAACACAACTGCGCTACAGGCCTTCAGTCCTTTGCAAACACTCAAACGCGGCTACTCGATCCTACAGAATCAGCAAGGCGAGATTGTTCGTAGCAGTGAGCAGGTGGTAACCGGGGAGCACATTCATGCCCGTTTACACGAAGGCGAACTGGATGTACAGGTAAACAGAAAAACGAAATAAGCGTGTATTGCCGTATTGCCTGCGTTTGATATTGGCGGCCTTACTTGCGCATTTTCCGCCGCACATTGGATCGTGCTTTGGATTTAACGGTTTGTTTAGGTCGCGAGTCGGGATCTGGTTTAAACGGGTTTTCTTCGACCCTGGGAATCAAACGAACCGTAATGCCCACCAGTCGATACGCATCCGCCAACACTCCCTGTAAATAGCGGAGATAGGTTTTTGGTAAATCATCTACCTGATTACCATGCAACACGATTACCGGGGGATTCTTGCCCGCCTGGTGACCAAATTTAATTTTAATTCTACGCCCGCGTTTGAGCGGAGGCGAAGTATGCTCAACTGCCCGGGCTAACACCCGGTTCAGCTTGGCAGTATTAAACTCATAAAATGTCGAATCGTAGGCACGTTTTACCATAGGCAGTAAATTCCCGACGGCAGTACCGAACTTTGCAGACAGGTGCAAAACTTCAACGTTATGCAGGAACGGAAACTTTAATTCCATTGTCGCTTCAATCCGGGCTTTTTCGGCGCGATTCAAACCATCCCATTTATTAATGGCGATTACCAGTGCACGGTTCATACCCTGAATCATATTGGTAATGGTTACATCCTGCGCGCTAATACCCTCATGCGCATCAAGCAACAATACCGCCACGTTGCAATGTTCAATTGCCTGTAGTGTCTTAATAACTGAAAATTTTTCAATGGTTTCTGCGACACGTGCACGCCGCCTCACCCCCGCCGTATCCGTTACAATATACAACTGCCCTTTTGATTCAACCTGGACGCTCACGCTGTCACGTGTCGTACCCGGCACATCACTAACAATGACGCGCTGCTCACCTAATAAAGCGTTGGTCAATGTTGATTTTCCTGTATTGGGTCGCCCTACTAGAGCTACGCGAGGCAAGGTATCATCAATCGGTGTTTCATCAATTTTGTAGGATGAAAGCAAGGATTCAATAAATGCTTTGACACCGTCTCCACGACTGGCCGATATGGCAACCGGAGCACCCAGGCCGAGGCTTTGAAAATCAACTATGGCCAGTTGTTTTGTCCGTCCCTCACTTTTATTCACCACTACCGTTACGTTAACGCCGGTTTTTCGAAGTTTCTGCGCAAGTTGCTCGTCGAGCGGGTGCAGGCCATCGCGGCCATCTACCAGGAACACCAGTTCGTTGGCCTCCTGCAATAAAAGATCCACCTGCTCCATAATTTGGGGATCAAAATTCGCACTATCGAAGGTAATTCCCCCGGTATCAACGACCAGAAATGGCTTACTGGCAATCTTTCCACGACCATACAATCGATCGCGCGTCACGCCTGGACGATCATCTACAATCGCATCCCGGCTGCCGTAAGCCGGTTAAACATCGTGGATTTTCCTACATTTGGCCGGCCGACC
>PVMS01154793.1_pt1 | contig 11519 bp, 17 predicted proteins | sample 1853461 | NCBI WGS metagenome assembly PVMS01 (sample SAMN08582032, study PRJNA380276) | Marine sediment metagenome, whole genome shotgun sequencing project. | isolation source: ocean sediment barecode stripped | collected 2017
AATGGCAACTAAAGATTATGAAATAGTATTACACTACAGATTAAAAGTGGTAGCAGATGATACGATTCAGAAGGATGTAATCGCAGATCACTTTGAGGGTATATTCAGTTCTATGACTCCTTACAACACCGATTTGAAATTTAAAGTTACTGACATAATCGAAGATGGTCATTGTAAAGCAGTTAATGATTGGAGTGAAGAATTAAATAAAGAATTAATAGGAAATATAACAGAGTAAATAATATAAAATGGGAAAAGCATTAAAAAAATTAGGCGTAGAATGGGATTAAAAATGAATAAAGATAAAATACAAGAAGCATATGAATCAATGCTAAAAGAACGAAATTATATGCCAGATGAAGGACCAGAATGGACAGTCGTTAGAGTTTGGAGAAATGTTATCGCAAAAACTGCGGCTGATGCAATTATGGAAACAAAAAGAACTGGACATGATGAAGTACAATCAGTTAAATCTGGGAAAAAAATAACAGTAAAGAGCTAAAATGGGAAAAGCAGCAAGACAAAGACGGCCTGGATGGCAGTTATATGATATTCACCATAATGTCGAACATGACTTATTTGAAGGATATATAGTTGAGTTCACTGATGTTGCTGGTATCTTTTGTGATTATTATATTAGAGATAGAAGAGTACCATTAGATACTCTTTATGGTGAGTCAACTAATACTAATTATCTAAAGCCATTGAGAACAAAGCTTATTTATGAGCCAACAGAAGAACCAACTTTAACAAGAGGGTTTGGTATTCATTCAGAAGAAGTAATTACATATGCTTCACTTCCAAAATTTACTTTCACAAGAGATGTAAGTGGTGGTTATCACCCAGTTCCTGGTGATGTTATTGTAACACCTTGGAACAATAGAGCATATGAAATCGCAGATGTTGCTGAAGAAGAACATATATTTCAATTAAAGAAATTCATTTGGGGATTTGTACTTAGAGCATTTAGGTTCAGCGACCAATCAGATGGAGCCGTTGGAATACAAACTACTGTTGGTGCTGAGGAACCATTTAGAGGATTCAGAGACCCAACTAATAAAGATATTGATACATTTACAGAACCACTTACAGCCTTTGGTGACAATGAGTGGTTAGAAGAAGAAAGTGATAAAATAGAAGCTTATGAGGGAATTGATACCTCAGTATATGGATATTAAATATGAAGTTTAATATCTATCTAAAAGAAAACATTTCAAAAAATACATCATATGACCTTGATGAATTTATTTCCGGCAAATATAATAAATTACTAATTATGGGATTACCAGGTACCGGCAAGACAACATTTGCACACAGTCTTGAAAAAAAATATAATATACCCGTAATTCATACAGATGATTGTACACATGAAACATTTAGAAAATTAAAGGGTGATAGCATTGAACCTTTAGATTTCTGGAAAAAAGCATACAAAGAATGTATAGAACCAAATATGAAATCCGGTAAAAAATTGATAATTGAAGGTATTATATATCAATGGTATAATCTTTTGCCATCAGCAAGACCATTAATTATACAGTTTCCATCAATTGTACTTAGCAAAGTATTTAAAAAGAGACCTCCTGGAAAAAGAAACATGGAAATTGAAGGAAAAAGCGTAAAAGATATGTTAAATTTCTATATAAAAGATAAACAAAGAGTATCAAAATCTACTCAAGAATATAAAGGTGATAAATGAGATTACAACTATTTATGGAAGGAAAAATGAAAGAACTCCATGCTAAAATCATAGAGTTCTTAAAAAAGAATCCCAAACCTAAGGATAAAGAAGTTCACGCTCTAGCGGATAAATTAGGAATAGAGGTAGATGAGTTTGAAGAACATTTCTATATGATACTTGGTGATATGCTTAAAGAAGAAGATGAAAGTGATGATCCAGATGGATTTGATCTGGATATAGAAAAATCAACCCTTGAAAATACAAACTTCCGTAAAGTGCTCTATACTACATCTAACATGCAATTGGTTTTAATGTCTGTTGAAAATGATATTGGGATGGAGACACATGACAGTGGTGATCAATTCATAAGAATTGAAGGTGGTAAGGGTAAAGCAATTATAGATGGTAGAGTGTTTCCGATTCAATCTAAAACCGCTTTTATAATTCCACAGGGATCAGAACACAATGTAATTAATACTGGAAATGGAGACCTTAAGCTTTATGCAATCTACGCACCACCAGAACATCCAGAGGGAACCATTCAAAAGGTAAAAGGTGAGGAATGAAAGGTTTTTACTACTATGAAGTCATTAGAAAACTAATCATTCAGTTTATGGATGCGTTTAATGACATAGAAATTAAGAGATTGGAACCAGATGGATGTATAAGAGAACTTATACATGTTCCAATAAAGCTTTCAGTTAAAGAAAAATTCTGGTATTGGTTACAAGAACGTAAAGACGATGAAGTACTACCAATGATAACTGTGTGGTTGACTACAATTGATTTCGATGCGGGTAGACAAGTTAATAAGTTTTTTGAAATGTGCACAAGTACCGATCCTGATGGTGGATCATATGAAAAATTCTTAGCACCTGCGCCATATAACTTTACTTTTACAATGAACATTTGGTCCCTTTATTTATCTGACATAGATCAAATACTAGAACAAATTTTACCGTTCTTTACTCCTGAAATTTTTATAAGATTAAGAATAGATGAGTTAAACATTGAGTTTAACGTTAAGGTTATTTTCCAAAGCTGCACACCAGAAATAAGTCATGATATGTCTGATGAAGATTATAGAGTAATTAACTACACTCTTGATTTTGTTGCTCAAGCTTGGTTATTTAAACCAAGCACAAGTGGCGATGATTTAATAAAATGTATTTACACAAAATACAGTTTCACACCAGAAGCATTAGCTACATCATTGACAACTACTACATCTGCTGCTTCCGGTGGCGTGAGTAATGTTCTTTGTGGATGTTATGATGAAGATGGTGACCTCATTTATAAATGGGAAGAACTAGGACCAGAAATAAAATGTACCCAGGATGGCAGTGATGGTAATGATCCTGGTGGACTTTTCCCACCAGGATGTGTAGAACAACCGGATAATGGCGATGGCGATGAAGAAGATAGAGATTGCACGGAGGTAACATAATGGCATTGGTTTGCGCAGAAAGTGGATTAGTAAATTTAGGCAAAGCAACACCAAGTAATTATCAGTTATTGTTTCCGTTGATTCCAACAGAGCCAACTATCAATGCTATGAATCCATTGATACTCAATATATTCTCAACTGTTGTGCCAGCTATCTCATTCGCAGAAGAAGAGCTATCTTATCAAACAAATAAAACAAAACATGCTCAGGGTCCATTAATGTTTGAACAATGGACTGTAAGCTTTGTAGTAGATTCATTATTTTTCAACTGGCAAACAATAGCTAATTGGATGATGTACTACAATGATAACTTTGAAAAAATTGCCGAACTCCATAAAAAATATTCTGTTGACGCATCTCTAGCAATAACAGATAACTATAGACAGAATATTATGGAATTAAGGTTCATATCTATTTGGCCGCTATCTCTGGCTGAAGTATCACTAAGCCAAAGAGAGGGCGACACTCAACTTGAATGTACAGCCAATTTTAGTTATGACTATTTTCTTATAGTATAAATAAAAAAGATAAATAAGTATAAATATAAATAGTAAAGTGAATTAAAGGCTTGCCTGGAGCTAAAAACACCAGGCATAAGGAGGAAAAAAATGGCACTATACTTAAGCCCATTGGTAGATGTCAACGAGATTGACTTATCTACTACAATTCCAGCTGTGGCGACCTCCATAGGTGTATTAGTATTACGAAACTCGTGGAAAGGTCCAGAACTTAAAAGACAACTAGTTAATAGTGTCGATGAGTTAATCGAAATTTTCGGTGAACCAGAAAATGTTTCCTATGAAGATATTTTTTCAGGCATAGGATTCCTAAAATATGGTATAAATCTATACTGCACAAGAGCATTAGCACCAAGTGCTACATTTGCTGGTGTATATGGATCAGCAGCATCTGCTGGAACACTAACACCGTATACTTCTGGAAATGCTTATCAATTAAGTGATTTTGCTTCAGAAGATTCGGATGAGTTCAATGATGAAAGCACTGTGTTTGATCCAGGGAGACCAGATTTTGGTTCTCAGTTTTCATTTATAGCAAAAGACAGAGGTGACTGGGGAGATTATTTACAGTTAGCTTATGTTGGTAGAGATATTTACGATGGAGTAAGAAGAGGAACATCCGCTGCAACATTGGGTATTTCAGCAACTCTATATGACGACGTAGCTGATATTGACAAGGCATTTAATGTAGATGATACCGGATTGAAACAGTACTTAGTCATAGTTAGAGCAGCCCAACAAGAAGATTTAAATAAGAGTCCAGTTCCTTATCAAGTTGTCGAAAGTCATTTGGTATCAACGGACCCAAGAGAAATAGATGATGGTGGATCAAATATATATGGACCAAATTGGATAAATCAGGTATCCCAATATATCAGACAAGCCGTATCCCAAGCCGGTGGTATGGACAACAAAGATATGAGCGCAGTTTACACAGTAGATTATGTAAATATGGGAGGCGGAGTAAGAGACCAAGGTGATACAGTTACAGATGCTGATATTATAGAAGCATATGAACTATACCAAGACCCAGAAACAATAGATGTTAACATATTCATTGATGGTGGTAAATCAACAACTGTCCAACAATCACTTATTTGTATCAGTGAAACTAGAAAAGATGCTATGGCAGTACTTGATGTACCAAAATCATTAGTAATAAATAACAGAGGGAATGAAGCAACCGATTGTAGAGATTTTAGAATTGGAACTGGTGCTATATATAACTTAAATGAAAATTCAAGTTATGCAGCACTTTATGCTAACTGGTTAAATGTATATGATAAATGGAACGCAATATATCGTTGGGTACCTTCTTCGGGATATGCCGCGGGAATTTTTGCAAACACAGATGATGTAAGTGATCCATGGTTCGCACCAGCGGGACTCAACAGAGCTATTCTACAAAATGTTAGAAAGCTAGCTTGGAACCCAACACTTGGTGAAAGAAATATTCTATATAAAAATGGTTTGAATCCTATCGTGTCTTTTTCCGGACAAGGAAAAGTAATCTGGGGTCAAAAAGATATGCTTGATAAGAACTCTGCATTTAACAGAATTAATGTAAGAAGACTTTTTATGATTATAGGAAAATCAGTTTCGACTGCTTTATCATACTTCCTATTTGAACCAAATGACTCTTTCACAAGACTACAAATTATTAATATGATTGATCCTTTCCTTAGAGATGTTAAAGCTCGAAGAGGAATATTTGACTACTTGATAGTTTGTGATGATAGAAATAACACACCAGAAAGAATTGATAGAAATGAGTTATGGTGTGACATTTATATCAAGCCTACTAGAGCAGCTGAGTTTATAGTACTTAACTTGATCGCTACCAAAACTGGAGCATCATTTACAGAACTAGTAGCCGCTCAGGCACCAGCGTAATAAAAACAGGGGACAGAATCTGTCCCCTTAATAAAATAAGGAGAAAACAAAATGCCAGAAGTAGATGCTTTCAATATTGAAAAATTTAAATCGAAATTTGGTGATGGAGCTAAAGGCGGACTATTCTACTTTAGACCAGCATGGCCAGCGGGTATAACTGCAGATGTAACTACAACAGATGCAATTTACTTAGTTAAAACCGCAACTGTTCCAACAACTACATTAGCAGAGGATACATTGGCTTGGCAGGGCATGGATTATAAGTATGCAGGTAAACGTACTTATGGTGATTTAGCAGTCAATTTCAATGTTGATATATCTGCAAAAATAAGAATGCTATTTGAAAGATGGTCAAACTTTATCCATGATCCATCAACAAATTTAAGAGAAACTTCAAGTAACTATATGGTAGACCAAAAGTTACAAATGGTTGGATATGATGGACAAGTTATACTTGAATTTACAATGCACCACGCATGGCCTAAAGATATTGGATCAATAGCTTTAGATTATTCATCAGCAGATACAGTAACATTTGATGTAACGTTTAGTTATATCTATCATACTCTATCATTCAGTGAAACAGGTGGTGTATCTAATACAGCAGGATAATATAAAAATAGGTGAGGTGAAAAATGTCAGAACAAGCAAAATTTCGTGATTACTTAAATGTTTATAATTTTACATGTGAGTTACCTGGGACTGGTGAAAGAATAGAATTTAAACCAATCACAACAGGTCAGCTTAAAAAACTTTTGACTTATGAAAACGAATTGAATCCAGTTCTTCAAGAGGAAGCTATAGATGAACTGATAAGAATGTCTATAATAACAGAAGGATATAATCCAGATACAATGTTTCTCGAAGATAGATTTTTCTTTATAATTCAAATTAGAAAAAAGTCAAAAGGAGAAGTGCTAGAATTTACTAATAAATGTAAAGAGTGTGAATCCCAAAGTTTAATAAAATTAAGCCTTGATGATTTACCAATTATAGCAAAAAATCCAGAAGAAAATACAGAAGTTGAATTGAGTAATGGTATAAAGATAAAATTAAAACATGTAACACGTGGTGAACAAAAACAAATTAAACCAAATGTATTTAGAGGGTTAAATCAAACTCAAAGTTCTGCTGAAATGCAAATATATACCACAGCATTGGGTATTGATTCTGTTACTACTCCTGATTTTGGAGAAGAAACAGAATTAGCATTAGGAGATAAAAAGTACTTAGTAGAAAATATACCAACAAGTGAGTTTGAAAAATTAAGAAATTGGTATAATGATAACTTTTTTGGTATTGACTTTAAAACCGAACTGAAATGTTTCCACTGTGGTCATCCTGAAAAAATTGAAATTCCTATGGATAGCGCTTTTTTTTTCTAACCAAAATGTGGGAAACGAATTATGAAAATATAATTCAAGAACAATATATGTTATCAAGACGATCACATATAAGTATTTCAGAATCAAATAACATGGCAGAATTTGAAAGATCATTTTATGTTGACTTGTTAATAAAGGAAGCCCTCGAAGAAGCAAAATCATATGAACAAGCAAAAATATAAAGGAGTTCGCTTAGCTTTAAGCTAAAGGATCAAAAGGTCTCAAGACTCGAAAATTGAGACCTTTTTTGTTGTAATTATGGCAGAAGAACAAGAAATAAAAAAACTTAATAAGAGCGTAGAATCTATAATGAAGCACATTGGTGCCCAAGGCTCTCCTGCGCAAGCTAAAAAGGAAGCAGATCAAAAATCAAAAACAGCAGATCAAGAAGCAGAAAATGCAAAAAAAGGTAAAGAGTTACTAGATGATGAAGAAAAAGGTGAGAAAGAGTCAAGAAAAGAATTTACCGGAACAATGAGAGCGGGTGCTTTTATTTGGCAAAATCTAAGCACACATATATTCTCAAAAATGAATGATATTTTTGGTGCTGTTGTTGGTCATGTTAAAGAAGTATTGGGTCCCGTTGTAGCTGTTTATGATGCAGCCAAATCAATTCTTAGTAGTGCATTTGAATTTGTCAAAGGTACAATTTTAAGCTTCAAAGAAAAACCCACAGCAGCAGAAAAGGAAACACATGGACTTCTGGGAAAATTAGTTGGTTTTGGTGAAAAGTGGTGGGCAGATAAAAAAGGTGAATTTGCTGCAGCACTTGGTAAGGATAAAATGCCTAAAGGTAAGTTAGCAATGGCACTTCTTATTATTGGAGCTATAATAGGTGGTATTGTTTCGGCAATTTTAAAACCATTTGTACTACTTGGTAAAGCAGTCAAAGCAATCACAGGTCTTTTTATGAAGCTTCCAGGTGTTGCGAAAGCAGTACGTAGAATAGGTGAATTTTTTAAAAGTATTGGATCATTTTTCGCAAAGCTTCCAGGTATTGGAAAATTAATGTCCGGTGCTGGAAAAGTAGGCAAGTTTCTTAAAACAATTGGAAAATTTTTCGCGTGGCTTTTCAAACTAATACCTGGCGCGAAGACTTTACTTATGGGACTTAGAGTTGGATTTAAAGTTCTTGGTTGGCCAATTGCAGTATTGTTTGGTATCATAGATTTCATTAAAGGATTCATTAAAGAATATGGAGAAAGTGGTAGTATAATTGACTCTATTGGTGCTGGTTTAAAATCAGCGCTTATGGGATTTATAGAAATACCAATTAAAATGATTGGTTGGGTTATTGATAAAATACTTAGTTGGTTCGGTGTAGAAGGCGCTGACTCAGCCAATAAAATATTAGATTTTATTGGTAAGTGGTTTGACTTCAGTTTTGGAGTTATTAAAACGATATTTGAAGTTTTATGGAATATTGTTTCAGCAGTTTTCATTGGACTATGGAATGTAATTGGACCATTTGTAGAAAAACATTGGCCGATGATAAAAGAATTGTTATCACTTATATTCGATGGTATAAAATTTATTTTTGGTGGTTTATGGGATAAAGTAAAAGGAATATGGGATTGGTGGAGTGATGAAGATGAAGATAAACCAGTACCAAACACGCCAAACAGACCAAAACAATTAACCGAAGCTCAAAGAGCAGCACAATTAGAAGAGATAAGAGTAGAACAAAGAGCTATATTAGCAAAAGAAAAAGCGGATAAAGCAGCAGCAGATGCTCTGACAAAAGCAGCAAAAGAAGGTGGTAAAGCTGTGGTCATGGGAATGGCTGGTGGAGGCGCTGGAGGCGCTGGTGGAGAGATACCACAAATTCCAGACGAAGTAGATAACTGGGGTATAACCTCAAAAAATTATGATATGGAGATGTTTTAAATGACAGAAGAAGGATTCATTTTCCCACCAGGAGAACCAGTAATAAGACCTTATGGATTAACACCTTGGTCAAGTCCAAGTTGGAAAAAAAATGCCATGTGGATCCACATGAAAGCAAAAAAAATAACTGACCAAACAACTGCCGGACGTGGTGGATCAATTGCCGGTGGTGCTGATGGAGCAGAATTTGTTTTCCTTGGGCCCCATGAAATACCAGAAAATATAGGACACACTTGGGATGAATATGACTCAATACAATCGAGAGTTGCAAATAAAGTAAGAGATGCAGCAAAGCTTGGTGCCGAACTTAAGTCATTAGGTGGTGGGTTATCAAAATTTAATGTTGGTGATGTTTCAAAAGTATTTACAGCATCTATGGATAACTTTGGCTCTGCAGCCGAGACATTAGTAAGGGGCGCTTATAATGCTGTGGCATCACATGCGATACCAAAAATAAAAATTGATACACCTCTATACTATGGTGGTTCAGAAAGAAGACAACTAGTTTTAGATTTTAACCTTATAACAGAAAGTGATAATCCTAAAAATGATGTGGTAGATGTTGTACAAGATTTAATGAGATATTCTTCAGCGAGTTCAAAGGGTAATGTAGATATTGAATTTCCATACTACTTTGAAGTATGGTCAGAGCCAGGTAGAGCAATAAATTACACAACAGCAGCTTTGATGGCAGTTCAAGCTGCTTGGACCGGACCTTGGTTGGGTGGATATCCAACTATTTGTAAAGTATCTTTAACTTTTAAAGATATATCACCTCTATACAGACAGACAATCACAAGAGGATCAATAATAAATGTTATAAACAGAAGTGAGACAAGATCAAAACAAGCAAAAGGACAAGCAGCAGTTAACTTACGTAACCAATTAGCGGTGGAAGAAACAAGACGTAAATCAATAGAAGCAGAGAAAGGAAGTAGTAGCACAGAAGATTAAAGAAACCAAATACCTGTAGTAATGTAGTTAAACAAACAACCTAAACCAATACCACCACACGCAAAAATGGCTGTGATGATTATTAATATCATCATGGCCATTAGTTGTTGTAATTGAGTTTTAAGAATCATTCTATTTCTCCTTTGCCTGACATACAACCTTTCCCGCTGCAATTTCTCTCAGTGCGATAACAATGTCCTCATTTTTAGGTGAAATTACGAGATAATCCGACCCCTCCCGCATCTGCTGTACTCGTTTGGCCACCATGTTAACAAGTAAAAACCGATTTTCAACTTTTTTCAAGCAATCATCAATCGTTATACGAGCCATAAATAACCCCCTTTATTTTCTTAAATTCGTTACCTTCATAATTCAAATAGCTCCTCTATACCAAAGTCAATTCCAAAAGGTATACACCGAACCCTATGGAACTCACATTCATCCCAATCCGTGCATTTGGCATTTTTATCTCTGTAACCAGACTCAAATATTTCTATTTCATGTGGATAAGAATGATCGCATCCATCTGCTTCACCACATATATGCGCCATATCACAAATTACTTTTTGTATCAAAACTTTAACTCTCCTTTATATAAATAGTAATGATGAAATTTAAAAAATACCTAAATGAAGTATTCAAAACAAAAGTACCAGTTGTAAATGTTACCGGAACCGGAGCCTATCAGTCAAGATTTAAAGCAGCCAGTGAAGAGTGGATATTTTTAGCAAATGATGTACTATTCACAGACGATTGGTCAATATACTTCACCAAAGCGGATGTTGATCCCCGTGATCCTTGGTCTTTAAAAGGTGATGTAGGATCAAAAGCATTTGAAGTATTCGCTGGTGTTGGTGAAGCGCTTAAGAAATTTATTAAAGAAAAGAAACCAGAGTACTTTCATTTTATAGCATCCGGAGCCAGTAGAGTTAAACTCTATAAAAAACTAGCTAAGCTAATTGAAAGAAAATCTGGATATGAACATATAACCACAAAGACTAAAGGCAAAGACCTAATCTTTTACTTCTCTAAATAACAAACAACCCATCCTCAAACCAATCATGTGATAACAATATTAAATCATCTTCATAAAACATAAATTCTTTATGCTTATATATTTTATGATCATAATTATCCACTTCTACTTTATAATGGTCTCCATATTTATGACTCATTTGATTACTCTTAATAGTTCCAAACATTGGAATCAACTCTTCTACTCCCTCATAACTTCTGTTTAAACAGTATCGTAGCCCTTTAATGGGACCACAAGTTTTGTCCAATATTTTTACTTTATCACCAACCTTAAACTTCATAGTAAAAAGTCCTTATCACAAAACATTTCAGCCTTCCTGACAAATTTTATTCCATATTCCGCCATAAGAAACTGTCTGCCATCAAAAATTCTTTCAACCAAATAATGATCACCACTTGATTTAAGTAATTTACAAACATCTCCATCATCAATTTTACTATTGTAAACCCATTTACAACTTCTATCTTCTTTGGCTAAATTATAATCCATATTAATATATGAACGACCATATTGTGATAGATGCTTTAATATAACGTTGCTCACATCAGCACCAAGTTCTATAGCCATATCAATATAAGTAGTGTATTGATGGCCATTATTTTTAATTACTATTGTGTCGCCTATTTCAAATTCCATAAGTATCCTTATTCTTTTAATCTACTTTTTTCTATTATAACACAACAAGAAGAAAAAGTAAATAATCACATAAATAGCTTAG
>PVMS01153465.1_pt1 | contig 11517 bp, 11 predicted proteins | sample 1853461 | NCBI WGS metagenome assembly PVMS01 (sample SAMN08582032, study PRJNA380276) | Marine sediment metagenome, whole genome shotgun sequencing project. | isolation source: ocean sediment barecode stripped | collected 2017
CTGAGCCCCACCAGTAACCTGAAGTCATCTTGTTCGGGAAAAGTACCATCAGCCAACGGCGGCGGATTCTGCGTCCGATCCCATACAAGCGAAATATTGATGTCGAAGTTTCCTGCAAGGTCGCTGGACAAAGTCGTTAACAGGTGATGTTGGTATGAGCCGGAATCTTCATCTACAAACGTCGCCGTGAAAGCGAACAGGTAGTCCATCCAGGAGCTAAGTTCGGTGTTAAAGCTGGTGCCAACCGACAATGCAGGTGATGTACTGCTGGAAGGTTGTCCAGCCTCAACAGATACTCGATCCACGTAGTTGAAGCCTGCACCAGCGAAAATTTCCCACTCGGTCCTCGGTGTATCGATTAGTTCATATCCCAATCCGGTCTCAAGCGTTCCCTGATGCTCAATATTCTGAAACGGATCGCGAAAGTACTGTCCGATAAACGGTCGCCAGAAAAATCGAGAACCACTAAATCGATCGAGCACGCCGCTCACGCGATGATTGTTTGCGACTCTCACGCCTTCTGTTTCGTTGAAATTGCCCAGGTAGTCGACGAATGTACGTGACTGCGGGGTTCTTCGTTCAACACCAGCAATCATGTTGTACTCAATGAATTCAGAATTGCCCTGACGCACATTTATGCCGAGGCTGATATCGCCCGACCAGCGGTCGCGTTCGCGCTCCGCTGAAGCGGTAATTGCGACCAGGTCATTGCGGGAAAATTCGTGCTCGACTTCATCGACAGAAACCTTAACACGATCACCATTGAGCCAAACACGACCCACAACAACATCTCGACCACGAATACTCAGGCTGAATGTACGAGGGCTGTGAAACTGGTCGACATCCTCTCCGTCGATCGTGAGCTCATCCAGGATGTCACTGTCAAACTCAACCTCGTCGTTGAATACGCCGATAAGTTCACCACGCAGCCATTCGCCCGAGGTTAGCCGTAACCAATCGTAGCCATCGTTCGGCGGCACGAACTCCGAGGCACCGACTTCGCTCGTCATCATCATGCCAAGCCACCCGACGACGGCGTACGCGAATAGCTTGCCCTTTTTCATACGTTGAGAGTTTACTCTCCCCGTATCAAACTTGAATCCACGGCAACTTCATATGGATTCAGGTCAACCTTACCTGCAGGCCCTGCGGTTCCCGGTAATATCTCGAAGCCGATCTCGAATGTGACCAAGGTAGCGGCAAGTTGAGCAAGAACATCAACGTTGCCTTCCACCTGAGCGGTGCCATCCTCGATCGATGCCGCAAAGCTTTTCTGGCCCATCATGATGATAGTCAAGTCGGAGCGATCGATCGTGATTGTCAAATCCGGATTTTCATTCAGAAAGCCTTCGACATTGGTAAATGTCGCGTTTGATAATTCGATCGCAAACTTCTCACCGTTGTCCGGTGTAATGAGATTGATCGAAAACTGCAAATCTTCGGCTCGCCTGCTGTCCATGCGAATGCCAATAAAATCCAGAAACAGCTCGGTCGACATCGCGCCAATGAGGTCCGGGCCTGACGAATCCGGTGAGGCCCCCTCTGGAATGCCCGAGCGCAGCTCAAATGCGCCAGCAAGATAGCTGTTTCGCAGCCCCGGATTCTCCTGCTGATAGCCGATCTGTTCGAAAATGTCGGCGAGCAGGTCTTTCGCTTCCTGGTTATCGGGCTGCGCCCACACGAGTTTGTCCAGAATTTCCTGTGCGTAAAAATACTTGCCCTCTTCGTACAACTCCAGACCGCGTCTCATAATGTTTTCAGCACCCATCATTTCAACATAGAGCGGCGCAGAGTCTTCGGGAGACAGTGGAATCAATGTTGCAGGGTTGGCGTCCCAGTAACCGATGTAGCGGTTGACGACGCCACGACTGTTGTGCTCAGGGGAGCCGTGGTAACCGCGCGCATACCACTCGTCCTCGAGACTCGGCGGGACTTTATACACATTATGTATTTGGTTGATCGTCACACCCTGATTGACGTAGTGCAGCACCTGGTTGTTCAGGTGCGCATACGCATCCCGTTGGCCGCGCAGTACTTCCTGAATGCGGTCGTTGCCCCAGCGTGGCCAGCTGTGGGACGCGAACATGACCTCGGCTTCCTGACCATATAGATTCAGCGCGCGACTGATGTACTTCGACCATGCAAGCGCATCGCGCACCGGGGCACCGCGCAGCGTATAGATGTTATGAATCGTGCCGGTTACGTTTTCCGCCATCCACAACGCCCTCTTGTCCGGCAAGTAGGTGTTCATCTCGGACGGGGCCTCCGTGCGGGGCGTATTCTGGAAGATCATCCTGACGCCGTCGACGTCGAATTCCTCAATGGGGTCCTCGACGATTCGTGTCGGTGCAAGCAATCCCAGGTTGCCGGCGGAGATGTTTTGCGCGAGACCCTGGCCGGCGTGACCGAAGGGGCTGGCGGGAAGCAACACACCATACTGGTAAAACAAGCGCCGATTCATTGCATTACCGGCGTAAATATTCTCGGAGATTGTGTGCTGCATAAAGTCGCGCGGTGCGATGATCTCCACTTTGCCGGCGGCGAGTCTTTCCGGATCGACCACGCCGCGCACGCCGCCCCAGTGGTCTCCATGCGAGTGCGAGTAAATCACGGCCGTAACAGGTAGCTCCTCGATTTTTTCATTGATGAGCTCCAGTCCGGCGCGTGCTGTTTCAAGCGACGTCAGCGGATCGAACACGATCCAGCCTGATTTGCCCCGTACAAAAGTGATATTGGCGAGATCGAGTCCACGCACCTGGTAAATCCCGGGATCGACCTCGAACAGACCGATTTTCTGGTTTAACTCCGACTGTCGCTGCAGTGACGGGTGGACGCTATCGAAGTCACGGCCCAAGGTGAAAAATTCATATCGCTCGATGTCCCAGGCAACATGTCCGGCGTCGGCCTTGACGATCATCGAGTTCAGCGGCGCGATGAATCCCTTCTCCGCTTCATCGAAGTCACGCGTATCCTCGAACGGCATCGTTTCACGCGCCTTCTTGATAATTGCGAGCGTATGCTCCGATGGTGGATTGCCTTTCGGGTGAAAGTGCACATCCGGATCCGCATACTTGATCTCGCTGGAGCCGGGACCAGCGGCCTGCACCGCAAACACGATGATCAATGTCATTAACGAACCGACGGTCGCGAAAATCGCTGTGCTCCGATCAGATTTTCCGAATAGGAATAATTGCCGCATCGCTGCTCCCCCCTTACAAATTGCTCTTACGGGAAATCAGCCAGAATGGCAGCGACAAACTCGCGCACCGATTCCTCCTGATTTTCTTGCATTCTGGTGGTGACGCGGTTCGTTGCCGTGCCCTCCCAGATCATCTGATTTCGCGCAGGGTCAATCATGTCGATGGAAAGCGCCCCTTGCGTGGTCTGCTCGATAGTCGGTGTCGACATCGTTGCGCCCCAGCCGCTATAGCGCCCACTTCGGTGCATTGTGCTGACACTGGCGCCGGTATTGCGCGTGCGGATCTGCTCATGTGTCTCGAGCATAAAATTGATGAGCACGTCCGGGTTATTTTGTTGGTGCCGCCAGCCACGCTTTACAAGTTCGTCCGTCGTTGCTGCAATGAGTTGCGTGCTTAACAGCGTCTGGACATTGCCGCGATCTGTCGACAACGGTTTAATGAAGTCAAACGTGCGCAGACTCATCAAATTGGCCGCCGGATCGGCGTTTACGAGAATAGTTGGGCCGCTTGCGCAGCCCGACAGAATGGCGGCAAGCGCCAGCAGGCCGAGCCATCGGTAAATCGCGGGGAATTGTTTATTAATCATGATTTTCTCCCTAATTGGTCGATTCCGCTTCTATCTGGCCGTAAATGGTTCTGCCAGTGTTGTTTCGAGTAACGTTCCGCGCGGTACATTGACGCTGGCGCCGGATGTCAGGAGCGACGCACCGACTCCTACCCTGGCACCGGTTCTTGCACCCGAGCTGCCGCCGATCAGGCCGCCAACAGCAGCCGCTCTCGCGGTGCGCCCCACAGTTCGTCTCCCCTCACCACCTGACTCCGCGTTGAGCGCGGTTGTCCGAATCGGGAACAATTGATCATCGATCATGATATCGGTGAATTCCATGGAAAGGTCTGCTGAACCTGCCATACGACCTGCCTGGCTGGATGATGTAATAACGCCGTGAACAAATGCGCCATTTGGAGCGACCGTTACGCCATCAACCACCAGCGCGCCTTCGAGTTGACCGCGGAAACGGTGTCCCACGCCATTACGGCTGGAATCGACGTTTTCCGTGGTGCGAATCATCAATCGCGTTCCTGTCGGTACGGTAACCGCCGATGGCTGCGGGGCTTCCATTGCAGTTTCTGCCGTCTCTACGCCGCTGCTGAAAAAGATGCCTACAACCTGGTCTTCCGGGAACGCTTCTATGCCAGCACCCGTGTCAAACATGATGATGCCGTTGCTGCTGCCTACAAAATTGCCTTCATGAACCTGGCCGTTGGCGAGCTCCAGCGTATCAGCCATCGACGCGGTACCCGATATGAGAGCAATGGTCGCGAAAAGTGCTAGTAATGTTATTTTAATTCTAATCATGGCTGGTCTCCGGTTTATTGCTGGTCTCCGGTTACGTTTCAAGCTGCTGCCGTAGTCCCTCGAACTTGAGCAGACAACAAGCAACCAGTACGCACCCGTAAAAAAATTAAGCACATCGGAAATTGTTGAACCAGGATATTTCCGGTCCATTATCACGGCGTGGGCCGTGTTATTGTGTTTATTGCTTGTTCGCATACTAACATCGAACCAATAAAAAATAAGCCTAGTCAAAATTCAAGACTAATCAATAATGGAGAGCGCGATGTATTTTCCTCGAAGGCGATTCGGAACGGCGCATGACTACGCGGTCAAAATGCACCGCCTACTGAGCACAGTAATTATTACGGCCGGTATTGTCGGCGCAATGCCGGCAGTCGCGCAGGAAGTGGTGGTTACCGAAGAAGACTTCGCGGACCAGCGGGTCTACTCACCGTACGCCGGCCGGGCCTATGCCGACCAGGTATTTTTCGGCGATACCCATTTCCATACCGAACTCTCCTTTGATGCTGGTCTCATCGGCACTTCCCTGGATGTACATGATGGCTACCGAATGGCGCGCGGTGAGACTGTCATTTCCAACACCGGCCAGCCGGTACAGCTGATCCGGCCATTGGATTTTCTCGTGATTACGGACCACTCCGAACTGATCGGTCTGGCGTCGGCGATTCACGAATCGAGCCCGCTATTACTTGCCGAACCCTGGGGCAAGTGGATACACGAGCGCTTCAACTCGGGGCCGGAAGGGCGCATGGAGGGCTTCCAGGACATCATCAAAAGAGCCACGGTGCTGGGGGAAAATCCGTTCCAATCGGAGGACCTGACGCGTTCCATATGGGAAGATTTTGTAGTAATTGCCGACCAATACAATGAACCGGGGCGCTTCACGGCCATGACGGGGTTCGAGTGGACGTCGACGCCGTTGGGAGACAACCTGCATCGCGTTGTCGTGTTCCGTGACGGCGCCGATAAGACCGGCCAGACTTTGCCGTACAGCATGTTTGACAGCGACGATCCGGAAGGCCTCTGGGCTTACCTGGCGGCCTACGAAGACAACACAGGCGGTCAGGCCCTGGCAATACCTCACAATGGCAATACCAGTAATGGCCTGATGTTCAGTGACAAGGACTTCTCGGGTAAACGTCTCGATCGAGCCTATGCCGAGGCGAGAATTCGCTGGGAACCGCTCATCGAGGTTACGCAGATTAAAGGTGACGGCGAAACGCATCCGTTGTTGTCAACCGACGACGAGTTTGCAGATTACGAGAACTGGGATGTCACAAATCTAGCCGGCTCGGCGCCGAAAGAGGATTGGATGCTGCAGTACGAGTATGGGCGGTCGGCGCTCAAGCTGGGCCTCAAGCTCGGCGAGCAATTAGGAGTCAATCCTTACAAATTCGGCTTGTCCGGGGCCAGCGATTCACATACGGCACTAGCCACGACTCGCGAGGAGAACTACTTCGGTAAGTACAAAGCAACCGAGCCGTCTCCAGACCGGCACAATGGGGATGTCATTCCTGCCGACGATCCGGCCCTGCGCATCAAGACCTCACAGGAAGTTGCGTCCGGCCTGACGGCTGTCTGGGCCCGGGAAAACACTCGCGGCCAGATCTTCGATGCGATGAAACGCAAGGAGGTTTATGCGACAACTGGTACGCGAATTCGAGTGCGCGTCTTCGGTGGCTGGGACTTCAAGGCCGACGACGTGGCGCGGCCCGATTTTGTGGCCCAGGGCTACCGGCGCGGCGTGCCGATGGGCGGAACCCTGATCGAACCGCCCGATGGTGGGGCGCCGAGTTTCATGATTCGAGCACTGCGAGATCCGGATGGTGCCAACCTGGATCGTGTTCAGGTCATCAAGGGCTGGCTGGACGAAAAGCGGGAGACGCACGAACGTATATATGACGTCGCGGTCTCGGATGACCGTGAAACTGGCGACGATGGCCGCGTCAGAGAGCCGGTAGGCAATACCGTTGACGTCGCGACCGCGACATATACCAACACCATCGGCGATCCCGTGTTGACCGCATACTGGCAGGACCCTGACTTTGATCCCGAAGAGCACGCATTTTACTACGTGCGGGTACTGGAGATTCCGACGCCAAGATGGACGACGTACGATGCGGCGTTTTACGGAGTCGACTTGCCGGACACGGTACCGGCGACAATCCAGGATCGAGCTTATACATCGCCGATCTGGTACACACCGTGATCAGTGGATTACGAAACTTGAACAAAGGACAAAAACTATGAATATAAAATTGAGCATGCATGGCCATGAACTTCCGGCAGCATGGAAAGTTTTTGGGCTGTTAGTTTTTTTGTTGGCGCCGATCCTTGGGAATGCTGAAGAAGAAGAGGCGAATGTGAGCTTCGACGGTCTCGTCGCCGTTGAGGGTAGCCGTGTCCACGTGGCGTATATTGACCCAAACGCTGACTTCAGCGTATTCGAAAGAGTTGCGATTCTCGACCCGCATGTTGCATTTCGCAGCAACTGGCGACGTGATCAGAATCGGTCTCGATCCCGTAACGTTCGCGCAAGCGACGTGGAACGGATAAAGGAAGACGTGGCTGGTCTCTTCAAGGATGTGTTTGCTGAGCAGTTGGAAGCTGCGGGCTTCGATGTGGTCAATGACGCGGGTGAAGACGTGCTCATATTGAGACCAGCGATCGTGGATTTGGACGTAACCGCCCCGGATGTGCGGAGCGCTGGCAGGTCACGCACCTACACGGCCAGTGGTGGCGCGGCCACTCTGTACCTGGAGCTGTTCGATTCCCTCAGTGGTGCCATCATCGGCCGGGCAGCCGATCGGAGAGGCTCTCGCAACGCGGGTAGTTTTGCCACCGTAAGCAATCGGGTGACCAATCGCGCCGATGCACGCCGTGAATTCAGGGTCTGGGCCGATCAGCTGATCGAGTTCCTTAATGAGCACTATGTCGAGACCAAAGCGGAATAGTGCCGCACGAAGTTCTGCCTGGAGGGTGAGCCTACAATAAGTAATGGGAATGCCGGCAAGATTACGAAACTCCACTGAGTGCTTTCTTATAGCAGTACTGGCAGTCTCGCCCTTCAGCCTTGCATTGGCTGATGTTTCCAGCCACCCGTTCGATCAAAAATTCTCCTTCTCTGCAGGCGCATTCGTTACAGATCACGACACCAACATTCGGCTCGATAGCGATGCCGGGATCGGGACGGTAGTCAACCTGGAAGACGATCTGGGCCTGGATCCTACGACCAATATTTTTCGAGCCGAGGGTACGTGGCGATTCGCCAAACGCCACAAAGCACGTTTAGGTATTTTCGATCTATCGCAGAAAGGCAGCAGAACACTTGACCAAAACCTGGTTATTGACGGAGACACGTATCTAAACGGCGAGTCCGTACTGACAGACTGGAAAATGCAGCTGATTGAACTCGGGTATTCCTATCGCATTCGCAGCAATGAACGAACCCAATGGTGGTTGAACGTTGCTTTTTTCATTCAGAATACGGCTATCTTCGTTCAGGAAACTGCATTCGGCAGTGAAGTGTCATCCGAAGACGTTGTATTGCCGCTGCCGAAATTCGGGGTGGGCGTCGATCACGCGTTCAGTGATCGCTGGATAGGCCATGCAGGCGTCGACCTTTTCAAGCTTGAAGTTGGCGATGTAGGCGGCAGCCTTGTCGATCTTCGCGCAACTCTCGACTATCGCTTTACGGACAATTTCAGCATGGGCGCAGGCTGGCATTTGATCAACGTTACCGTCAACCTGAACAGGCCGGTCTCGGGCTGGAAGGGACGATTTGACTGGGAGACTCGCGGGCTGATGCTTTACGGGCGGCTGTTGTGGTGAAATGGCGCCTGAGTTAGTTGGATGCGGATGGTTACGGAGAGATTGATCAAAACAGCCTAGCAAGTAGCCGCGAAAGCCATGATCCTAAGGCATCATCGAATAGGAACACGGCTGTTTTGACCCTGCGGGGCGCACTTCGTGCGGCCCGTTGCTATACTTTCCATAGAGTCCCAAGAGGACGGAGGGCGATGGAAGCGAATGCTCATTTTTCAATTGGTGACCTGGTACATCACAAATTGTTTGATTACCGCGGCGTCATTGTTGACGTGGATCCGCGTTTGATGCTTTCAGACGAATGGTATGAAGTCGTTGCACGATCACGACCACCGAAGGATCAACCGTGGTACCGCGTGCTGGTGCACGACGCAATACATGAAACCTACGTCGCCGAACAAAACCTGGAAATAGATACAAGCGGCGTACCCGTTCGTCACCCATTGATCGAGACCTGCTTTCACAGCTTCAGCAATGGGCACTATTTGACGACTGGACGAATGAACTGAAGTTCTAGGGCCGAACTCAGGTCAATGCGGTAATCGTCGGGCTCACCAGCCTGTCGAAATCTTCGTAGGACATTCTGACCAACTCGGTATGCAAGCCTGCACTGAAAGCGATTTCCTCATCCTCTGCCAGTTGTTCGGCTACATATACATCCATGTTGTAGAGATTACCAAAGGGCGGCATGGCGCCCATTTCACAGTCAGGAAAAAGGCTTTCTACTTCGGTTTCAGTCGCGAGTTCAACGTGAGATGCTGAAACTTCCGTTTTCAAATGGCCCAGATGCACGCGGCAGGACGCGGGCAAGACCACCATGGCAATCTTGTCGTCAATCCTCACAATCACCGTTTTCGCCAATTCCTTGCCTGAAATATGTGCCGATGCGGCGACTCTCTGAGCGTCATAAGCCGGTGAGTGACTTATGGAAATATATTTGATGTCATGGTTGTCAAGGAATTCTTTGAGCTTTTTAACGGGCATCGCGGTTTCCTCCGAACAGATCAGTGCATGGAATAATTTCGGCACCGACAGGAATATTGCGCCGTCGTGGGAAATGGGGACCCGCGACTTTGTATTCCCGATTTTCATGCGGCACGCGGGCGCCGAAGTCTCCTCTGTCTACAAAGTATAGTTCAAAGTCAAGCACTCGCCTCCGCTATCCTGGGAAGTGGCTCTGGCCCTGCATCGGTCCTCTAAACCGAGAATGAAGAACCGCATCCGCAGGTGGTCGCTGCATTGGGATTGCGGATGATAAACCGGGCACCCTGAAGGTCTTCGTTGTAATCGATCTCGGCCCCCATGAGATACTGAATACTCGTCGGATCCACCAACAGGACAACTCCACCGTTCTCGATCGCCGTATCGCCATCCTCCCGGCGCTCGTCGAAGGTGAAGCCGTATTGAAACCCCGAGCATCCTCCACCCGAGATAAAGACCCGCAGCATCAATGTCGAATCACCCTCCTCGGCGATGAGTTCGCCGACCTTCGCCGCCGCCACATCTGTAAATACCAGTGGCGCTGGCGGTGCGTTCTGATGCTCAACTGCTTCCATAAATCACCTCAACAATTTGCTTAATGTCGTCTCATGCAAAGGCCTTTGGCCTCAGTAACGCGGGACCTTTGGATCCACATGTAGCGACCAGGCGTCAATCCCGCCGGCCAGGTTGTAAACGTTTATGAACCCACGAAGCCGGTAGCGTTCCGCGGCCACTTGACTGCGCACACCGACGTGACAGAAAAACACTAAGGGTGTGTCTTTAGCCAATGTCTCGATCAGGCGCTCGGCGCCCCCGTCAAAGTGCACCGAATTATTGATTTGCGCTTTCGCACGCTCGTCCGGGCCGCGCACATCGAATAGATAAACCGATTCACCTGATTCGATATTGGCATGCAGCGTCGAAACGTCCATTTGTTTAACGGAGGGAGGCGCATTCGGATTTTCAAACGAAAAGCCTGAACCTTGTAAGGTCTCGATCACGTCGACAAACAGGCCGTTTGCCCGTTGGGCCGTGCTCGGATCCATGAGCACGGCAATGCCGTTGACGTCAGAGCGAATCTCGTCGGCCTTGGTCGGCGCAAGTACAAAGTCGGTCCGCCAGTGGGCATCGATTCGGACATGCACAGTCATCCCTTCTGACTGTTGATCCAACGCGTTACTCACCGCCGCCGCTGCTTCGTCCGAGAACGTGATTTCGGGCACCGTGCGAGCAGGGGGCGTGAGCCCAAGCAAAGCAAAGAGTTCGCCAGATTCGTAGAGCTCGGCGACAATGTCACAACCGCCTATGAGGTCGCCATTCACATAGAGCTGCGGAATGGTCGGCCACTGACCGTACGCTTTGATTCCCTCGCGAAGAGTCGCATCCGCCAGAACATCAACGGTGTCATATTCGCGATCAAACATATCGAGAATTCTGACGGTCGCCGCGGAGAACCCGCATTGAGGCTGATCACGCGTTCCTTTCATAAAGAGCAAGACCGAATGAGCATTCAATAACGCTTCAATTGACTCGCGTGTGACTTCATCCAAGTCCATGCTTAGCCTACCGCGCCCGGTGAGCGTCGACACTGAAACTCTCACCACAACCACACTCCCCGCTGATGTTCGGATTGCGAAAACGGAAACTGTCGCTGAGCCCCTGACGGATGAAGTCTATCTCGGTGCCTTCAAGTAAAGGCAAATGTTCGGTATTCACGACAATCTTTATGCCGCGATTCTCTAAGAGTACGTCCTCTGGCGTGAACTGCTCGGCGACATCCACGATATAAGCGAATCCGGAGCAGCCGGTCCTTTTGACGCCAAAGCGCAAACCGATGCCTTCGCCACGTCTTGTTACGTGTGCAGTGATTTGCCGGGCGGCTGATTCCGTTAACGTGATCGACATGCTCATTCCCTATGCATTGGGTTCCGTGAAAGGTCTATTAGTAGCGAAACCAAACTAAATGATGATGTATTGCTTGTCAAGTTGATATCGGAACGCTACTATCTGGCAATGGCCGCACCTGTCGATATTCGCGCCCGGACGGTAGCCGAGATGGTTGTGCACTTGAGCTGCCTGGCCCGTGGAGACGGCTTCGTTGCCGATCTCACATTCGCCCAGTGGGCGGCATTGCGATACTTTGCCCGCGCCAAC
>PVMS01097808.1_pt1 | contig 11514 bp, 8 predicted proteins | sample 1853461 | NCBI WGS metagenome assembly PVMS01 (sample SAMN08582032, study PRJNA380276) | Marine sediment metagenome, whole genome shotgun sequencing project. | isolation source: ocean sediment barecode stripped | collected 2017
GATTCAGAGTACGTCAGTGCAAATCTACCTGTATCAAAGCCCTCCCCATTCAACTTAGCAGTCACAAAAGCACCAATATCATATTCACCTTGACCATGGGTATTTGGTACAGACCACGCCAACCCAATATCGATTCCCGTCGTTGTTATATCTCTACCTAGCATTGTTTGTACAATGCCCAACGCCTGAGGCAAGCTAAACGAAAGCCCCACCCGTACTACCTCTCTACCATCAGGATCGATAAATTTATACGGATTACTATTGGCATAAGCATAACGATTAAACGAGAAAATATTGTCCTCTCTAAACTGCACCGGATCAACACTCAAAAACCGCCCCAATTCCGGCTCATACCACCTGGCGCCAAAGTATTGGATACCGCGGCGCGATTCTTCGAGCTTGCCGGTGAACCATTGTTTTTCATCCCATGTGGACTCCACGGGGATACATATGCCGGAGCTACAGTCAGATTCCCGGCTTTGGAGCAGGAGTCTGGAGCCGTAGGGGGAATACTCTTCGCGCCAGAGGACATCGCCGTTGACGTCGGTCGCCGCAACGGGCGAGCCCAGTGCGTCGTTGTGGTAGTAGATTATTTCTTCGTATTCCGTAACCGAGGCAACACCTGTGGCTGCCCAGAAAATCAGACTGCCAGTAAACACTAACGATTTCATCCATGAAAATTTCATTGCAGTATCTCCAGTTGTGTTGCTTCCACGTTCCCGGCCGCGTCCTCCGCATAGAACTCGAAATCTCCTGAGCCGCCTTTATCAAGCTGGATCACCACCGCCTGTGTATAGGGTTGCCAGGAGGTTGTGTCGGCCCCGCCACCGGTAATCACGCCCTGCCCCGCGAAGCGGAAGTGCACTGACGCGGGCTCGTCTGCCTGCAGGCTTATGGTGTACTTTTTGGCGCCCTTCACCTTCTTAAGCTGGCTGGACAAGCTGGTTGTTGGCGGCGTTGTGTCAGGTCCATCGTCCTGGTCATCGGCCGCGGCGGGCTGGTCGCCGGAAAATAGTAGCGAAGATCCGGAAAGCCAATGTATAGCCAGCGCATCCGTTATGCCGGCACTGACGCCCAGGACAGCCTTCCCTGCGACATCGCCTTTGTCATTAAGTGTCCGTGAGGTCCACGTCCCGCCTATGTTGCGGCTGGCTATCACATCGGCGCCGGATAGGTGAACACTGTAGGCCTGGGCCAACTCGTCGATACCCAGATGAGCCGCGGGGGCGGGTAATGATTTCGATCTGGTCCAACTCGTCTCACCATAAGGCCTGACCCTGAACTTACTCCCCCAGGATACAATCGTGTCGCCATTTTCATTCGATGCCACCCGATGGGTATCGCCGCCCGGAATCTGCTTGCCACGAGATTCCAGGGTTTCCTGCGGCGACCATGCGGATATGGAGAAATCGAACGCGATAGCCTCGACATTGACATCACTTTCGTTGTACCAGACAACCGCGGCCTTGCCCTGGCTGCCAACGGCCACCCGGGGCAAATGGTTCTGCACCCCCGCCCCGCTCTCTTCCCTGATTGCGTCCCGCAGGTACTCAACCGTTTCTGATGGTGTCCAGCTACCGTCCGGGCCGGATGTGGAAACCCACACATCATGTTCAAAGCCGCCGATGGAAAACGCCTGTGGGTCGTAGGTGTTGTATCTCTCCCACGCGGCTACCAAGTGCCCGCCACCAGAAACATCGCAACTGAGGTTAAGGGTGTCGCCAACATTATTCAAAACCTCCAGGTTGTGCTCGGCGGTCCATCCGTATAGCGGGTCGAACTTTTTAACGAGGGCGCTGGCGCCGCTGGTATCCGCGTAATTATTGAATACATGCAGCCTGTTTTGCCGCCAGCAGACCCAGGCACTTCCGTTCTTTGCGAATTCCAGGTGGGACAATCCGACCACGTCTCCATCGACATTACTGTTCGCGGAATAATTCTCTACCGTTTGACGCGCCTTGAACGTTTTGGCATAGGGCCGGTAAGCCGCATAAAGGTTGCGCGACCCCGCCGCACCTCCAGCCCAGGACACCAACACATTGCCATCGTCATCTATAGCCACGTGCGCAAAACTGTGGGGATTGCTGTCTTCGCTGACCAGTTCAGGGCCGCCCCATTGATCAAACACGGCGCTCTGCCATACATAAAGCCGATAGGAAGACTCCTCGTATTTCTCAGTCAGTATTACCGTGTCACCGTAACGGTTGCTGGCAACCCGGGTGGAGGATGCATCAAAGCTCACGGCCGCATCGGGTTGGGGGTGGGCCACCTGCCAACTGTGGACCTCGGGAACGCCTGATACCTCGGGAGACAAAGGGGCGCCTCCCAGTGCGTTGCCGGCCTCTACCGCGTATTGATAGGTGACCCCGTTACTGAGGCCCCCATGCTCAAAGAACCTTTCAGTCACACTGGCTTGATTCCAGGCGGTGAGCGGCAGTCCGGGGTCATTGGTCCAATGTACGGTAAAGCTGGCAGCGCCCGGGGTGCGCTCCCACACCAGCACATTCTCTCCATCGCCGGATATCACGCCCAGTTTCGTAACCTGCACGGGTGCGTCAGCCGTCGTGGGGCTCGTGCCATCGGACAGTTCCTGCGCGTTGGCCACACCATCGCCGTCCGGGTCATCCTGCCCGGCGTAGAGCGCGGTATCGCCGAAGTGAATGACTTCCCAGCCGTCTGGCAGTCCGTCCAGATCGGCGTCTTGGCGCAAGGTGAATACATTCACCGTCACCGTGTCCGTGGCCGTCGCGTCTGAGGAGTCAGTTACCGTCAGCGTATAATTCAGGGCGTAGTTGTAGCCTCGTTCGGGAAGCTCAAGCACAGGATCGACCACACTGGCGTCGCTCAGGTAATTACCCGACCAGTTGTAGGTCACGGCGCCCTCCTGGTCTGACGAAGCGGAGCCGTCGAGCTGTACGAGCGCACCGGCCAGCGCATTAATATCCGTGCCCGCATCGGCTATCGGTGGGTGATTTATCGCCACCACCACCGTGAGCAACTGTGCTGCCTGTGCCCCCCGGTCATCCGTGACGGTGTACTGCAACACAATGGTCGCCTCGCCAGACAGTGCCGGCGCTGTGAAAAAGGTGCTGCTGGATGCCGGGTCATCAATGGTGATCTCGGGTCCGGAGACCTGGCTCCACTCAATTGAAACAATTTGCCCATCCACATCAGAATGGGTCGCCGACAGTTGCACGACCAGGCCGCCATAGGTTTGGATATCGTCCCCGGCAGAGACCAGAGGCGGGGAGTTCACTTTCGCGGTGGAGATTTGCCGGGTACCAAGATAGAAGTACTCATTGCCGTAATAGGTTCCGGCCGCATCGTATTCCCCACGCAACAATCCATCATCCGAGTAAACAAATATCGTTTCACGGTTGTTTTGCGTGTGGTTGATCTTTTTGATCCGGTTGTTCTTACCGTCGTACTCCGATGAAAAGCTGCCGCTCCTCGCCGGCACGATATTGCCCAGCTCATCGTTGGCCGTCCTGCTGCTGAATACCATATTTCCCGCATTATTGAACAGGTTCCGGCGTGTGGTGCGCACCTCCTGCGGGAGCCCCGTAAACACGTCGAATATAACATCGTCACTGTAGTTGATATTGCCGTAATCATCGTAGCTGAAGACCCGTTGAGCGGCAGCGCCTTCATAAGAGACCTGGTCGAGCATAAGGCCCAGGTACTGGTAGTACTGGCTGCGGTTGGCCCGGGCCGGATCACTCTTGTGCGTGATATTGCTGTAGGCGTCATAGGCATAGGTCGATGTTCCCCAGCCCGCATCGACAGACATCAACCGGTGCAGGCCGTCGTAGCTCATGGCGCGACTGGTCGAGGGGTTTAGCGGGTCTTGTATAGCCGTTACGTTGCCCGCGGCATCATAATCGTAATCCAGCTCAAGCAAGCCGGCCACTGAGATCGTGTCCAATCGATTGGTGCTTGTTCTGGTGAAATCCGCAGTGCGACCATTGGCATAGGCGAGCTGCCGCAGGCTGCCGTCCGTGTGGTAGGACACACTGGTGAGATAGGGCATGGCCTGGCTAGCTCTGCCCAGTGCGTCCGGCGCGTAAGCCACGGTTCTGCCCGAGGGGTAGGTCAGCATCGACAGGTGATCCATGTCATCCCGTGTATAGGTAAGGGAGTAATTCTCCGCGCCTATGGCGATAGCTTCGCTGAGCAGGTTGCCGTTCTGGTTATAGTCGTATGTTCGCAGCGCGCTGTTGTTGCTTATGGCTTTGATTCTGCCGTCCGCATCGAAGCTATAACTAACATCGGGCGCGCTGCCCGGATAGTCTTCGCTTACCAGCCGATTCATCGAGTCGTACGCGTAGGTGGTTGTATCGCCGGCGCCAATCCGCCTGGACGTCAGGTTACCCAGTATGTCCCGGCCATACGTGGTGAGGCCAATGTCCGCGGGGCTGTCGGTGGAGGTCAACTGCAGCCGGCTGTTATACCCATAGCTCTGCGTATACCCCAGGTACTGGGCCGAATTATCGGGATCGACGCCGCCCTGGAATACCGCGGTGATATTGCCGTAGGCATCACGACTGATGCGCGTACCCACTCCCTCGGGAGCGATGGTCCAGCTGAGGTAGCGGTTTTGCGGCGCCCCGTACACCTGGTACAGATACTGGACCACATTACCGTTTTCATCCCGGTGGAATTCCCGGTGGGCGCCCTCGTGGACGACGGACCTGGAGCTACCGTCCTGAAAAATGGTGCGCACCGTGCGGCCGATTACGTCGTACTCCCAGCCAATACCATTGGCGGAGTTGACGTCCGATGCGAATATCTTGCGCCCCGACTCATCGTACTCAAACCGGCGACTGTAACTGTCACCGCTCACCAGGTCTCTGCGCGTAAGCCGAATTTCCCGGCCAAATCCGTCCCAATCCACAGACTCCTTATACGCACCACGCGACAACACTTTCCCGGTGGCGGTCCAGTTGATGGTGACGCCACTTCCCAGCGGATAATCGATGCCGGTCAGGCGGTTCAGGCCATCATAGGTGAACGATGTGATATGACCGCTGCCGTTGGTCCTGGAGGCCACCGAACCCGAATTATTGACAACGCTGCTGCGCCGGCTACCGTCCGGCAGTTCTTGCAACTGCGCTGTTCCACGAAAATAATTACTGTACCGGGTGGTATCCCCCCGGGCACCGGTAAGCGTCGCCAGGTCCCCCTGTTCGTTGTACTCGTACAATGTGGTCACACCAAAACGATTTTCAGATTGCAGGCGTCCGTTTTCATTGTAGGCGCGTGTAGTAGTGCCAATCACCGCCCCATCCTGACTAACCGCTTCGGTTTCAGGCAGGCCGATAAACCAGCCGGTAGTATTGTTCTGGTAGCTTGTCTCGGTGATACGATTGCCATTTTCTGTGGGGTAGATGCTGTACTGTGTCGTTGTTCCAGGGTTGCCAAAAGCGTCGTAATCGCTATATGCGGTAGCGTAGGAGTAGCCGTCCAGCACCACATTCTGAGCTATGAGCACCGGCGCGAACGTCTTCGAATCCCACAGGGCTGATAATATTCCTCCCCGATAAACCTCATCGGATAGGGCCCTGGAGTCCCAGGAATTACTGATGGCGCGCACCGGCCGCAGAGCCCCGTTCGCGGGGTCGACCTCAAGAAACTGATGCCTGATCTTCAGGCCCATTTCCCACAGGAGATCGTGCGTTCCGACCAGCGCCCAGTAGCCCACATGATAGATATGCTCCTGTCCCACGGGGGTGGTGATTCTGGGAAATCCGCCATTCGCCCGGCATTTTCCGGCAGTGGCTGCACCCCCAGGTCGGCGAAGTCGACAGAGCCCGGCGCGAATTCATAGACCCAGGTGCCCTCCGAGTAGCCCGGGTTGGTTTGTGTTTTGGTGTCGATGGCCACAATTGAAAAATCAGGATTGGGCAGATAGGGTCGCAACCACTGATAGGTATAATTGAGCTCTCCGCCGGAGGGATAGGTCACCCTGGACAGGCGCCGGTAGCCCGGATCCGATGCGGTCGAACCGTACTGGTAACCCCAACTGGTACCGTCCGGGCGCACTACCGCCGTCAATTTGTAATGATCGACCAGCGCCCACCCGGCGACGATCCCGCTAATGGGGGCATACTGATACCGCCAGGTTTGGCCTTCCGCCTTTATCGCGCTCAGGCGAGCGTTCACACTGCTAGCAGTCACCGGAAAATCGGCCGTATCGAGGTATTCAAAAGTGACCTGGCGCCCATCGGAGGCGTCAATCCGGGTAAGCAGTTTCATGCCACTGGCGACTGACATATAGGTCAAGTCGAGGGTGTTACCGTATGGGTCCACTATCTGGCTGGTCAACCAGGTTTCCACCGTTGGTGCCACTTCTCCAGCCGGCCCGTCTTCACCCTGCATGAAGACATACTCACGCATATAGTAGGAGGTGCCATCGGGCGCGGTCGCCACGATGCCCCGGGTGTAGTCAGTGGCATCTATGCAGGTCGCCTTCCAGTTTGATTTCGTTATATAGGTACCGTCATTTAGCGTAGAGCTGTGTACCAGCAACTCCCTGCCACCACTGGGCATCTCAATCGATGGGTTGTCCCGGGTATCGCCACCGGGAACCAGGCCGGCGCCACACAACTGGCTGGCATGGCCCGAGCCTATGGTGATACGGCCAAAATGCATGGTCCAACCATAACCGAAGGGATTGGCATAGCCGGGCGAACTCTGGGGCAGGTTGTAGTAGCGAGTGATATTGATATCCAGGCCGCCATTGCCCGGAACGGACAAATCCACATAGCTGAGCTGGACATTGCCGCTGAAGGGGTCGATGTTCTCGGTAACGTCCTGCCCTGCCGATGTCTTGAAGGGATTCATCCCCGGCTCAGCATAGAAATCCCGCATTTCATCTTCAGAAAATGCCTGGGGTGTAACGACAATAAGTACAACACAGATCGCCCGAATGAATCCTTTCATTTCCAGCTCCAAGAGTAACGTGTCTATTTATTTTTCCCTGCGGGCATTGATAGCGGCGGCCTCGCACCACCGGGTAAGGGCTTGGCGGGTGGCGCCCGCCTCGACTTATGTTTTTTGGGCTGATGCGCCATCGCAGGCACACTGTCATGTGCACCCGGATTCGCCGCGCGGTAGGATTCGATCAAGGCTGCCGTTGCCGACTGCCTGTCTAGCGAATGTGTTGCATCTGGCGCCGCGCCGGCGATGCCCGCGCTGGATAACACCCAGATACCAAAACACACTGATCCAAAAGGTCGTTGATTTCTCATGCGCCACTTCCTTGTGTTGCATTAGTCGCTGCTCTTATCGAGCGATGTGCCACTATTAATAGGACAAGCGCAGCCACCGGTCAATATACCCGAACGCATATGATGACAAACGCCCGGCTTTGCCCGAAGCGCCTTCGTTCAGGCTATACTTTAACTACCGTCACCCTCTACTCGATGTAACCACTATGCAAACCATTACCGTCAACGGCCGCCGCATCATCCCGTCAAAAGTCGTCTGTATCGGCCGTAACTATGCGGCGCATATCGAGGAACTGGGCAACGAAGTGCCCGACCAGATGGTGGTCTTCAACAAACCGAACTCCGCCATCACCGATATCCTGCGCTCGCAGATCGCCGGTGAGCCACTGCACTACGAAAGTGAATTGGCTTTTGTAATAGAAGGCGGACAACTGGCGGCGGTGGGCTTCAGCCTGGATCTGACCAAGCGCGGCTTGCAGTCCGGGCTCAAGGCAAAGGGACTTCCCTGGGAGCGAGCCAAGGCCTTCGATGGCGCCGCGTTGTTCAGCGAGTTTGTCACCCTGCCCGGGAAGACTAGCGGCCTGTCTTTACAACTGACGGTGGATGGAACACTCCGCCAGTCCGGCGGCGTCAGGCTAATGATGTACAAACCCGACACGATCGGGAGGGGGTGACGGGGGTTCAGCACCCTGGAGGACGGCGACATCCTCATGACCGGCACCCCCGAGGGCGTGGGTGAAATCCACACGGGGGAGCGCTTCGAGGGCCTGGTGCTGGCGGGCAGCAAAAAACTTGTCGCGGCAAGCTGGGGTGCCCAATAGCCGCCTGGTTCTGCGAACCGCATCACAAATCCCCAAGCGAGTAGCGACCTGGTTCACACTTTCGCGCCAGTTCTGTCGACATTATCCCATGGGCGTATAACTTGGCAGGTAAAGAATAACGCCCACGGAGTGTACAATGCGTCTGGTCAAGGTTCCCGCCATGAGTTTAGAGCCCGGCATGTTTATTGCCGAACTTGACAGGCCGTGGCTGGAAACCCCCTTCGCCCTGCAAGGCTTCGTGGTACGCGATACCAGCGAAATTCTCTATGTATCCGATTATGTGGAGCATGTTTATGTAGACGCGGAGTACAAGGGACGCCCCCCAGGCACTTGCCCTGGCCACCGCGCCCACAGCCCCCAACCCGAGAGACAGACTGGAGCTCAATGAAGAATTCCAGCGCACCAGGGTGTCTTTTGAAACGGCGGCCGATGCCCTGACCAAGGTCTTCGACTCTCTGCGCAAGGGACTGATGGGCGACATCAACGCCGTACAAGAAGCTGTTAGTCCGCTTATCGAAGGCGTGTTTCGCAACCAGGAAGCGGTCGCGGCTCTATTGCGCCTGAAAGAAAGTGGCGACTACCGCTATCACCATGGCATCTCCATGGCGGTGTGGGCGGCCATCATAGGACGCCACCTGGGGCTGCACCGGGATGAACTGGAAAAACTCGCGGTGGGCTGCGCCATGTGCGATGTGGGTATGACCCAACTGCCAACAGAGCTACTGGACCAGGCGGAGAATCTCACGGAACAACAACTCAAAATCGTGCGGGCACATCCCATTATGGGCGCCGAGATGGTTGCCAAATCCAAAGATGTTGATTTCGAAATCCTGGCGATTATTGAAAATCACCACGAGCGGATGGACGGCTCGGGCTACCCGCGCGGTATAGAAGGTGCGGCTATCCCCCTGCTTGCCCGCATCGCCGGATTGGTTGACACTTACGACGCCATGATCACCGCACGCCCCTATGCTTCGGCCCGCACCTCCCACGAAGCCACCCAGGAACTGCTGGATTGTAAAGGCACCCTGTTTCAGGAGGCCCTGGTAGAGCAATTTGTGCAAGCCATTGGCTTGTTCCCCACCGGTACCATGGTAGAGTTGAACACCGGAGAGGTGGCCATTGTGGTGACACAAAACGATACCCGCCGGCTGAAGCCGGAGATCGTGATTGTATTGGATGGCGAGAAAGAGCGCATGAGTTCCCTGCGGGTTGTCGACCTGGCCAACCAGAGTATCGCTGCGGAGGGAGAGCGCTGGATCGCCCGTGAGTTACTCCCGGGGACCTACGGCATCAGCAGTGAGGAGTATTTCATTTGATTTCCTCGGTAAAGAACAGTGTGCTCGGCCTGGTGGAACTGGCGGATACCGATGACCTGGTGGAACTCCACGGAGCGGCGTCTTCACGGGCTCTGCGGGATGTATTTCATGATCGACTCAAGAGTTGGGTGCGCTCCAAGGATCAGTGGCGCCTGCTCAAAAACAACCGGGTCTGCGTCATTCTCAAGGATATCGGCAGCCAGGGGGAACTGGAGTTGGCGGCCGCCAAGCTCGGCAGAATTTTCAGGGAACCGCACTATCACCGGGGACGGGCAATGCCTCTGGAGGTGAGCGCGGGGTTCGCAGAAATAGACAGCCGTAACACCGATTTGAAACTGGCTATGGCGCAGGCAGGCAAGGCGCTGAAAAAAGCGAAAAAATCATCTCGTCTGTTCGACGTGTATTCGCCCCAGTGCGGTATAGACGCAGGTGATGAACGGGAGTTGGTAAAACAACTGGAGGTTGCGCTGGACACGGGCGCACTGCAGCTGTACTACCAGCCCAAGGTTCACGCGGGATATCGCTCCCTGATCGGCGCGGAAGCACTGATGCGCTGGCACACCGAAGACCAGAAAGTCATTATGCCCGATCAGTTCATCGATGTGGCGGAGCGACACGAAATTATCAAGCCGATGACCTGGTGGGCAATCAAGTCCGCCGTGGCCAGATTGGCGCGCTGGCCGGACCAGCTTTCCATCGCCGTCAATATCTCACCAGCGCTGCTGCTGGAAAACGATATATTTTCGGTGGTACAAGACGCCCTGGAAATACACGGGGTGACGGCGGCCCGGCTCAACCTGGAAGTCACAGAAAGCATCATGATCGATAACCAGGAGGTTATGCTCGGCCAACTCGCACGACTGCGCGAGTTGGGCGTAAAGATCTCCATCGATGATTTCGGTACCGGCTTCTCATCCCTGGCCTATTTCCGTGACCTGCCCGTCGATGAGATCAAGATCGACAAAAGTTTTGTACTGCGCATGCTGGAATCCGAAAAAGACCACGCTATCGTCAAAGCGGTAATCGACCTGGCACACAATTTTTCCTTAAAAGTAGTGGCCGAAGGGGTGGAAAATCTCGATATCGCGAATCGCCTGGCGGAATTGCGCTGTGATATTTTGCAAGGCTATGTTTTTGATCGACCCCTGCCTGTGGAGGAGTTCGAAAGACAGTACCGGGTCTGATCCTGCGGGAGCCCAGCCCAGCGTGGGACTCGCCAATTGCCCACCCTCAATATTCACGATTGTAGTCGCCGCATTTTTGCAGTAGCGTTAGCCTCACCATGCAAACTATCTTGCGACTGGATCTTGCGGGTCAACCTCGCGGTTGGATCACCCTGCACGAGGCAGTTACCGCGTACGCCAAGGGCGATGTCATCTATGGCATCGGGGGCACCCTTCCCCCGATATTTGGCGGCATCCAACGCCGCGACGGCGTACGCTCACGCATAGACCTGCAACCTATCGTCGCCATCGCCGGCAGAATCGTACAGGGTTTTAGCCCGCCCCTATGCAACCGCACCCTGTTTCGCCGGGACGATCATCGCTGTCTCTATTGCGGCCGCCAATGTTCCCGTACCCAACTGACCCGCGATCACGTGCTGCCCACATCTCGGGGTGGCACCGACCGCTGGGAAAACGTGGTGGCCGCCTGCAAGCGCTGCAATTGGCAAAAAGACAACCGCACGCCGGAGGAGGCGCACATGCCCCTGCTGGCGGTTCCCTTCAAGCCCAACTCCTGGGAATGGCACTTCCTGGCCAGGGATCGGGTGCTGACCGACCAGATGGACTACCTGTCACAACGATTCCGGGCCAAACGCGCCTGGGCCTGCTAAAAAATCGCGTTCACACCGGCTATACTGACAGTACGGCGAGGCTCTCCAGCCAGCCAAATAACGACAGGAGCGTAACATTGTCCAGCGAACACCACAGCGCCATCCACTCCATGATGCAGCAAATGGCCCGGTCGGTCATCGGACAGGAAGAGGTGGTACGCACCCTCACACTGGCCCTGCTGTGCAACGGCAACGTCCTGTTGGAGGGCCTGCCCGGCACCGCCAAGACGCGCTCTATCAAGACCTTGTCGCAGGTTCTGCAAGCCGACTTGGGCCGCAGCCAGTTCACCACCGACATTGTACAGTTGAGC
>PVMS01025509.1_pt1 | contig 11512 bp, 9 predicted proteins | sample 1853461 | NCBI WGS metagenome assembly PVMS01 (sample SAMN08582032, study PRJNA380276) | Marine sediment metagenome, whole genome shotgun sequencing project. | isolation source: ocean sediment barecode stripped | collected 2017
CAGTTCACCCACAATGCATGGCGGAATACACCGGTCAACAAGGGCGGCATCGGTGAAGTCGGTTACACGATGGTTGCTGACGTGACGCATTCGATTTGTCAGGCCTACGGCGTCGAAGTCGAAGGTGGTGGTGTTGCTTATCGCGGTAGTTTCCTTGTCGACAAGGACGGTAATGTTCGCCACCAGGTAGTTAACGATCTACCGCTTGGGCGTAACATCGATGAAATGATTCGCGTGACAGAAGCGCTGCAGTTCCACGAGGCGCATGGCGAGGTTTGTCCGGCGAACTGGACGTCCGGCGATGCATTGTGGGTGAACTGTGAGTCAATCGATACTGAAAATATTTCCACACCGAGTTTATTAAACGCATCCATTCGATGGTCCAGCGCGATCAGTTCAGACGGACATACAAAGGTGAAATCGAGCGGATAGAAAAATATCCACGCGTATTTCCCGCCACGGGCTTGCGTAAAATTGAGTTCGCCCACGATCTCACCGTTAGCGCGCACTGCTGCGGCGGTAAAATCGGGAGCCGGTTTGCCTACCAGTATGCTCATCTGACTAAATCCTTTAAATCTATAAAGTTAATGTATATCCAACGGGGCTGAACCCCGCATCGCGTATTATTCTCACTGTGATAATGGACACTTTGAGACGGTATTATTATCTGTTCCGCATCCACCGTGAGGATGCCTCATGCGTCTCCAGTGTCAGCTACAGTCGCGGGGCTTGCCACCGCCACCTGCAGCGGGTTCAATCTACAGGGGGCATCGGCAACGGTCAACATTTATCAGGGTGCCCTGTTAACACTAACGGTGCAGCCATGACCAAAATTAAGCAAACCCCTAAGCCTGAACAACCACAACTGTCCCGCCGAGCCGTCATGCTGACGGGCGCCGCGGTGGCGACATTCTCGGCCGCGCAAGCTATCCCGGGTAAGGCCGCGGCTGCGTCACACAAAAGCCGTGCGACTGAACCTAAACTCCAGCCACCGTTTGATTCGATCCGTGACTACGTGGCCGCCCTCGAAGAGCGTGGCTTGCTGCAGCGTTTTGATGACGTCGATCAGGATGAGTTCGACACCACCGCCATCATGTATACGCTGATCGATGAGTTTGGTCTGCGGGAGGCACCCGCCGTGTTATTTACGAACATCCTGGCCAACGAGCGCCACTATGCCGGGCCCGTGGTGGCCAACCTGCAGGGCAATATGAACACCGAGGCGCTGTTACTCGGCACCGAGGTGGATGCGCGTGACTCCAAACAGACTTATCGCAATGCTACGCAAAAAATGCTGGCGTTACTCGAATCTACCGATGGCGAATGGCCCCAGATCGAACCGAAGGAACAATCGCCTGATGCGGCGCCGTGCAAACAGGTTATTTTGCAGGGCGATGACATTGATGTCCTGGCCTTTCCGTTTATACGCGGCAATCCGGGCGACGGGGGGCCGTACATCAACACCGCGTCTGTCTACACCCGTGACCCGGACCTGGGCGTGAACTTCGGCACCTATCGCTGCCAGGTAAAGGGGCCGCGTAAGATCATGGTGAATTTCGAGGGTGGTCAGACCGGCATCAAGATGGTCAACGCCGCGAAACAGCGTGGGGAAACCACGATTCCGGTCACGCTGGTCATCGGCCAGGACCCGCTGACCTGGATGGTGAGCAGTTCACGCATTCCGTCCCGCATCAGGAATCGCAAGCCTATAGACGAGCTGGCGGTTGCCGGCGGATTCCGCGGCCGGGCCATTGATGTGGTGCGCACCGAGAGCGGCCTGTTTCAGATACCTGCGCATTCCGAAATCGTGATCGAAGGCACGGTGGATATTTACAACCTTGAGGAAGAAGGGCCCTACCATGAGATGTACGGGTACCTCGGCCACAAGAAAGATAAAAACTACGTGATGACCGTGGAGACGGTCACCCACCGGAAAGACCCGTGGGTGATGAACAGTTATACCGGAGTTGTGCAGGAATACATCACGGCGCCGCAGCGGGCCGAAAACATCTACCGACTGCGCAAGTCGTTTCCGCAGGTCGTGGATTACGGCTCACCGCATGATTCGCAGGGAATCGTTTATATAAGTATTAAAAAGGATGCACCAGGCCAGGGCATCGAAGTGGCGAAACCCATTGCCATGTTCAACCCGCTGGCGCGGGTCGTCATCGTGGTGGACGATGACATCGACGTATTGGATTCCGCCGCAGTACGATTCGCCGTTGGTTCGCGCTGGCAACCCGCACTTGCCAGCGAAATTATCGAAGGCCGCCGGGCCTTCCCGCTGGACCCGGCATCGCCCGACCGCAAAACCACGAGCAAAATCATAATCGACGCCACCCGGCATTGGCCGGAAGAAGGCGGCCCGGCCATCTACCAGCAACTTAACCGCACCGTCTTCGAAGCCGCCGAGCCGGATGCCATCGCGCGGGTGCTGGCCCGGTGGCCAGACCAGCTCAGAAAGCCAGGCTGAATATCCTCCCGGCCTAGTCCTCTAAGGGCGGCAGCGGCTCGTTTTCAGTCGCGTACACGCTGAAGCTGGAGTCATTCTTCGTCCCCCAGCTTTCCGGTGCCGGTGCCTGGAAATATTCCGGCAGCCGCTCTCGGGCATGTTTCACCAGCGCTTCCGGCAACTTATCTATGGTGCCGTTCTTGTGCATAAAGGTCCGGTAAATCAACTGGCCCTCAGCCTGCCCCTGGCGCATCCAGGGTAAGAAGGGGCCGATGCGGGTCCAGACACCGGTGTACCCGGCACTGGTCACGTCCTCATTCTCGAGCTCTTCCAGACTCGCGACGCGTTGGAAAATTTCTGCGATCCGAATAACAGGTCCGGATGATTCACGCGGCCAGACTTCGGGTTTCAGTTCATTCGGGAACGCGGTGTGCACCTCAAAGGTGGACATGACGGTATCGCCCACCGTATCCCATACCAGCGGCAGCGGCACTTCCATCAACGTGCCATCAAAATCCATCTCGATGGCCGTACCTACTTTCTCGCTCACTATCAGGTGCGCGTTAACGGTCATATTATGAATGGGACTGACTTTGCAAATTTCTTTGGTGTACGGGTTTTTCCACTCATCAAGAAACTCGCCGGTCTTGGGATCGGTGTAAAACGCGCATTCGCGGTTGAAGATGCGGAAGGAACCATCAGGCTGTGCTTCGGTACGGATCACGCCGAAGCCCTGCACACCGACCAACGGTTTCAACGGACGATCACGGCGAGTATCGCCGAAAATAGTTCCGCCGAACCAGCCCGCCGTTTCCACAGTTGGATCCAGGTCGCCGGTCATTTTTATAAAAGCCCGCAGACTTTGCTTAGGGTCGGTGAAATCAATCGGTACGCGATTAACCTTGGCCGCACCTGAGTCGGGCTGGGCACATGCGCTCGCGACCATGCCCGCGCCGGCCGCCACACCACCCACTGCCATAAACGACTGCAGCGCTTCGCGCCGACTGCGGGGTTTATTCATCCAGTTGTTATTCATGTGAGTACTCCGGGTAACAGTAGTTATCGTCTGGTTATTCGGGTAACCCTGACGGTCAATGTCTATGCAAATGCGGGCATTACCCGCTCACCAATCAGCCGAATCGAATCCTCTGGTTTGTCGTAGATACGAAGGGCAATATCGGTTAAACCAGCGGCCTCAAAACGCTGGATGCGCTCGATTTCGTGGTCTATATCCTTAATCGCCGAGGTTGCGGAACACTGATCAACCAGCCGGTCGAGTATGTCTTTTGGCACCGAGGTGATGTTCGGGTCCCGCTTATAGAACGCCTGGTTGATATCCATGATGTTGTCATAGACCACCTGCATGTCTTCTTCCGGCAGGATATCGTGGTGATAATACTGCGGCCACGGCGTGGCACGCATGGCCAGCCAGATACGCGCCTCAGCACGGGCAGCCTCCTGATCTTCTTTGACGTGCCAGGCCCAGAAATTCAGCAGCCGGAAATCCGGAACATCGCGATCGATACTAGCCTGTTCTGCTTTAATGACCTTGTTGATCCGTTCCACGTGGGCAGGCAGATGATCACCCACGAAAATTCCCTGTGCATATTTCGCACTGGACGCAATGATTGGCGGACCGCCCGCGCAGACATACACCGGCGGTGGTTTCTGGGTTACCCAAGACGAGTGGTAGTACATGACGTTGTACATGTCACCCTTATACTGCACCGGCTCACCGGTCGCCGCGGCCTCGATAATCTCAACACACTCACGCACTGCCCGCACCCGGCGCACAGCTTTCAACCCCATGGCCGTAGCCGTACCACCGTCACCGGCACCGACGCCTATATGCGCCCGCCCACTGGAGATCTCGTTCAATGTCAGCAGTGCATTGGCCATCTTCAGGGGGTGCAGTTCGTAAGGTGAGACTGCGACCGGACCCAGCTTTATCGTCTCGGTCGTGCGTGCCGCCTCAACAAAATTAATGAACGGGTCTCTGGAGTCATGCATATTGGACGACCAGATGCCCTCCATCCCGTAACTCTCTGCAAGACGCGCCAATTCTGCAACACGATCATGCGAATTGTTGGCTTCCACAATGATATGAAACTTCATAACTGCCCTCCCAGGCATAGTGATTGCTTGTTTTGCTATTCGTTGTTCTTGGAACGCGCGAAAAATCGCTGCGTGACTATGGCACCAATCAGGTCGCCCTCGACATTCACCGCCGTCCGGATGGTGTCGAGTGGCCGCTCAACCACCAGCAGAATACCTATTGCTTCCAGTGGAATCCCTGCTCCCAGCAGCACCATCTGCATACCTGCCATCGAGCCTGAGGGCATGCCGGGCGCACCGATGGAGGATACCATGGCCATGAAGAACACCGTCACCATGCCGGTCGTGCTCAGGTCGATGCCAAACAGGTAAGCAAGAAACACGGCCGCAATTCCCTCATACAGCGCAGTACCGTCCATGTTCATGGTCGCGCCCAGCGGGAATACAAAGCCGCTGACCGTATCCGTTACACCCAGTTCCTCTTCGGCCGTCTGCATGCTGATCGGTAAAGTCGCTGAACTTGAGGACGTCGCAAACGCCACCATCATCGGCCGAGCCGCTTTGCTGAAGAAATGCCTTATATTCATGCCGCCAAACACTTTGCCTATCAGCGGCAAAACGACCAGTCCGTGCAGCAGCGTCCCCCCTACTACTACTGCCACGAACCCGAGCAACGACTGCAACAGAGTACCGCCGCTTTTGAGGGTGACATCAAAAATAATGGCGTAAATACCAAACGGCGTGGTCAGCACTACCCATGACAAGACCTTGTGCAACATGTCATTGATATGGTGCACGGAAGCCACCAGCGGACTGCTCTGCGGCACGGCGAGCAACATGGCCAGCCCCAACATAAACGCGTTGGTCGCAATCGCCAGGATATTCAGTTCGGCTAATGCTGCAAACGGATTGGTAAACGCAGTTTGCAGCAACTGCCGCAACACCTGCACCAGCGAACCGCTTTGGTCATCAATCAAATGTTCGGGGGTAACGTAGTTTGCCCCCTGCGTTGCCACGTCAATCGTGATCTGTTCGACGGTGCCCACCCACGGATGCACAAAGAACACCGCGGTTAAGCCGATACATATCGCAATAAAGGTTGTCGACAGGTAATAAACAAGCGTGATACTGCCCAGACTACGAAGTCTCGCCGCGTCGCCGATGTGCAGCAGCCCGCCAATTAAGGAAAAGAAAATAATCGGTGCGATCAGCATCCTCAGTAAGGCCAGGAAGCTGGTCTTGAGCAACAGAATAAATTCGTAAAAAGCAGGTGGTGCGGACGCACCCACCCATGCCGTATCGCCGAAGCCAACTGCGGAGAAATAGCCCAGAACCGCGGCCACCGCCACCCAGAAGGTCAGATTTTTGGTCAGTTTGCTGAGCATCGTTTCCGGCTAGTCTGCCAATTAAAAATTGTTCGATAATTTCCCGTTTGGTCGGTGCGCGTTACTATCCGTGTTTATTGCGCCTCAGGCAAACCCATACGGGTATAAACTAAAGCTCCAGTGCACTATGGCCATGCGGTGAACATGCCGCCATATCAGGCATGAATTCGACGCCGGTCGGCATCGGGATGTTGCACAATCGACAAGGCTCCAAAAAACGATAAGGAACAATGGGGAACCAGAATGAAACGCCGTAGATTTGTTCAGACAGGCCTCGCCGCCGCCGTATCCGCCGCTCTGCCAGCGAGGCTGTTCGCGGCCGATGCGCGCCGCAGAGTTTCCCTGCCATCAGAACTGCAATCTGTCGCGCTGAACGGGGGCGAAACCACCCTGACCAAGGCCATGCTCAAAGAACTGCGCGAAAGCCTGCGCGGTGAGTTGCTGCTGGAGGGCAGCGATGGCTACGATACCTCGCGCAAAATCTGGAACGGACTCTGGGATAAGCACCCGGCACTGATCGCTCGCTGCGCAGGCCCGGCCGACGTGCGCAACGCGGTTGATTTTGCCCGCGATCACCAGCTGCTGCTGGCGGTGCGTTCCGGCGGTCACAGCATCGCCGGCAAGTCCATGCTCGACGGCGGTATGGTGATTGATCTGACTGCCATGAACGGAGTGCGTGTCGACCCAATTGCTCAAACGGCTCGTGTCGAAGGAGGTGCGTTGCTCAACGCGCTGGACGAGGAAGCCCAGGTGTTCGGGCTGGCCACCACGGCGGGAACCGTCTCACATACCGGTGCTGCAGGACTCACCCTGGGCGGTGGCATGGGACGACTCGCGCGTCTGCACGGCCTCGCCTGCGACAATCTGATCTCGGTCGACCTAATTACTGCCGACGGTCGGCTCGTACGGGCCAGTGAAGAGGAGAACCCTGACTTGCTGTGGGGCCTGCGTGGCGGGGGCGGCAATTTCGGTATCGCAACCTCGTTCGAATACCGCCTGCATAAAGTCGGGCCACAGGTACTGGCCGGCGCCATGATGCACAGGCTTGATCAAGCACCCGAAGCATTTCGCTTCTTTGCTGACTATGCGCGCAGTGCACCGCCCGAACTCACACTCACCGGCGTCCTGCTTAACCCTCCCGGTGCTTCACGCGGTATGTTAATGCTCAGTGCCTGCTGGGTCGGGGACATCAAAAAAGCGGAGCGGGCGCTGGAACCGCTGCGTAACTACGGCAAGCCTATCGCCGACACGATCAAGCCTGTCGACTACGTCAAACTACAGAAAAGTGCCGACCGGCAACTACCACATGGCATGAATTACTACCTCAAATCAGGCTACATACCCGATATCAATGAAAGCGTGGTCGAAGACCTGACCGAGCGGTTTACGCCCGACCCCAATCGTTCCGGTGTGGCTATTTTTAACCAGCAAGGTGGCCGAATAGCCGAAATTTCCCCCGATGCGACCGCATACTCGCATCGCTCAGAACACTATGACCTGATCGCCGGTTCAAGCTGGACGGATCCGGCGCACACGGAAGCCAATCTCACCTGGGGACGTGAAATCTGGAAAGCCATGGGAAAGCACACGTCAGGTTTTTATACCAATAGCATGATGGAAGAGTCCGAACAACGCATCCGTAAAAACTGGGGTGACAATTACGACCAGCTGGTCGCGCTCAAAAACAAATACGATCCGGACAATCTGTTCCGACTAAACGCCAACGTCCCTCCTTCAGCGTAGCCATAGTTTAATAACATGGGTCGTTGGAAGCCGCCGCCGCCTGAATCATCGCCGTACATCACCCCGGCAGGATTTGAAGCCTTACGGGAAGAACTCAAGGGTTTGTGGCTGCGGCGTCGTGATGTTGTCAAAGCATTGTCGGCAGCCGCAGCGGAAGGCGACCGATCGGAAAATGCCGAGTACATCTACCGCAAGAAAGAACTCGGCAGCATCGATTATCGAATTCGCTACCTGCAGAAACGCATGCCCAAACTCAACGTAGTGCGAGAAACACAGGCGAATGACCGGGTGTTCTTCGGTGCCTGGGTAGCGCTGCAAAAAGACGATGGCGATGAGATCGAGTACCGAATAGTAGGACCGGATGAAGCGGATGCGCCCAACAACTGCATCAGCATGGATTCCCCGCTGGCGAAGGCACTGCTTAAAAAGTCGGTCGATGACGAGGTAAAACTGCAGGAACAGAACAGCCGCTACATCATTACGGCTATCCGCTACAGCTAAGCCACGTCATTAGCTAAATCTCGCCGTATAATGCGCGGCCCATGGCCCTTGTAAATAACACGACCACAATCTGCATCGCAGCGCTGTATCGCTTTGTCGCACTTGATGACTACCGCGAACTTCAAGCCCCGTTGCTGGCCGAAATGCAGCGCCTGGATATCCTCGGCACGGTGCTGCTCGCACACGAGGGTATTAACGGCACCGTGGCCGGCAGCGAAACCCATATAAATGCGCTTTTGGACTGGCTGGAAACCGGCGAATGCTGGCGGGACCGACTCACCGGGCTTGAGATCAAGAAATCCTGGACCGACACCCCGCCCTTCGCGCGCTGCAAAGTTAAACTGAAAAAAGAAATCGTCACGATGGGTATTGAGGACATCAATCCTGAGCAAAGCGTCGGCACCTACGTGGATCCAGCCGACTGGAATGCACTCATCAGCGACCCGAATGTGATCCTGATCGACACCCGCAATGAATACGAGGTGCAGGTGGGTGCATTCAGAGGCGCGATCAATCCACACACAACAAACTTCAGGCAATTTCCGGGCTACGCACAACGCGAACTGGAGACCTACAAGAATAAAAAAGTAGCGATGTATTGCACCGGCGGTATTCGCTGCGAGAAATCGACTGCCTACATGAAAAGCCTTGGCTTTGAAGAGGTCTATCACCTCAAGGGCGGTATTTTAAAATACTTAGAAGAAGTCCCGCGCGAAGAATCGTTATGGGAAGGCGAATGCTTCGTGTTTGACGACGGGTTGCTGTGGATCACGACCTGCAGCCCGGCAGTTACACCCAATGCCATGCCTGCCGCATGCCGTTAACCGCCGCAGACTGCCATAGCGAACACTATATAAAGGGTGAAAGCTGCCTCTACTGCTACGACCAGACCACGCCGGAACAACGGGCCGGTTATCGGGAGCGGGAAAAACAGGTGCTGCTTGCGAATGAGCGCGGCGAAGCGCACCGAGGGGATGCGGCCGATGAAATACGGCTGCAGCGGCATGCCGCCAAGCAAGCCTACAAAGAAGCCCAGCGCCGCATGAAATAGGCAGTTTTCGCTGTTACGAGCGAGCGATCTCAACTCCCCTTTCAGTAAATATACGACCTGCTTGCCCTTCCTGCGCATACACGCTAAAAACAATGCCTTTAAAGAACAAAATAAATAAAATATAAGGAGTCGGGCCCAAGTCATGCTCAAAGTCTTCACCTTTCCTCCCGTCTGGGGTCTGCCGACGCCAAGTGCTTATGGCCTTAAAATCGAGACCTGGCTGCGCATGTCGGGCATCAACTACGAGGTGGTGCATATACAGCAGCCGATGAGCTCACCGAAGGGCACGGTGCCGTGGATCGAGCACGGCGATGTATTGCTGGCCGACTCGGCATTCATTATCGAGTATCTGCAAGCAACCTTCGGCGACTCGCTGAACGACGGGCTGAAGCCCGCCGAGCTCGCCAGCGGGCACGCCGTGACGCGGATGCTCGAGGAAACGCTGGGGCGGATCATCGCTTACACGCGCTGGCTCGTTGATGCGAACTGGCCGATGATGCGCGAGACAGCGTTCGCCCACATGCAAGAACCCGCCAAGAGCGAAGTCGGCGAGAAATCGCGTGCGCGGATTCGGGAGATCATGGAATCACACGGCATTGGGCGGCATACCGCCGATGAAGTTCAGCATCTCGGGTTGCGCGATCTGCGCGCAGTGGAAATCTTGCTGGGGAACAAAGATTATCTGCTCGGCGATCGACCTAGCGGAGTCGACGCGACGCTATTCGGCGTGCTCGCTGAGTTCATCGTGCCGCCGCTGGAATGCGAGATTTCCGACTACGCACGCAGCAGCAAAACGCTAAGCGACTATTGTGACCGCATTCTGGGCCGCTACTTTCCGGAATATCACTAAACAGTCGCGGCATTAGTCATCCATAAATAAATTTATATGCTACCCTCAAATTTCTAATAAAATAAATAAATTTAATGCAACCCGCATTAGAAGAATTAGAAGCAGGGAATATGTTATGGCTCAAATTTCCGCAGGTAGAATTTCAAGATTCTTGTTCATTATCGGGTTGATGGTTAGCAACATCACGATTGCAGATAATCGCAACGACGCGACCGATGCGACAAAGGCAGCAAACGACAAGCTGCTTCAATATTTGCCATTCGGCGACAAGCAATCATTCGAAGACTCGCATAAGGGCTTTATCGCCCCTTTGTCTCAGGACGTGATCAAGGGAGAAGCCGGTAATGTGGTCTGGAATCCCGCACAATATGGCTTCATAGAAGAAGGTAAAGCAGCCCCCGATACAGTAAATCCCAGCCTTTGGCGTCAATCACAACTCATTAACATTTCCGGTTTATTTAAAGTCACCGATGGCATTTACCAGGTGCGCAACCAGGATTTGTCGAATATGACCATCATCGAAGGTGATGAAGGCATCACTATCGTTGACCCAATGATTTCGGCCGAGACCGCTAAGGTTGGACTGGACCTCTATTACGCTAATCGCGGTGAAAAACCCGTTAAGGCCGTGCTTTATACGCATAGCCATGTTGATCACTACGGCGGCGTGCGTGGGGTTACCAACCAGGCGGATGTCGATTCAGGGAAAACCAGAATCTATGCACCAATAAATTTTCTGGATCACGCAGTCGCCGAGAATGTCATGGCCGGGACAGCCATGAGCAGACGTGCGAGCTATATGTATGGCAATTTGCTCCCCCCAGATGAAAAAGGCCAGGTGGGTGCAGGTTTAGGTACAACAACGTCAGCAGGCAATGTAACGCTGATCCCACCCACCGACATTATTAGCAAGACCGGCCAGACAGAAATCATTGACGGATTGACGTATGAGTTTCTGTGGGCGCCGGGAACCGAAGCACCAACCGAGATGCTTTTCTATCTTCCTAAATTCAAGGCACTCAATGGTGCAGAGGATGCCACCCATACGCTACACAACACATATTCATTGCGTGGTGCCAAGATTCGTGAACCGTTGCCGTGGTCAAAGTTCCTGAATCAATCACTGGATATATGGGGTGACGATGTTGAAGTGCTGTTTAACATGCATCATTGGCCAATATGGGGCAACGACACTATCCAGAATCATATGAAGCTGCAGCGGGATATGTACCGCTATATCAATGATGAAACGCTACGTCTGGCCAATCACGGTTACACGATGGTGGAAATCGCAGAGATGTTTAAGATGCCCAAAGCCATCGACACACATTTCTCCAATCGTGGTTACTACGGTTCCGTTAATCACAACGTTAAGGCTACCTACGTACTGTATCTCGGCTGGTTCATCGGTAACCCGGCGACCCTCAATGAATTGCCGCCAGTAGAAGCCTCATATCCACGTAGCGTTTTGAGGC
>PVMS01138875.1_pt1 | contig 11512 bp, 10 predicted proteins | sample 1853461 | NCBI WGS metagenome assembly PVMS01 (sample SAMN08582032, study PRJNA380276) | Marine sediment metagenome, whole genome shotgun sequencing project. | isolation source: ocean sediment barecode stripped | collected 2017
GGCCCGGGCGGAGGGCGCCGCCGCGCCTGCGCAGGAAACGGGTGAGGCTTGGCGCGGCGGCGCCCTCCGCCCGGGCCTTTTGCTCGATTCGCGGGGGGGCGGTTCGCTTGCGTGCCGTCGGTGGGTGGGGAAGTGGTATACCTCCGGCGTGAAGCGGTTGGTGGCCCTGCTCCTCTGTCTCGTCCCGACGGCCTGCGGCTATGGGTTCGTGCGGTATTCGGGGGGGTTCGAGGGGGTCGAGACGGTGGCCATCGAGACGCCTCTCAATGACTCGTACGATGCCGGGGTCGAGTTCATGGTGGCGGATGCTTTGCGGCGGGAGTTCCTGCGGCGGCGTGCGCCGAAGCTGGTGTCGAACCCGGATCGGGCGGACCTGGTGATCAGCGGGCGGGTGCTGCCGATCCGGGCGACGAGCCGGAGCTTCTCGTCGGTGGTGTTGGCGTTGGAGTACGAGCTGGTGCTGGACGTCCAGCTGCTGGCGCGGCGCAGCGACGGGACCGAGGTGCCGATCGATCCCCGCGCGACGCGGGAATCGGAGCGCTATCTCGCGAGCGCGGACTCTGAGGCGCTGCGCAAGAACCGCGAGGAGGCGCTGCGGCAGGCGTCGAACGTGCTGGCGGGTCGGGTCTACGACGCGCTCTACGAAACGCTGGCGCGATGAATCTCGCGTCGCTGCGAAAGGAGCTGGGGGAGGGCGGTATCCGTCCGGCCTACCTGCTGGCGGGTGACGAGCCGCTGCTGCGTGACGACGCGCTGGCGGCAATCCAGGGCGCGGTCCTCGAGCCGGGCGCCGTAGACTTCAACCTCGACCGCATGACGGGCGCCGATGCCACGCCGACGCGTCTGGCGAACGCGGTGAGGACGCTTCCCGTGCTGGCGGATCGGCGCCTGGTGGTGCTGCGCGATCCAGAGTCGGCACGAGGTGGCGCCAAGGTGCTGGGCGACGCTCTGGTCGAGGCGATCGGTGAGCTCGCTGCCGACGACGAGGTGAAGGCGGTACTGGTGGTGGCGACGGCCAAGGCCGACGCGCGCGCCAAGTGGGTCAAGGCCTTCGGCGAGGCCCGGGTCGATTGCACGGCGCCCCGCAAGGAGAAGGAGCTGGTTGCGTTCGCCCGCCAGGAGGCGAAGGCCCAGGGGGTTTCGCTCGCCAAGGGCGCGGCCGAGCTGCTGGCCGAACGCGTCGGCCCGCAGCTCCTGCTGTTGCGCCAGGAGATCGCCAAGGCGGCGCTGCTCGCCGGACCGGGAGAGCCCGTGGGTCGCAGCCACGTGGCCGTCGGGACCGCCGACACCGCCGAGGAGCCGATCTGGGACCTCACCGACGCGATCGGCGAGGGGCGCACCGCCGACGCCCTGGCGCTGCTGGGCAAGCTCCTGGCCGCCGGCTCGCCGCCGATCGTGGTGCTGGGCGCTCTCGCCAGCCACTTCCGCCGCCTCACCCGCGTCCGCAACGGCGGCAACGTGGGCGGCCCGCCCTTCATCCAGCGCAAGCTACAGGGGCAGGCGTCCCGCTACGGCCCACGCCAGCTGCTCTCCTGCCTGGCCGCAATCCACCAGACCGACCTCGCCCTCAAGGGCGCCGGCCACCTGAAGCCCGAGATGGCCCTCGAGCGCCTGGTCCTCGGCTTGTCGGGTTAGGCAAGGCCGAAGGCCGCGCAGCGAGGCGTAGCCGAGCGAAGTCACGCAAGGCCGAAGGCCGCGCAGCCAAGGCGTAGCCGAGCGAAGTCACGACAGCTGAACCAATCCACCCAGGGCTGGGGATGTTGTCCCCGATCGCCCCGGCCGCGCTACGCGCTGGCAGCTCGGTTGGTGGCCTTGGTGAGGCGGGAGATCCGGCGGCTGGCCGTCTTCCAGTGGATCAGGCCCTTGCTCGAGGCGCGGCGGAGCTTGCTCTCGGCCTTCTTGAGGCCGCCGGCGGCGGCCTCGGCGTTGCCGGCGTCGAGGGCGGTCCGAACCTGCTTGATGGCGCTCCGCATCTCACTGCGGTCGTGTCGGTTCCGGTCCCGACGGCGCAGCGCCTGGCGGGCGCGCTTCTTGGCGGACTTGTGATTGGCCACGGATCCTCCTCGGGCGGCGGACTATAGGGCAGGACCCTCCTCCCCGCTGCTTCAGGGGGGGGGCCGTGAAGGCCGATACGGAGGCAGACCGACCGGATCCATCGGGGGGACGTGTGACCGGACGCATGGGGAAGGTGGCGCTGTGGCCGGCCGTCGGCGTGGTGCTCGCGCTGGTGCTGGGCTCCGTGGGCGCGCTCGCCGACGATCCCGGCGAAATGCCGCCGGACATCGCCCTGGTCCCCGACGCCCTGGTCCCTGCGGGGATGATGGCTGAGGCCCAGACCCCGGCGCCGCCGCCCGTCGAGCGGCAGCCGGCGAATGCCATCGAGGACGCGTGGCACGCTCCAGCCCCGGACCTCTCCGAGCGGGTCTGGCGCACGCGCCGGGCGGCCCTCGAGCTGGGCGTCTGGAACCTGGACGGCGCCGCGCGCGCCCTTCGGGTCTCCGAGGGAGCCGCCCTCGCGAACGCCGAGGCCGCAGTGGCGCTGGCTCCGGACCTGCCCGCCGGGCACATGGAGCTGGCCCAGGCGCTCTGGCTCCATGGGGACTCGCCCCTCTCGGCCGTCCGCACGGCCAGCGGCGCCCTGATGGCGTTTGCGCGGCATCCGGAGGGCGCACTCTGGCTCGGGGGCTCGCTGCTCCAGGTGTTGGCCCTCGGACTGATGGTCGGCGGGCTGCTGGCGATCGCGATGATGGCGCTCCTCGTCACGCCCCACGCCGGCCACGATCTGGGCGATCTCTTCTCGCTGCGCATGCCCGCCTTCGGCCGTGCCGCGCTGCTGCTGGCCTTGCTGCTGATCGCGCCGGCCCTCGGCGAGGGCCTGCTCGGCATGGGGCTCGCGCTGGCGGCGGTCGCCGCGGTCTACGGGACCCGCGGACAGCGGATCGCCCTGGCAGTGGCCGCGCTGGCGGTGGTGGCCGGCGCGCACCCGGTGGCGCGCCTGTCGGGGGCGATGCTGGAGGCGCTGCCGAACGACCCGGTCGCCCGTGCCGTGCTCGCGACGAGCCGCGGCGCGGTACTGGCCGAGGACGTGGCCCGACTCGAAAGCGCTCCTCGAACCGACCTCCTGGCGCGCCAGGGACTCGCCCGGCTGGCGCGCCGGCAGGGAAACCTCGGGCGCGCCGATGCGCTCTACCAGGACCTCGTGCGCCAGATGCCGGGCGACACGGTGATCCTGACGAATGCGGCCAACGTGCGCCTGCACCTGGGCCACATGGAGTCGGCGTTCGAACTCTACAACGAGGCCCTCGACATCGAAGAGTCGCCCATCGTCCTCTACAACCGCTCCCAGGCCTACGGTCGCGACTTCCAGGTGGACGAGCTGACCCGGGCGCTGGAGCGGGCCCAGGCCCTCGACGGTGATCTGGTGGCGAACCTGACACGCCTGCAGGGCACCCAGCCCGAAGGCTTCGTCGTGGATCTGCCCGTTCGCAACGAGATGGTGTGGCGGCGTGTGCTCGATACCGATGCCGGCGGGGAGTTTGCAGCCGAGCTGCGCGCGCCGCTGTCGCCCGGCCGCCTCGGCGTCGGACCGGCGGAGATGGCCGGCGCCTTCGCCGCGGCAATCGCGCTCGGCGCTCTGGTCGGGCTCGGGTTCCGGCCGTCGGGCTGGTGCACGCGCTGCGGCCGCCGGGTGTGTCCGCGCTGTCATCCCGACCGGGTGCGTTCCGCGCTCTGCGCCGCCTGCAATACGCTCTTCCACCAGCCCGAGCAGACCGATCGCGACCTGCGGCTCGCGCGGATCGAGGCGCTGCGGGAGCGCGAGGCACGGCTCGACAAGGCGGCCTGGGCGGTCTCGATTGCGTTGCCCGGCGCTGCCGGTGTGCTCGCCCAGCGTCCCCTGCGCTGTGTGATCGGTGCGATCTGCTTCGCGCTGGCCCTGGGCGCGTTCCTCCATCGCGAGGGAGCGGTGCCCGACCCGTTGATCGCCGGCGCGGCTGGGCCCTTCGCCTTCTTCTGCGTGACGGGCTTCTTCGGCTTGGTGTACGCGATCGTCGTCGGCACGTCGCTGGCCGCGCGCAGGAGTCTCTAGCCGTGGGTGTCGCGCTGCGTGGAAACCTCGAGGACTTCGGCATCGCCGACGTCTTCCAGCTGATCGGGCAGCAGCGCAAGACCGGCGTGCTGGAGTTCCGCGCCGACGGCGACGGCCACCTGGTCCAGCTGCGCTTCGACCGGGGCGCGGTGGTGTCGGCAGCGCCAGCGGGCAACCGGGCCGAGGAAGCGCTGGCCGACATGCTGGTGCGTTGCGGCAAGATGACGAGCAGCCAGCTCGACGAGCTCAACTCCGAGTGCGAGGCGGCGGCGCAGACCGCGCCCCGACTCGCCCTGGCCGCCCAGTGGATCGAAGAGGACGAGCTCAACCGCATCGAGGACCTGCTCACCCGGGAGACCTTCTTCGACCTGCTTCGCTGGGAGCGGGGCGCGTTCGACTTCGAGAATCAGCCGATCGATCACGCGCGGTCCTTCGAGACCCTGCTCGGAGCCGAGCAGATCCTGATGGACGGCCTGCGGATGGTCGACGAGTGGCAGAGCCTGTCCGAGATCGTGCCCGAGGACATGGTCTTCCAGCGGGCCGCGGGCTTCGAGGAGTATCGCCGGCGCGCGAGCCTCGACGCTTCGCTGATGAACGACGCCGAGTGCGTCTACCAGCTCGTCGACGGTCGCATGGCGGTGCGCCGGATCGTGGACCTCTCGTTGCTCGGGACCTTTGACGCCGTCCGGCTGCTGGCGGATCTGAGGCGCGCCAAGGTGATCGAGCCCCTGGCGGAGGAGGCGCGCCTGCGGCTGCTGAGCAAGCCCGCAGTGCGGCGCGTGCAGCTCGGCGCGGGTGAGGCGCTCGGCTGGCTGACGGCGCTGGGGGCGCTCGCGGCGCTGGTCGCCCTTTACATCGTGGCGCGACCCACCGCGGTTGCGATCGCCCCGTCGGGCTTCGCGATCGAGCGCTCGGCCCGGGCCCGGGTGCATGACGCCCATGCCGCGCGGCGCGCGCGGCACGCGGTCGAGGCCTGGCGTTTCGCCGAGGGTCGCTGGCCGTCCGACCTGGGCGAGGTCGCGACTTCTGCGCTCCTTCCCGACGGCGCGTTGGCGACGTCACCGAGCCGCCCCTACTATTATTTCGAGCGCGACGAGGGCGTCCTCCTCCTGGCGCCGCCGCGCTGATCCCGGGGCATCTCCCCGTCCTGGCGCGCAGAGGCAAACCGCTGGCCCGAAAAGACGCGACCACCCGACAGACCCTGGTCTTCGACGACAACCACATGGCGGCTGCCCTGTACGGTGAGGGCGACCGGACCCTGCGGATCCTGGAGCAGGAGCTGGGCATCGCCGCCCGGGCCCGCGGCAACGAGGTGCGCCTGGTCGGGGACGCCGAGGCCGTGGCGGCCGGGCGCAAGGTGCTCGAGGAGCTCTACGGGACGCTATCCGGCGGCGGCGACGTCCATGCCCGCGACGTTCGCCAGGCCGTGCGCATGGTCCGGCAGGAGCCCGACGTCGATCTCCAGAGCGTCTGCGAGGACGTGCTCGCGTCGGTGGATTCGCGCCGGCGCATCATCGCCAAGAACCTGGCCCAACGTCAGTACATCGACCTGATGCGCACCCGCGACGTGGTCTTCTCCGTCGGGCCGGCGGGAACCGGCAAGACCTATCTCGCCATGGCGCTGGCCGTGGCGGCGCTGAACCGCCACGAGGTCTCCCGGGTGGTGCTGACGCGCCCGGCGGTCGAGGCCGGCGAGAAGCTGGGCTTCCTGCCCGGTACGATGGCCGAGAAGGTGAACCCCTACCTGCGCCCGCTCTATGATGCGCTCAACGACATGATGCCCTTCGAGAAGGCCGAGCGGCTGCTCGAGCGCGGCATCATCGAGGTCGCGCCGCTGGCCTTCATGCGGGGCCGGACCCTGAACGATTCCTTCGTGATTCTCGACGAAGCGCAGAACACGACCGGCGAGCAGATGAAGATGTTCCTGACCCGCCTGGGCTTCGACTCCATGGCGGTGGTCACGGGCGACGTGACCCAGACCGACCTGCCCGAAGAGAAGACCAGCGGGCTGGTCGAAGCGCTCGAGGTGCTCCACGGTGTCGAAGGCATCGGCTTCATGCACTTCACCGAGAAAGACGTCGTGCGACACCCGCTGGTGCAGTCGATCATCCGCGCCTACGACCGCAGGGGATCGCGCCGCAACGGAGGGCGAGACGCGGCGGCGCGCATCCAAGCTGCGAGCGAGGGACCGGCGGACAAGACCGAGGCTCTGGATGAGCGCCGCGGCGAGGAAGCCGAAGCTCCGGAAGCGGAATGAAGCTTCGCCACTCCGCGCCTCCCCCTCGCGCAGCCGAATGACCGTCCGCCTCTCCGCGCCTCCCCCGCGGAAGGGTCTGCCCGCGGTCGATCGCCGGCTGCTGCGCTCCCGGGCGGGCCGGGTGCTGCGCGCTCTGGGCCACGCCCGCTCCGAGCTCTCGCTGGCCCTGATCGACGACGAGCGGATGCGGGAGCTCAACGCCGGCTATCGCGGCAAGGACCGGCCCACCGACGTGCTCTCGTTCTCGATGCTCGACGGGGAGGGCGCGGAGCATCGCGGCCGTCTGCTGGGGGACGTGGTGATCGGTCTCGAGACCGCGGCCCGCCAGGCGCGCCAGCGCCGGCGGGGAGTCGACGAGGAGGTGGCGCGACTGTTGATCCACGGCACGCTGCACCTGCTGGGTCACGACCACGAGCGCGACGACGAGGCCCGGGCGATGCGCGCCGAGGAGCGCCGGCTCTGGCGGCTGTTGAGGGACACCGATGGCTAGCGCGGGCTGGCTCACGGCCTATGCCGTGGTCACGTTCCTGGCGTTTCCCCACCCGGTGGGCGCCGGGGTCCTCGACCTGGGGCTCGCGCTCGCATGGCTCTCGCCAGCGCTGCTGCTGCTCGGAACCGCCGGGCTGCCTCCTCGGCAGGCGGCGTGGCGCGGCTTCCTGGCCGGCGGGCTCGCCCACAGCGCCGTGCTGCACTGGATCTGGGTCGTGGCGGTGACCTACGGGCATGTGAATCCCTTGCTCGGCGTGCTCGGCCCCCTGGGCCTGGGGGCCTGGCTGGGCCTCTTCACGGGCGGGTTCGCCGCCCTCGCCGCGTGGCTCACGCGGGCCGCCGCGGCCGGCGGGAGGGGGGCCTGGCTGGCGTCGCCCTTCGCGCTGGCCGCCGTTTGGACGGCGCTCGATCACCTGCGCTCGTTTCTCTTCGGGGGATTTCCCTGGGCGACGCTCGGCTACGCCCAGCACCAGAACGATCCGCTGCTGGCCTGGGCGTCCATCGGCGGTGTCTATGCTCTCTCCTTCCTGACGGTGGCGGGGGGCGCATCGCTGGCGCGGATCGGATTGGCGCGCCGGATCGATGTGTTGGCGGGCTGGGGTCTCGCCTTGGTGCTGGTGGCGCACGGGGGCGGGCTGCTGCTGCGCGCGCTCGAGCCGGAGGACCCGACCGACACGGTGCGGGTGGCCGTCGTGCAGGGCAACATCGAGCAGAGCGTGAAGCGGTCGCGGGAGTGGTACGAGCGGACGATCGGCATCTATGAGGAGCTCACCCGGGAGGCGGTGGCCCAGGGCGCCGAGGTGGTGGTCTGGCCGGAGACCGCAGTGCCCGGCTGGCTCGGAACCGACGGCACCAACGGGGAGTGGCTGAGGGCGCTGGCGGCGGACACCGGAGTCCAGCTCGTGGTCGGCGCCGTGGGGCTCGAGCAGAGCGAGGACGGCGCCTTCACGAAGTTCTTCGACAGCGCGTTCTTCGTCGACCCGGCGGGGCGCTTCACCGACCGCTACGACAAGGCCCACCTCGTGCCCTTCGGCGAGTACCTCCCGTTCCAGGAGCTGCTCGGCCGCTTCTTCAAGGCCGTCGCTCGGGGCATTGCCTCGGCCAGCGTGACGCCCGGGGCGGGGCCACGGGCCGTGGAGGTCCGCACCGGGGACGGGCCGCTGCCCGTGGGGGTGCCGATCTGCTATGAACTCCTCTTCCCGGATCTCGTGCGGGGCTTCGTGGACGACGGCGGCGAGATGCTCTTCGCCATCACCAACGACGCCTGGTACGGGCGGACCGGGGCGCCCTTTCAGTTCCTGGCGATCACCGCGATGCGATCGGCTGAGAACCGGGTCTGGACGGCGCGGGCGGCGAACACGGGGGTATCCGCGATCATCGATGCGCGAGGCCGCGTGCGGAAACGCACCGCGATCTTCGAGCGCGGCCTGCTGGTGGCGGACGTCCCGAGGCGCCCGGCACCGGCGGGCGGATCGTTCTACGCGCGTCACGGCGACGTCTTCGCCGCGGCGTGCTGGGTGGTGACCCTGGCGGCGATCGGATGGGCCTGGACCCGGCAGAGGAGAGGCGCGGACGGATGAGCGAAGCCGAGAACGGCACCCTGGACTCCCACGAGCTCGGAGAGCGGCTGGGCGCGCTGCGCAGTCGAGTCGACGAGCTCCGGGGGCGTCTTTGACGTCGATGGCCTGAGGAAGAAGCTCGAGGAGTTGGAGCAGGCGTCGGCGCGACCGGATCTCTGGGAAGACCGCGAGGTCGCCGAGAAGGTGCTCCGCGACAAGAGTCGGATCGGCAAGGAGGTCGCGCTCTTCGACGGCCTCGAGACGGCGCTGGAAGAGGCCGAGGTCCTGCTCGAGCTGGCCGCCGAGGAGGACGACGAGGCCACCCGTGCCGAGGCTGCTGCCAAGCTCGACCAGGCCGGGCGCGACTTCGAGGAGGTCGAGTTCCGCCGCCTGCTGGGAGGCGAGCACGACGCCTCCAATGCCATCGTCTCGATCAACGCCGGCGCCGGCGGCACCGACGCCTGCGACTGGGCCGAGATGCTGCTGCGCATGTACACGCGCTGGGCCGAGCGACACGGCATGGGCGCGGAGCTGATGGATGTGCAGGCCGGTGAAGAGGCGGGCCTGCGCAGTGCCACGGTCAACCTCAAGGGCGACTATGCCTTCGGCTACATGAAGGCCGAAGAAGGAGTGCACCGGCTGGTGCGCATCTCGCCCTTCGATTCCCAGGCCCGGCGCCACACGGCCTTCGCCAGCGTCTCGGTGGTTCCGGAGCTCGACGACGCCATCGAGGTCGAGATCGACGAGAACGATCTGCGCGTCGACACCTACCGGGCCGGCGGCGCCGGCGGGCAGCACGTGAACAAGACCGACTCGGCCGTGCGTCTCACCCACCTCCCGACCGGGATCGTGGTCCAGTGTCAGAACGAACGCTCGCAGCACAAGAACCGGGCCTCGGCCATGAAGGTGTTGCGCGGGCGCCTCTACGAGCACGAGCGGCGCAAGCGCGAAGTGGAGCTCGCAGCGATGCGCGGCGAGCAGAGCAAGATCGACTTCGGCAGTCAGATCCGCTCCTACACGCTGCACCCGCAGCAGCGGGTGAAGGATCACCGCACGAGCGAGGAGTCCGGCAACGTAGACGCGGTGCTCGAGGGGGACCTCGACCGCTTCATTCGTGCCACACTGGTGCAGAAGGCTGCCGAGCAGGCGGAGCAGGCGTGAGCGCGAATCACAGAAACGCGGAGCAGGCGTGAGCGCGAATCAGAGAAACGCGGAGCAGGCGTGAGCGAACGCGAGCGAGATTCGAGGCGGAGCAAGCTGGACGCGCTGCGGGAGGCGGGGATCGACCCCTTTCCGCCGCGGTCCGGGTCCCGGGTGCCGGTGGCGGAGGTGCACCAGCGCTTCGGCGAGCGCAGCGAGGAGGAGCTGGAGGCGTCGCCGGAGAGCGTGGCGGTCTGCGGGCGCGTCATGGCTCTGCGCTCGTTCGGCAAGCTCCTCTTCCTCACGCTGGTCGAGGATGGTGTTCGCATCCAGGTCTCCGCCAAGAAGAAGGAGATCGCTGCCGAGACCTTCGCCTTCATCAAGGGGCTCGATGTCGGCGACTTCGCCCGCTTCGAGGGGCCGGTCTGGCGCACGAAGAAGGGCGAGCTCACCGTAGACGCCAAGGAGGCCCGACTGCTGGCCAAGGCGTTGCGCCCGCTGCCCGAGAAGTGGCACGGCCTCCAGGACACCGAGACCCGCTTCCGCCAGCGCTACCTCGACCTGCTCGTGAACGAGAAGACCCGGGAAACCGCGCTGATCCGCTCGCGGGTGATCCGGGCCATGCGAGACTTCCTCGATTCCCGGGGCTTCCTCGAGGTGGAGACGCCCGTGCTCCAGCCCCTCTACGGCGGCGCAGCGGCCCGGCCCTTCACCACCCATCACAACACCTACGACCAGACCCTCTACCTGAGGATCTCCGACGAGCTGTATCTCAAGCGCCTCGTGGCAGGCGGTCTGGACCGGGTGTACGAGATCGCCCACAATTTTCGAAACGAGGGTGTGTCGCGCAAGCACAACCCCGAGTTCACGATGATGGAGTGCTACCAGGCCTACGCCGACTATCGCGACATGATGGATCTCACCGAGGCGATGGTGGAGCACATCGCCCGCGAAGTGCGCGGCGACACGAAGCTCGAGTACCAGGGCACCGAGCTCGAATTGAAGGGCTCGTGGCCGCGCATCACCCTGCGCGACGCGATCTTCGAGCGTTGCGGCGTCGACATTCGCGCGAACCCGGATCTCGCTTCCCTGCGCGCGGCGGTGAAGGAGGCCGGCGCCGGCTCGGGCGACGCGCCGACCTGGGCCAAGCTCGTCGACGACCTCTTCAGCGAACACGTGGAGCCGAAGCTCGTCCAGCCCGTCTTCATCACCGACTACTCGGCCGAGCTCTCGCCGCTGGCCAAACGCAAGCCCGACGACCCGAGCCTGGTCGAGCGCTTCGAGCCCTTCGTCGCGGGCATGGAGATTGGCAACGCCTTCAGCGAGCTCAACGATCCCGACGACCAGCGCGAGCGACTGCTGGCCCAGGTCGCGGCCCACGAGGCCGGGGACGACGAGGCCCACCCGCTGGACGAGGATTACATCCGCACCCTCGAGCACGGCCTGCCGCCGACGGGCGGGCTGGGGATCGGCGTCGATCGCCTGATCATGGTGCTGGCCGATCAGCCGAACCTGCGGGAGGTGATCCTCTTTCCGCACCTGCGACCCTCCTCTGGGGAGCCCGGCAGTGCGGACGATGCACCCGGGCCGTCGGACAGGGACGAATAACGTGGAGGCGCTCTGGAGCGTGCTGACGGCCGCCGGCGGATCGCTGGCGCTGATGCTGATCGTGACGATGGCCGTCGGCATCATGGCGCTGACGCTGCTCTTCGTCGGCTCCGCGGTGGTGACCCTCGAGAGCTTCGCGCGGGTGGCGCGGCGCTGGCGCACGCTTCTGGGCTGCGTGCTGATCTGGGCGGTCTTCGTCGGCGGGGCCTCGCTCTACTTCGCGGAGCCGCAGATCGTGGCCGAGCTGGGAGGCCTCTCGTATTGGCTGCGCGCAACGGTGGGCGCCGCCGTCGCAATCGGCGTGGCCGTCGGCCTGATGCGCGGGACGCTGCGCTGGCTGAGCTCCGCCACTCTGGCCATCGTGGTCTTGAC
>PVMS01012216.1_pt1 | contig 11509 bp, 9 predicted proteins | sample 1853461 | NCBI WGS metagenome assembly PVMS01 (sample SAMN08582032, study PRJNA380276) | Marine sediment metagenome, whole genome shotgun sequencing project. | isolation source: ocean sediment barecode stripped | collected 2017
AAGGGGTCGAATCACTCCTAAATGATGTGCACGGAATACTCGTTCCCGGAGGATTTGGGAAACGAGGATTTGAAGGAAAGATAGAAGCTGTCAGGTTCGCGCGTGAGCAAAAAGTTCCTTGCTTTGGAATATGCCTGGGAATGCAAATGGCAGTAGTAGAATTTGCTAGAACTGTTTGCGGTATAAAGGACGCGCATTCAAGGGAATTCTCTGAGGATATTGTTAGCCCGGTAATTGATCTCATGGAACACCAGCAGGATATAAATAATATGGGCGGCACAATGAGACTGGGGGCCTATCCGTGTATTCTGGGAAGGGGTACTTTTGCACAAGCCGCTTACGGAAGAGGTGAAATTTCAGAAAGACACCGCCACCGTTATGAAGTAAATAATTCTTACCGTCAAACCTTATCAAATAACGGACTTATATTTAGCGGACTATCCCCGGATGAAGAGCTGGTTGAGATGATTGAGCTTAATAACCATCCCTGGTTTGTAGGCTGTCAGTTCCATCCGGAGTTTAAGTCAACCCCGCTTGAGCCGCACCCGCTTTTCAGAGACTTCATAAAAGCAGCTATGGAATATAAGTCTTCTCTATCATCATAAAAATATCTTGATAACAACAAGCTGCCACTGAATACTTAACAGATGACTAAATTCATAGCGATCTTTATATTAATTATTGGCTCTTGTTTAGCCTTAGAAGTTACACAGTCCTTTGCGGACGTTTCAGAATCACAAAAACCTGAGGTGATGCACCTGCTCTTATTTGTCGAAACTACCCAGTGCGCATTTGAAAGGAATGGTAAAAAATACGATGGTGAAAGTGCCTCTAAACATATAAAAAGAAAGTACAATTATTTCAGAGACCAAATCACTACAACTCAGGAGTTTATAGAATATTCGGGGACTAAAAGTACAATGAGCGGTAAGTTTTATCTAGTCTATTGCGGCGATAATGACCCGATAAAATCCCAAGATTGGTTATTGCAAGAATTGAATAAGTTTAGGGGAAAATCCTGATGATTTATCTCATATGAATGAAACATTTCGATCCTGTGTTAAAATAGTTGCGTAAGAGTTTAAAACTTCTTCAAATTAATAAAAACTAATACCCAATGACCAGAAAAATACCTAAAGCCAACGAACTTATATTGTTCAGAAAACGAAAGGAACCGTCTTTTGGAATATTCTCTAACGCCCTTGGAGATAAAGCTAATATCTTCTCCGAGGAAGGAAAGGATGTCTCAATAGATTTAGAAAAAATTGCTTACATCACAGGAATCACGATCGAAGGCAATTTTACGCAGCCGGAAAAAAAGCTTAAGTTAAGGGAAGTTAGAAGAAATCTCGAAAAAGAAAAAGAGAAGGTCGATTTAGAGACTTTGTGGGAATGTGTTGGGGACGAAAAGAATGAGATCATGTTTAATGATCTTGTAGAGCTCTATTTTGGCGATAGCAATATTGTAAACGAACAGACTTTACTATTATTTTGGGCTGTAGATAAAAATGACGTCTACTTTAAAAGAGGGGTAACGGGTTATTATGCAAGAGAAGCTTCTGAGGTTGAAGAACTAACCGCTAAAGAAGAGGCTGAGGTCAAAAAGAAAGAGTATCGTATGCATGCACTTGGCTGGGCCAAACAGCTAATTAGTGGAGGTGGTAAGAGTGCAGAGGAAAACTTTGACCCACAAGAGTATATAGATCTTATCAAAAGCTACGTAATCTTCGTGGATAAATTCAATCGAGCTGGAGAAGTTAAATCCTTCTTATCGGAAATTGGAATCAAAGATGTAGAAGGCGCAATCGAATTCTTAATAAAATCAGGAGCCTGGAAAGAAGACGAAGACCCTTTAATCAAAAGATTTTATATTAGCGAAGATTTTTCTAAAAAAGTAGTTGAAGAAGTTGAAGAGATTTTAGAGACACCCTTTTCAGATGAAGGCTTAGAAGACCTAACTCGTCTGCATGTGTTCTCTGTTGATGATGAGAGCACACAGGATATAGACGACGCCATATCAATTGAAGAAACACAAGAACTAACAACCCTTGGTATCCACATAGCAAATGTTGCGGCATATGTCCCTAAATGGAGCAGCATGGACGATGATGCGGCCCGAAGAGGCGAGACAATATATCTACCTGAGAATCACATACATATGTTTCCCGAAGATTTAATAAAAGAGAGACTTAGTCTTTGTGCAGGCACTGAGAAAAAGGCTCTCTCTTTGCTCGTAGATTTTGATTCCAATCTAAATATAAAGGACTATAGATTTACAAATTCCAAGATATTGGTAAGAGAAAACATAAGCTACTCAAAAGCTTCTGAATATTTCGATACTGACCCGATTGGCAACAGGTTCAAACAAATTGCAGAAAACTTGCGCGAGAAAAGACTCCGGGCAGGCGCATTAATAATCCAACTGCCGCAGCTTAAATTCAGCTTTGATGAAAACTCAAATGTTACTATCGAAAAAAATTATATGAATACGCCAGCTCATAGGGTTGTTTCTGAATTCATGATACTAATGAACACAATGGCTGGGAAGTTTTTAAAAGATAACAGGGTTCCGGGGATATTCAGATCACAGCCCGAGGCGATTTCAGATGACGCCAGAGGGTATGACGAAAACGACCCTCTATACGCGCTTCATGTTGTGAAGTATTTAAGAGCCCCGAGAGTAGGGCTTGACCCCGCACCTCACTTATCTCTAGGAATAGATGTTTACGCTCAGGCAACGTCCCCTATAAGGCGCTACGTTGATCTTATCATTCAAAGGCAAATCGTATCGGAGCTACAAAAGGACGACCCGTGCTACACTGAGGATGAGCTGGAGAATCTGTATCCCAGAATAGAAATCGGAATTAGAGACAAGAAGATGGTAGAGAGAAACAGAGAAAGATACTGGATCTACAAACACCTGGAAAAACTTCAGGGAAAAGAAATTCACGGGATAATAAACACAATTAATGACACCCGCGCTAGTGTATATCTTCCCGATTACCTCTTTGAGGTCCCGGTCTCTCTTGGCTCAAAAGTAAATTTGGAGGAGAGTAGGGACATAAAACTCCTTGTTCAAAAAGTTGATCCCCTAAGAAGAAAACTCACATTAACAACTAAGATAGCAGTATGAATGGATAGAGGCCAAAAGCCTCTTAATCGTTATTTTTTACCGCGGCTAACATTTCTTCAATGCTTGTATATTTTATCCGCGGACGGCCCTCTTTTTCTCCCCTTGAGATTTCAAGCTCATTAAGACGGAGCCAATCTTTGTAGCTGAAATAATCGGGCTGTCTTTCTCTGACTAATTCTAGTACCTGATCGGGCTCAGGAGCCTCCGGTGACAATATATTTCCTGATTCAATATCTTCTGCAATACACTGTACCGTCTCACCGGAGTCCAGTTTATTTGTTCCGATTACACCTGTAGGACCCCGTTTAATCCATCCTGTTGAGTAAACTCCATGAACATGCTCTCCCGTGTCAGAATCTAAAACGCGCCCCTTTTCATTATGTATAACTCCCCATTTGTCGTGGAAAGGAACGTCAGGGAGCGGAACTCCATGATAACCTATGGAGCGAAAGACCAGCCCCACGGGAAGTTCTTCAAACTCATTTGTTGCCCTTGGTCTCAAACTCCCGTCTTCACTCTTATAAAGTTCATTCTTTACAAGTTTAAGGGCTTTTACGTGACCTTCTTTATTGCCCAAAAGCTTCACTGGTGAAACCAAGAAGCGTATGTGAAGTTTTCGGGACTTTTCAAACTCTATATCTTCCGAGTAGGAGTTGAGTATCTCAATTTTCTTAACTGCGGAACGGTCCTCCTTTTTCTCAAGCAACTCCTTAGTAAATTCATCAAGCTCGACTTCCTCAACTCGCGTAACTGCATGAGCATCATCTAAATTCCCAAGCTCCCTCACCTCCGGATTTGTAAACGCCGCCTGAGCGGGACCCCGGCGGCCTAACAAAAACACCTCTTTTACCCGGCTTTTCTTAAGCGCTTCAAGCGCATAGTCCGCGATATCCGTTTGCATTAATTCCTCTTGGGTCCTGCATAGTATCCGCGCGACATCAACAGCGACATTTCCCACGCCCACAATGGCTACTCTCTCTTGCGTAAGGTCAAAGTTGTAATCTCTGTAATCGGGATGACCGTTATACCATGCGACAAATTCTGTCGCAGTATGACTCCCCGCTAAATCTTCTCCCGGAATATTCATCTTCCTATCCGTCTGAGCACCAGTTGCGAACACAACAATATGATAATGCTTCTTTAAATCCTCCATTGTTATGTGCTTTCCATATTCTACTAAGCCGAAAAACCGGAATCTCTCATTGGAGGCGATCTTGTCATATATCCTTGTAACCGACTTTATTTTCTGATGATCCGGAGCCACGCCCGAGCGCACAAGGCCGTGCGGGGTAGGGAGTTTATCGTACATATCTATCGAAAACTCATACTCGCTCTTCTTAAAGAGATGCTCGCAGGCATAAAAACCAGCCGGTCCTGAGCCGATTATCGCAACCCTTATCTGTGTATTAGTACCTTTTGATTGGGTCATAATTAATTTATCCCCTGTATTCAAAATTAAGCCAGAAAATCCAACATATATAGAATCTAATATTTAGGCAAAAATAATACCAAATTTTACCATCAGATCATAAATTGTATATAAACCGGAGTGATTAAATGATTATCCTAAATTACCAATATCCGGTAATATATTGCAAAGGGGTTTAAAAGATTCATAAATACACAGCAAACAAGAAAAAAGCGTTATTAAAGAGTAATCCGCTCTTAACTTATTTGGGCTTGGGTAATAAATTCTAAAAATGAGCACTGGAAAATTAATTGACCGGGCTGATTTTCATCTGAAAATCGTCCAGGAAATAAGCGATTTAGTAAACAAATCAACCGGATTGAACACAATCTTAAAAAAGGTTGTAAACAAAATTGCGAGCTCCCTTCATTTTGATGTCGTATCGGTCTACATATGGGATGAGGAGCAGAAACAGTTATTCCTGAGATCTACCAAGGGGTTAGCGGTAAATCCGCTTAAGGACACGATAACTCTTAAACCAAATGAGGGATTAACGGGGCTTGTTTTTCAAACCTCAAGATCGCTCACCGTAATGCCGGCATCTGAGCATTCACATTACAAATACTTCCCGGAGATAAGCGAAGAGGAATATGAGAGCTATATTGGTGTACCCATAATACTTCAAAACAAGTGCATAGGAGTGCTGGTAGGACAAACTAAAGAGAAAAGGGCAATAAACCCGGCAGAAGAAATGCTCTTTGAAATTATAGCCTCCCGTCTGGCAGGACTTCTTGAAGTAGCCGACAGATTAGAGAGGTTAAGAACCCCCGCAATTGTAAAACATAAAACAAGAACTTATCAGGGGAAAGGTGTCTCAAGTGGGATCGCTATAGGGAGGGTATTCCTGTTTCGCGGGCTTTTCCAGCAAATTAGTAGTGATGAATCCGAGAATTCTGATCCGGCGGTTGAAAAACAAAGAGTCTTAAAAGCACTTTCAGAGGTCGAGGATGATATAGAGAAGCTCATTCAAACCCTGGACTCAGAAGCTCTGCTATCTAAAGCTGAAATTGAGATATTCAGAGCACATCTGTTAGTAATACAAGGTCAAACCCTTCGCAATTCCATGTTTGAAAAATTAGAGCAGAAAAACATTTCCGCAGAACTTGCGGTTGTAGAGGCAATAGAGGATCTTGCTCAGCAGTTCGAGGGTCTGAGCGACAGATATTTAAGAGAAAAAGCCCAGGACTTTCGTGATATAGGGGAAAGAATTTTAAACGGCCTTTTGAAGCTAAGTAACGGAGCTCATCCCACAGCAGAACCGGAAGAAGGGGCAATCCTTATAGCTAATGACATCGGCCCCTCATTTGTATCGATGCTATTTAAAAACAAAGTCTCTGCCGTAGTACTCGAGAAGGGAGGCGAGACTTCCCATGCCGTCATTATCGCCAGGTCGATTGGTATTCCCGCGGTTGTTGGTATTGATAATATATGCAACCTAATCAGACCGGGTGAGAGGCTTATAGTTGACGGAAAAACAGGTTTCATATTCTCAAACCCTGACGAGAGCCTCATTTCAGAATATAAAATCACCTATAGCCAGATGATTAAAGTAAGAGAGGGGATAGAGAAAGAAGGGAAGGACGAGTCATGTGAGAAAAGCTTAGGAATAACACTCACAGCCAATATAGGGTTTCCTATTGATGTACAGGCGGCAAAACTCTACGGGATAAAGAACGTTGGTTTATTCAGAACAGAATTTGCTTTTGCACAATATGAGGAATGGCCTAAAGTAAGAGAGCAGGTATCGATATATAAGAAGTTGGCAGAGAATTTTGATGGCTATGTTACAGTAAGAACTCTCGATATAGGCGCGGACAAACTCCTCCCATATTTTGATTTCCCCAGAGAAGAAAACCCACTGCTTGGACTAAGAGCGATCAGATTCTCTATGGAATATCTCGAATTATTTAAGGACCAGATAAAAGCCATTCTTCTAGCTGCTAAAAAGGGCTTTAAATTCAAGATTATGCTTCCTATGGTCACAAACTTATGGGAAGTGGAGACAGCAAAGGAAATCATAGAAAATCTCGCTAAAGAAACGGGGATTGCCTCAGGAGACGTGCCCGTGCTAGGCGTAATGATGGAAGTTCCGGCCATGATATATCAGCTGGATGATTATAACGATATGGTCGATTTTATCTCAATAGGAACTAACGATCTGATCCAATACCTACTTGCGGTAGATAGAAATTCAAACATGGTTGGGCATTTATATTCAGCGTTCCATCCCGCAGTGCTAAGGCTATTAAATGAGATATATACCAAAACGCAGGATCTGGGTATGGACGTTTCAGTCTGCGGAGAGATGGCCGCCACCCCTTCGGGCGCTCTGAGCTTGATGTCGCTCGGATATACTCAGTTGAGTATATCTCCATCAAATGTGCCGTCTATCCGTTATCTCTGTAAACGGACACACAAGGATTTGCTGAGCACAGTTCGCCGCAAGATTTTAAATATTCGAAAGAAATCCGATATCGAAAGATATATAATTGAAGCCCTTGAATCCATCGACCCGGCACTTATAGAGATAGAGTAATTCGTTCCATTTTAAAATCCCCTTTTCTTTTATAAGTATTTAGGTATTTTTTAGACCCTGCCGATGAAACTCACAAAAATCCATATCATCTTATTCCTCCTGACAGTTGCCACAACTTTTATTACGGGGTTTTCTATTGGTGGAGACATTATAAGCGCACTATCGTTTTCCTTTGCACTTTTATTTATATTGGGATCACACGAGATGGGACATTATTATTACGGAAAAAAGTATGGCGTAGATATTACACCGCCGTATTTTATTCCTGCCCCTCCATTTATCTCTCCCATTGGGACATTCGGAGCATTTATAAAAATCAAATCTCCCATATCTACAAAAAGAGCTCTCTTTGATATAGGCATCGCCGGCCCATTCGCGGGCATAATCGCCACAGTACCAGTATTAATAATAGGGATAAAGTTATCGACAATAGTTGAAATGTCCGAGCACGCGGCCGAAGGAGGTCTTGTATTAGGAACGCCTTTAATAATGAGTCTTTTCTCAGATATTTTCTACGGCCCAATTCCACAAGGATATGATCTGTTTCTTCATCCCGTAGCATTTGCAGGGTGGGTAGGGCTATTTGTGACAGCGCTTAATTTAATTCCCTCAGGGCAGCTTGACGGGGGGCATATCGTCTATGCGTTATTCTCTAAAAAATATCATCGCTATGTATCCCGAGTCATGATTGTTCTTCTTCTAATCTTCGGCATAGGAACGAAAATTCTATTAGAGACTGGAAACGATTTATTAGGAAGCGGTTTTAATTGGTTCACTCAGGGTGTCCCGGTTATAGAAGGGTGGCCGGGGTGGATACTCTGGGCAGTGCTGCTTATATTCATGGGTGCCAAACATCCTCCTACGATGTATGAGGAAACCGACCTTGATATGAAGAGAAAAATTCTGGGACTAATATCACTTCTGATTTTTATAGGAACCTTCACTCCAGCACCGATCAAACTTATATAGTGAAAGGGTTTCCCCTCTATTAAATTGAGCGTTTAAATTACGAGGAAAAAAAGGGATATAAAAATATTTTTTCAAAAATTTGAAAATATCGAGAGTTTAGGTAAAGTTCTGTGGTTCGAAATTTCTAATTGTGGGTGGGGGTTCGAACCTTAATCCTAGCAATAAAATTTAAAAATCGAGCAAATTAAAAAATAGTTAGCAAGAATTTAACTGTAAGAAGGAGGAAACATCGTGGCTAAGTCTAAGGTTAATAACACCTTAAGTATAACTGATAATAGGACAGGGAAGTCGTATGAGCTCCCTATAGAAAATGACACAATCAGAGCAATGGATCTCAAACAAATCAAGGTCAAGAAAGACGACTTTGGTATGATGAGCTATGATCCGGCTTATAGTAATACCGCTTCTTGTACAAGCAGGATTACTTTCATTGATGGTGACAAGGGAGAGCTAATGTACCGCGGTTATCCCATAGATGTTCTTGCCAAAAAAAGCAACTTTCTTGAGGTTTCATATTTGTTGCTAAACGGAAAGCTGCCCAATAAGAAAGAGTTTAATACTTTCGAGAGTAATATTACGAACCACACGGTGATTCATGAGAACATCAAGAAGTTCATAGACGGTTTCAGATACGACGCTCATCCAATGGGAATGCTGATGAGTACTGTAGCCGCTTTATCTACTTTTTATCCGGAATCAAAAAATATTTTTGATGAAGAAACAAGAAAACTTCAGATTCACAGACTTATAGCTAAGATGCCGACATTGGCAGCCTTTGCTTATAGACACTCCATGGGTATGCCTTACGCATATCCTGATAATGACTTAAGCTACGCGGGTAATTTCCTTAACATGCTGTATAAAATGACAGAGCTTAAGTATAAGCCCAACCCTGTTATAGAAAAAGCAATTGACGTTCTCCTTATCCTGCATGCGGATCATGAGCAGAACTGCAGCGCAAGCGCTATGCGTAATGTAGGTAGCTCACACCCTGATCCATATTCGACAACCGCAGCAAGTATTGCAGCTTTATACGGACCTCTTCACGGAGGGGCTAACGAGGGTGTTCTTCAGATGTTAGCGGAGATCGGATCTAAAGATAATATTCCAAAAGTAATCAAAGCAGCCAAAAACGGCGAATTTAGACTTATGGGATTTGGACACAGGGTTTATAAATCCTATGACCCAAGGGCAAAGATAATAAAAGACATCGCTCACGACGTATTTGAGGTAACGGGTAAAAACCCATACCTCGATACCGCTCTTGAGCTTGAAAGAATCGCGCTTGAAGACGATTACTTCGTAAAACGCAAACTCTATCCAAACGTAGATTTCTATTCCGGATTGATTTATCAGAGCATGGGTATTCCGACAGAGATGTTTACAGTGCTATTCGCAATTGGACGTACTCCGGGATGGCTTGCTCAGTGGAAAGAGCTTCTTTTAGATCCTGAAAGAAGGATTGCCCGCCCAAGGCAGATATATCTTGGTGAGAAGAATCTAAAATATGTTCCAATGAGTAAAAGAAAATAATAATAGAGATGGTTAACTGCTTGAGAAGTGCTTGCCGATTATATTATTATAATAATAATTGATCAAATGTTCTAAAGAGGCGATATAAATACTTATCGCCTCTTTTTTTATATCATCACTACTGAGAAGCTTATCCAATTCCTGACCCTCAAGCTTCGAGGTTCTTTCCTGAAGACTTTCAACAAGAGGCTCGGCAAGGTCTTTTTTATCCTCTCTTAAAATCGCTTCAATTAAACCTTCATCTTGAACATCATATTTTTTAGACTCAATACTCTTTCTTAATGAATGTAGAACTTCAGCGTTGTTTAGTTCCGTATAGTTTGCAACAATTTCTTTAAAAACATCTAATAGATCGTCTATATACATTTATTATTCCTCTGCAAGCAAAGATTATCGGGAACGGACAAAAAGTAAACAAGCTATTTCTGCTGTTCTCTGATTTTAGAGAGAAGAACGATTGCATACCTTCTATTCAAATACCAATCGGGATAAAAAGAAGGCTCTCTATCATTCACTAGCTCAAGTAAAACCTCTATTGCCTCGTCGTATCTTTTTTGTTTCCTTAGATTCATAGCAAGATAGAGCTTAGCGGATGACATATGAGGATTTACACCGAGCGCTCTCCTAATATAGATTTCAGATATTTCCATATCCCCGCCCAGGATTCCAGGCAGATGATAGTACAATGCCCCGTTCATTGCCAAACCGTACGCGTGGTTCGGATCAAGCTCCAGTATATGATCTAGCTCTCTTCTCACCTTGGGAAGCATAAAGAGCGAGGAAAATATCCCTTTTGCCTCTCCAACTAATGCAAGATTTGCGACATAAAAGAAATGCGCGTCCGGATTCTCAGGGGCAATCTCAATGGAGCGCTCCGCTATATCCTTTCCCGTCTCGAAAGATCTTATCCGACCCTCTTTACTCCGTTCTCTCACGTATCCGTAAGTAAGCCAGACGCGTGAGAGAAGGATCAAAGCCTCGACGTTATCAGGGTCTTTCTCTAATATCTTATTTGTGATCTCCATAGAACGGTCTATATTCATCCCGTCCCTATGATAGGTTGACAATACTTCCCTGGCGTCTTCCAATGTAGGAGCTTTCTCGATTTGCAATTTATTTATATTAGCGATTTCTTCCGAATAGGTGGGACCAGATAGTAATAAAGCAATAATTAACGCTACAAGGATAAATATGAGTTGGCGTGTTTTATTTAGCATATTATAAGCTTAACAAAAGTAGAAGCCTATTTCATCTTAAAATCTTTAAGGCCCTCTAAAATATGGTAAACAAGTTTTATAGTCTCTTCAATATCAGATTTATAAGCAAGACAACTAGGACTATGAAGATAGCGTGTAGGAACGGATACGACAGCCGCACGGCTTCCTTCTCCTGTAACCTGCATAGCTGTTGCGTTTGTACTTCCTGCTTTCTTAACTGTAACTTGATAGGGAATCTTCTTTTTCTTAGCAATATCCATTAAAAAGTAGCTAAAGGGCCGATGGGCTACCAAGAACCTGTCTGAGAGCCTAATCTCAGGTCCCTTCTCAACATTGGCAAGCGTCTTATACTCCGCAATACCCGGCAGGTCCATGGCAACTGTGCCCTCAAGAGCTATTACAAAATCAGGCTCGACCACGGGAACTATTACACGGGCTCCTCGAAGTCCCACTTCCTCTTGAACAGTAGCGGTAAGATAGAGATCGCAACCCAGTTTAGGAAAATCTTTAATACCCTCTCTAATATGGTAAACAAGTTTAATAGCCTCGTCAATATCAGATTTATAAGCAAGACAACTCATATTTATCCTTGTAGCGTTAATTACTGCTTTATTACTTCCTGGTCCAACTTATTCAGAAGAAATCGCTAATAT
>PVMS01157860.1_pt1 | contig 11508 bp, 8 predicted proteins | sample 1853461 | NCBI WGS metagenome assembly PVMS01 (sample SAMN08582032, study PRJNA380276) | Marine sediment metagenome, whole genome shotgun sequencing project. | isolation source: ocean sediment barecode stripped | collected 2017
CGTCCGCCAGAAGCCATGTCGGTTGCCTTGGTAATCACGTTGATGGTGGCACCCACCGACGAAATGGCCAGTTTGGATGATCCAAGTCCGCGCTGAATCTGAACTGCAGTAGCAATCTCAGTAAGTCCCTGCCAGTTTGACCAGTATACCTTGCCGTCTTCCATACCGTTTACCGGCTGACCGTTAAACAGCAGTGCCAGGTTCACCTGATCGAAACCACGGATATTGATCCTGGAGTCACCATAACCGCCTGCCTGACTTCCAACATAAACGGAAGGAGTGTTTTTCATGATATCTGGAAATTCCTGATTCCCTGACTTGGCAATAATCTCGGGCAGCTTGATAGTGGAAACGGCCACGGGAGTCTCCCTGTCCTTTGCCACGTCAATTACACCATAACCCGTGACCACAACCTCGTCCATGGAGGTGGCATCTATCACAAGGGTAAGCTCACCTATGCCAGTGGCTGAGGTAAGGTTGAAAGGAATGGTCTGGGCTTTATACCCCAGGAATGAGATAACAATTTCGCCGGTCTGAGCAGTCGTAGTCAGCTCAAAGGTACCTTCCGAATTGGTAATGGTCCCGTTGGTGGTTCCTGCTTCAACAATATTTGCGCCGGGCAGAGGACCTTCCGATTCTTCTTCTAAAATTGTTCCCCTGAGCACTCCCTGACCCATTACAGCCATGGACATTGCCACAACTGCCAGAGAAAGGGCCAATCGTTTCATTTTTTTCATAGATTTTGGTTTTTAAATATTGAATGTGAATTTTTGTGAATACCTGAAGGGTCACGTTAAGTATGCAATAAGCAAAAATTGAGATTTTCCATCGGGTTGTTTCTTATCCCGAAATTAGAAAGAATTAGCTGCACTAAAAGATACTTTAGAGCAGGTTCGCTTCGGATTTTATGCACACTTTATCAAGGATGACCGATGTGGCTCCAATCCGCTTGGATACGAAGTTTCCAGCAATTTGGGATGTGGTTTTCAACAGCTTTGGATTCTCCAATTGTTGACGAACGGTTAATAACAGTTCCGTTTCACTTCCGATGGGGAAGGCTCCTCCCAGAGAGGTAAGATCAAGTGCTTCGGAGAATTTTGCATACTCCGGCCCGAATACCACAGGGATTCCATAGGTGGCCGCTTCCAGTATGTTGTGAATGCCCTTCCCAAATCCTCCCCCTATATAGGCCAGGGCCCCATACCTGTATAGATAAGAGAGCTTGCCTATGGTATCCACCAGGACCACCCTGCATCCTTTGGGAAGCTCCTTATCCAGCTCGGAATAACGCACGCTGCCGGGAAAGCGCTCCTGAAGACTGCGTATATGGCTCTCCGACAGCTCATGGGGAGCAATGATCCAGTACACCTGTTCACCCAGCTCTGCGTAAACATGTGCGAGAAGCTGTTCGTCCTTTTCCCAGGTACTGCCGGCTACAATAATAGGACATTCCTTCCCAAAGCCTTCAAGTGCCGGGTGACTGAATTTTGTTTGCTGAAGCACTTGTACCCGGTCGAAGCGGGTATCGCCTGCCACACTTACATGGTGACAACGGATGCCGGCAAGCAGCTCTTCAGACTCCTTGTTCTGAACGAAAATATGAGTGAAGAGATCCAGGAATCGCCTGTACCAGAGTCCATACCACTTGAAGAAAAGCTGATCATTGCGAAAATTGCCAGAGGCCAGGTAAACCGGAACCCCCTTTGATTTTAATTGCTTTAAAAAGTGATACCAGAATTCATACTTGATAAAAAAAACCATCTCAAGGGAGAGCAGATCCAGCATTCTATGCACATTTCGCCTGGTATCAAGAGGCAGGTACATTACATAATCTGCTCCCGGATAATCCTTTCTTTTCTCATAACCCGAAGGTGAAAAAAAAGTAAGCAGAATTTTATGGTCCGGAAGACGTTCCCTGATTCCTTCGATCACAGGCCTCCCCTGTTCAAACTCTCCCAGCGAAGCACAATGAAACCAGATCACCTGTTCTTCCCGGTTCAGGGCCCCTTTTAATTTTTCATACCAGTGTCTTCTTCCCCCTATCCACAGCTTTGCTTTTTGGTTCCACGGCGAAACAAGAAGAGCTATCAGCCAGTACAATCGGATTCCTATTGCATACAACAAGCGCATGAGATCAAATCATGATTTTTTTTGGGTGTAAAGGCTTACCAGCCACACCGCAAGAAAGGCCATCACCCAGGAGACAAAACGAACAGAGATCACTGCATCAAGAGCAGTCAGTTCGGACCAGACCACAGTGCACATAAAGCCGGTGATAAGACCGGCAATGGTTCCCTGCCAGGTCACTTTCTTCCAGGTAAGCATCAACAGAATCAGGGGACCGAAAGAGGAGCCCAGTCCGGCCCATGCATAGGAGACCATGGAGAATATCAGCTTGTCTGAGGTAAGGGCAATCACAAAACCAATGAGGCCCACGACAATTGTAATCCAACGACTGGCTTTGAGTAAAACTTTTTCGCTCACATCCCAGCCCAGTGTACGGTGAAATAGATCTTCAAGAATGGATGAGCTGATTACCAGCAGCTGACTGTCGGCTGTGGACATCATGGCCGCAATGGCCCCACTCACAAATATACCGGCCAGCCATGCCGGCAGCAGCTCCTTGGCCATATGAGGCATAAGCTTTTCAATATCATCAAACATCCCTGGCTCATAGAGTCCCGCCCCGATAATTCCTAAAATTAGCGCCCCGGAAAAGGCAGGAATTACCCACGCGATGGCAATGCGCCTGGAGATCTTAATCTCCTCCGCTTTTCTGATGGCCATAAACCTGGTGAGCAAATGGGGTTGACCCATGTATCCCAGGGCCCAGCTAAGACCACTGATGATCAGGGCTGCTGCCGCCCAACCTGTCTTGCCTCCGGTCCACGAAAGCATCCGATGCCCATCACTGGAGACCAGTTCAGCAAGCGGGCTTGTTCCTTCGTGAATCTGCTTCAGCTCTGCCAGTCCAACCAGCGGCAACACTACCAGGGTACCAATCATGATAATTCCCTGAACCATATCGGTCCATGCCACTGCAAAGAATCCGCCCATCATGGTATAGAAAATTATCACCGCTGCTCCGATAATCATCCCGGTGGACTGCTTCAGTCCGAAGGTGACATTCAGAATCTTTCCAGCCCCGTTAAACTGGGCTGAGAGGTAAAAAATAAAAAAGAAAATAATAATAAAGGTAGCCAGCACGCGGATGGCCGCCTGACCCTTATCAAACCTGGCTGCCAGGAAGGTTGGCAATGTTATGGCACCGAGCCGCTCCGTCTCTTCGCGCAAGGCCCTGGCAATGAAGAACCAGTAAAAGATGATACCCGATACACATCCCAGTGCGGTCCAGAATTCCATCAGTCCGGATGCAAAAGCAGCTCCGGGAAGACCAAGCAATAACCAGGCACTTTCTCCGGAGGCGCGTTCAGAAAACGCTACCACCCAGGGATTCAGTTTCCGGCCGGCAATAAAAAAATCCTTATGACTTTTGTTGATGTTGTAGGTAATGAATCCAACCACCAGGATCACTACCAGATAAAAGATAAATCCAATAAGCGCAAAATTCATGCCCTAAGATAGAAAAAACATGGGAGATCAATCGGGATAATCCTTGGAGCCATTGGGCTGGTATGTATAATCCAGATGTGCTTCACTGTATTTGTTACCCTCGTCCCCCTCCAATGAGTTTACCTCTTTCACAAGAAGCTTCACATAATTCCCTATCGAGGTCATTTGAACCCAGACCTGGTAGGCTTCCACAATGCCACTCTCTACGGCAAACTGAAGACCGTCTTCCACGCGCTTGTAATCCTTGTAGAAATCTTTTGCATCATCCAGGTTCGTAAATTCACCCACCAGTGCAAATCCATTGGTTTGTCCGGGCGTATTAAAGCTGACCAGCATAATGACTTCACCTCCCTGAAGCCTCCTGGTCCCTTCGTTGATGATGTCGGGTAGGGGGTCTTTTTCATAAGGATACCTGTAAAACTCACTATCTTCATAAGAATATCCAAACAAATAAAAGGCTTCGTCCAGAGTCTTCTCCGAGCTCAACCTGAAATCACCCGTTTTATCCGGTCCGAACAACATCTTACATCCTGCTGATGTCAGGATCAGCGCCAGCAACAACACATATCTGTATCTCATCTTCACCTCCTTTATTTTCTGCTAAAACGCAGCCATCAAAAGATCAATATCCTTGGAGGGAATCCCAAGCTGTTGACCGATGGCCTCATTGGTTAATATCCCATTATACATATATACACCGTGCCTGAGGCCAACATTCTCTTTCAAATGCCTTCCCGTTGTACCCAGATCGCCAAGCCCCCGAATCAGGGGAGCAAAGACATTGCTGATGGCAATGGAGGCGGTACGGGCAACTCTGGAAGCAATATTGGGCACACAATAATGAATAACACCATGCTTGACAAAAACCGGATCAAGCTGCGTCCGAAGTTCTGAAGTCTCAATGGACCCCCCACGATCGATACTTATATCGATAATCACCGAACCTTTCTTCATCTCCTTCACCATCTCTTCGGTAATAAAATACTCAGGCTGTCCTTCCTCCTTTCTGATGGCTCCAATGACCACATCGGCAGACTTGAGTGCCTTCAGTATGACTTTTGGATGAAAGATGGAGGTTGGGATCAACTGGCCCGTTGCTGCCTGCAACCTGCGCAGCCGGTGCAGTGAATGATCAAAGACCTTCACCTCCGAACCCACACCTTTGGCAGCCCTGACTGCGTACTCGGCAACCGTTCCCGCTCCCAGGATCACAACTTCAGTGGGTGTAATACCTGTAACCCCACCTAACATAACCCCTTTTCCACCCCCCTGATTGCTCAGGTATTCTGCTGCAATCAGCATACTGGTGGTGCCTGCAATGGCACTCATACTTCTAACCACCGGGTAACAATTATGTTCATCCTGGATCTTTTCAAAGGCAATAGCAGTCACCTTTTTTCTCATCAGGCTCCTGATATAATCATTATTACAATGTGTGAAGACCTGGAACGAGGAGATCAAAACCTGTCGCTCCTTCATCCATCCGATCTCCTCCCTGGTCGGGGGACTGATTTTCAAAATGATGTCCGACTCGCGATATACTTCCTCCCGCTTGTCGCATATAAAACCTCCACGTTCAGAGTAGTCCGTATCCACGTAGTTGGCGCCTTTCCCTGCGCCTGGTTCCAGCATCACTTCATGTCCATAGCCAGTAAGGATTTCTACTGCCTCGGGTGTCAGGGGAACACGACTTTCCACCTTATGATCTTCCGAAGGAATTCCGATTTTCAATCTCTTTTGCTTGTTCCCTACCTCAAGCTTCTCCTCCTGGGGCATTAAGCCTTCCCTATGGATACTAAATGCAGATGATCTTTTGTTTTCCATTGCTCCTTCAGTTATTGGGATAGCCTAAAATAAGATAATTCGTCAGCATTATCAATTTTTGACCTAAGAGACTATCAGAATTGTATGGCCCTGGCTTCATTTTCACCGATCACAATAGTTACCCAGAGGGCATCCTCGGGAATCAGGTTTCGGGCCTTTTCGGGCCACTCAATCAGGCACAGGGACCCTGAAAAAAAGTACTCTTCATAGCCCATATCAAAAAGCTCTTCCTGGGTCTCAATCCTGTAAAGGTCAAAGTGAAAGATGGAGTTCCCAGCCGGGGTAAAATATTCATTGACCAGGGAAAAGGTGGGGCTGTTCACTTCGGTCCTTACACCCAGTGTCCTGCACAGGGCCTGGATAAAGGTGGTTTTTCCGGCACCCATCTCTCCGGAGAAGGCAATAACAGCATGCTCTCCAGCCTCTTCAAGGAAGTGATCGGCAGCAGCGTCGAGCTCCTGCAGAGATGAAATTGTGCTGCTTTTCATTTTACCGAACCGGAGATAAGATGGACAGGGGGATCAGCATCTCCTCCATGGAGATTCCCCCGTGCTGGAAGGTATTCTTGTAAAGGTTTACAAAGTGGTTGTAGTTGTTGGGGTAAACCAGGTAGTCATTGTTCAATGCAAAAATGTAGCTGGAGGTAAGATTGGTCCGGGGCAGGTGGACATGTTCCGGCTGCAGTACCTCAAAGACCTCTTTCTTATTATAGTTCAGGTTCCTGCCCTGCTTATAACGAAGGTTGACCGAGGTTTTTCTGTCCCCAATCACCTTCCTGGGATCGTTCACACGGACTGCACCATGATCTGTGGTAATGACCAGTCGGATATCATGCTGGTTCAGATGTTTCAACAGGTCGTATAGATAAGAGTGCTGAAACCAGCTTTTTACCAGTGAGCGATAGGATGATTCATCATAGGCCAGTTCCCGGATCATCTCCATTTCGGTCCGGGCGTGAGAGAGCATATCCACAAAATTATAAACCAGCACATTCAGGTCAAAGTTGAGAAGGTCACGGTAGTTCTCTACCACCTTCTTTCCGGCCTTCTGATTGCTGACCTTCTCATAATTAAAGGTCGCTCCTATGCCCAGCTTCTGTAGCTGCATCCGGCAAAGCTCCTCCTCATGTACATTTTTTCCGCCCTCATCATTCTCATCAATCCACAGTCCGGGATGTTGCCGCTGAATCTCTCCAGGCATCATTCCCGCAAACATGGCATTTCTGGCATACTGTGTGGAAGTTGGTAAGATGCTTGAAAAGATGATTTCCTCATCGCATCTGTAAAGATCGTTCATCTCCTGCTCAATAATTTTCCATTGATCATAACGGAGATTATCGATTATGATAGCCACCACCTTCCCCTGATCCAGTAAAGGGAATACCTTGTTTCTGAATACGCCGGGTGATAGCAGGGGTACATCAGGGCTCTCGCCTGAAAACCAGGCTTCATAATTTTTACTGACAAATCTTGCAAACTCCTTATTGGCTTCCGTCTTCTGCATGCTCAGAACCTCTTCCATTCCCCCGCTTCCACTGGAATCAAATTCACCTTCCCAGAAAACAAGCCGTGCGTAAATATCGGTCCAGTCGCTGAAAGTCGAAGCCGAATTGATCTGCATGCCGATCTTACCGAACTGAGACTGGTAAGAGGAGGTCGTCTTCTCGGTAACCAGTCTTTTGGTATCAATATTCTTCTTGATAGTCAGCAGGATCTGCTTGGGATTCACCGGTTTAATCAGATAATCAGAGATCTTGCCCCCAATGGCCTCATCCATAATATCCTCCTCTTCACTCTTGGTAATCATTATCACCGGTGTAGAGGGTGTGATGCTTTTAATCCGATCCAGCGTCTCCAGTCCGGATAAGCCTGGCATATTCTCATCCAGGAAAATCAGATCAAAATCATGCTCCTCTACCAGGCTCAGGGCATCAACTCCGTTGGACGCAGTTGTCACCCTGTACTCCCGTTCTTCAAGAAACAGGATATAGGGTTTCAGAAGGTCGATTTCATCATCTGTCCACAGAATATGTATCTGCCTGCTCATTCCGCTTGGTTTAAATAGTGTTTCAGGTAAAACAGATAGTAGGGTGTAAGTTCCTTCCTTTCCGACAGAGTTCCAAAATTATCCAGAGATATGATCATCATTCTGTACTGCGATTGTGTCATACCTGCCAGTATGGTATCCCGGTTTTCTTCGATGTCGCGGAGATACCTGGCAGCTCCCTCGGCATTATTAAATACCTTAACAATCAGTGCGCTGAATGAATCCGACATCTCCATCTGGTCAATGGACAGATCATACTGATTAAAATTGTCCAGATTGTGGTTCAGCAGGTCAAAACTAACCTGATTCACATTTTGTGTGGCATGGACTGCCAGAAGGAAATAATGCACCTGGATGGAATCAACGCTCGAATAAATGATTTCGGCCTCGGCCGCCTGATCGGCCTCTAATATCTCCGGAAACTCCATAAACATATAATCGATAATTTCCTGAGCCTGCAAACCCTCCTCGCTTGAAGGGTACTGGGCGATCAAGGTGTCAAGTGCCACTTTCATTGCCTCATTCCCCTCCAGTGCCCCCAGCGACATGGCACGCAAGTACTGAAATTTGGGAATCAGAGGATCGTCCGGATAAAGCAGGAAAGCCCTGTCGGCACCCTCAATTACTCCATTGTAACTGCGCTGTTGATACAGCGTGTACAGCCCTTCATAATAACGTACCACCTTCATCTCTTCTTCCTGTAGTTCCTCCAGATAGTTCGGATTATTGAGGAGCATGGCAAAATGGGACTCCGGATAAAGAACCGTGAGCTGACTGGCATAAAACTGAGCCTCCGATGGCTTCTGGATCGTATTGCTTAATTCATACAGGTAGTAATGGGTCGATGGACCGTTCTCTGTCTCCGGATAGCGGGAGATAAGCTCTTTAAAGGCAATAATCGACTCGTCATAATCGAGTAACTCCTCCTTGTAGATGAATCCCATGTTATAGAGGGCCTCTTCCAGTCTTTCATCTGAAATCTTCATGGCCGAATCGCTTAATGGGATATTCACCAGGTAAAATTCTCGTGTTTTATTATCCAGAACGGGTGTGCCGTTACCCCCATTCAGTGAATCTGCTTCACTCCCCTCATCCGGGCTTACCTGAGTTAGTGTACGCTTACTTTTTCGTCTCCAGTTGTCCTCCAGTGTCCGTTCCCCCCATTTCATTCTGAACTCGGGCTGACCAAAACTTTTCGCATTCAGGTTATAGAAATACCACTGTCCTCCCTGCTGGTTTCCCTGTCCTCCCTGGGTCTGATTATTGCCATAGAGCATGGACTGATTAAAGGCCATATCCTGCATGGCCTGTTGCTCGGCCAGACGTACTGCCTCTTCCTCCAGTCTGACCTGCTCAATTATTCCGTCGATAACGGCCAGCCTCTGCTCTTCCGGCAAACCGGCAAGGATCTGTACACTATCCTCCATTTCGTAGGAGGAGATATTATACACCAGGTTGCCTAAACTTGCCGAAAGTGAGGCCAGACCAGCATAACCGGGATAATCCCCGTCCAGGAAGGAGACTGCCGAATCATAATAGGCCGAAGAAAGTATGTAGTCGGGAGTCTCATAGTAGATCTCAGCCAGGGTAAGCGAGGAGTATCCTTTCTGATACTGATTGCGTACGCTGGTTGAAACCGAGAGCTGGTAGTACTCAATAGCTGCTTCACGCTCACCCTCCTCCATGGCAATATTACCCAGTGCAAAATATATCTGATCCAAATACTCCAGATTCTTGCTGTCTTTCAACATTTTCCTGAGTAATTTCTTAAGGTCATTGCTATCTGCCTTGCCCGATTCATATACCTCGGCCATGCTCACCCGGGCATTAAATGCCATTTCGTAAGGCGGACTATATCTTGTTACACGCTTGTATTTTTCCAAAGCCAGGCTGTTCTGGCCGGAGGCCTCATAGAGCTGTCCCAGGATGTAGGTATACCTGATCTTTTCCTCCTTGCTAATTCCTTTCTGTTCCATAGCCAGCTCCAGCTGATCAGCTGCAGGATAGTATTCTGTGCTTTTCAGGTAGAAGTGTGACCTGGTACTATGGTAGTCATGGAGATACTCTTTCGGAAGGGCATCCTCATCCGAAAGGGTCATCAGAATCCGTTCAGCTTCTCTTTCCTCTCCAATCATGATATAGGCACGGCTCAGCCAGATCATAGCCAGGTAACGAATATCCTCTTTAGGAAAAGTAACCAGCACATGCTTGAAGGTTTCAGAGGCCAGGAAAAACTCACCCTGGTACATGTAGGCCTTGCCCATCAACATATATGAATCATCGACCCACTTATTGTACTCGTTCTTATTGTAAAACGCCCTGTCTTTAGCAGACTGGTTCCCTTCCTTCACCTTGGGCTTGGCCGTAATAGAATGAAAAGTGATTACTTTGGTGGCTTTATCGATGGCCCGCTTCATATCGCTCGAGACAGCTGCATTCACAGCCTCGTCCTCGTACAGAAACAGGTCCAGAACACGATTGTAATCGTGCCTAATGGATGTATTGGCATTCTCTATTCCCCGCTTATAACTTTCATAGCCGTTGAAATAAACGTTGTAATGGGAGGTGAGGTTGTGGTAATTCCGTGATAGGGAGGTATTCTTTTCCACCGAGCATGATACAAGGCCGCAGATAAAAATGAGGGTGCCTACCACCCCGTATGTGGTCTTCCAGGAAAGCAAATCAGTCCAGTTATGACAGGTTTATGTCAGGTTCTTACAAATAATTAACTGATTTTGAAATAAGTTATTTTATCAATTTGAAAAAAAAGATCTTACTCACTAATATCCACCACCTCTTTTATCTCGGGAACTTCCTTCTTTACAGCTATCTCCACGCCTGCTTTCAAGGTCTGCATGCTGAAAGGACAACCATTGCATGCTCCCTTCATTTCTACTTTGACCACCATATCATCTGTAATATCAACCAGGTCAATATCCCCACCGTCTGCAACCAGGTATGGTCGAATCTTCTCCAGTGCTTTCTCAACGCGCTCTTTAATCGCTTCCATAATGCTCTATTTAGTTCCTATTTTGTTGTAATCTCTACTTTCCGGGTTGGGTCCTGTTCCGCATTCCTAAGTTTCAATGCCTTTTCAAGCTCCTCTGAAAGCAGGCGGAATGCATCCCCTGATTGCGTGTCAGGTGAAAGAGCAATTGGTCTTCCGGAATCTCCTGATTCCCTGATTCCCTGGACAATAGGTATTTGCCCAAGAAGAGGGATACCCATCTTATCAGCCAGATTTTTACAACCATCTTTCCCAAAAATATAATACTTGTTATCAGGTAGTTCTTCGGGGGTAAACCAGGACATATTCTCCACAAGACCTAAAACCGGTACATTGATCTTTTCCCCGGCAAACATATTGATTCCTTTAATCACATCGGCCAGAGCAACATCCTGAGGCGTACTTACAATCACGACGCCTGTAACAGGGACCTCCTGTACCATGGTCAGATGCACATCTCCAGTACCCGGTGGCAGATCAATCAAGAGGTAATCCAGCTCTCCCCAGTCTCCCTGGTTAATGAGCTGCTTCAGGGCACTGGTAGCCATGGGACCGCGCCAGATTACTGCGTCCTCTGGCTTTACAAAAAGGCCCACCGATAATAACTTCACCCCGTACTTTTCGAGCGGTATGATCCATTCCACACCATCCTCTGAACGAGCCGAGGGACGCTTACCCTCCACGTCAAACATCTTAGGGACAGAGGGTCCATATACATCAGCGTCAATCAATCCCACACTATTACCTGCCTGTGCAAGGGCTACTGCCAGATTGGAAGCCACCGTAGATTTACCCACACCACCTTTCCCAGATGCTATAGCAACAATATTTTTTACATGGGGTAAAACTTCCCTCTGAGGGGGTGGGTCCGGAACCAGCACCTGGATATGACCCTTTTGAAGAGTCTCTTCACCAAAGCTTCCATTGATGGCCCGCACACAGGCCTTTTTTATGGATTGTATAAAGGGATCATTGGCCTTGCTAAATTGCAGTGCGATCCACAATTCTCCCTCCCTGTAACTTACTTCACTTACCATCTCTGACGACACGATACCCTC